>Ga0102946_1000875_pt1 | contig 10466 bp, 9 predicted proteins | sample SalPon2A_A_D1_MG_FD_78209 | JGI IMG/M metagenome (GOLD analysis project Ga0102946, IMG submission 78209) | Soil microbial communities from South San Francisco under conditions of wetland restoration - Salt Pond MetaG R2A_A_D1_MG | ecosystem: Environmental > Terrestrial > Soil > Wetlands | place... | reverse complement strand
CGCATCGACGATCATTTCATTGCACTCGATATCCGGATATTCGGCCGCCACCTGCCTGGCCTCATCCAGAAACATGCCGGAAACAGTTTTAAGAATGTTGGCCTTGTGCACCAGTGTTACTTTTTTCCGGCCAGCCGCCCGGGCCAGTTCGAAGGCATATTTCGTCACCCGTTTACACCCTTTGCGGGTCACCACCATTTTCGATTCGGCCGTTTCGCCGTCTTCGCTGATCCTGGCGTCTGCCGCCAGGTAAGCCCCCTCGGTGTTTTCCCGAACGGTGATGATGTCGACATCGTCATACCGCGCGCGGGTGCCCGGTATTGAAATAACCGGCCGGACATTGGCGTACAGGTCAAAAACTTTCCGCAGCGTCACGTTAACCGATCGAAACCCTTTCCCGACCGGCGTGGTCAGGGGACCCTTCAGCGCCACGCGGTTACGGCGAATGGACTCCAGCGTCGCATCCGGCAACAGGTTGCCGTGTTGCTCCAGCGCAATCAGCCCCGCCTCGGAAAATTCGTATTCAAACCCACACTGCAGCGCATCGAGTGTCCGCAGGCAGGCATCCATGATTTCAGGACCAATTCCATCGCCGCTGATAACCGTAATTTTCTGACTCATTCCAAACTCCACAACGCCGGAACGGATCATCCCGGCTGAAAAACGCCACATTATATCGGTTTTGCGAATTGGAACGCCTTCACAGGGCACTTTTATCCGCAAAAGACGCAAAAAACTAAAATATTATCCGCAGAGGACGCAGAAAACGCTGAGGCTGGGTGGTCAGTTTCGATCAACGGCATCCCTTGAAATTACCGTTATCGTCTTCGGGAAGGCTGGGGAATGGTCGGCTATAGACGCCAAAGACGCTAAATTTTTTGGTGTGTCTCTACATTAAAGCTTTTGCCATGACCGCAACCGATCTGTGAACAAGGTCGTCAAAAATCGAGACAATTCAGCGCCTTCTGCGTTCTCTGCGGATAATGTCTCTGTTCCTTTTTTAGCGTCTTTAGCGTCTTTAGCGGAAATAATTTCTTTTGATCTTCCGCGGCGGAATTCAGATGCAGCTGACCGGACGTGGCAGGCCAGCGTAGCGGGTGGCCTGGGTGGTGGGGCCTTCGGGGAAGAGGCGGTAGAGGTAGCGGCTGTTGCCTTTTTCTTCTCCCAGGCGTTCGCGGGTGATTTTTACCAGGGCCCGCATGGGGGGTTCGATTTCGTATTGCTTGAAGTAGTCCTGAAAAATTTCGATGACAAGCCAGTGATCGGGTCCAAGCTGCAACGAGTCAGCAGCGGCCATCGTTTCCGCCACCTGCCGGGTCCAGGCGGTGTGGTCGCGAAGATAGCCTTTCTCATCGAGCGGCAGCAACGTACCGTCTGGAAGTTGAAGGCTGGCTTCGCTCATTTCCAGGTCAGGCAGTGATCGTGCTTGCGCAGCAGACGCACCGTGGCATGATCGTCCAGAATCTGAACACCCTGCTCCGCCGCGAATGGCATCAACCCCCGCGCTTCGAGGTCTTCATGGGAGAAAAAGAAACCGGAGCTGGCCAGGTTTGGGTGATCAGCGATATCAGCCAGCAGATGCATCACGCCGCTGTCGATGAACACAACCGTGTCCGCCTCCACCCGCTGATTCAGGCAATCGGCCAGCGTCTGCCCATGGGCGCTGACCACCAGGTGCAGACAAGTTCTTGTTGATTCCGTTGCAGGCACTTTTCTACAACACCATCGAATAGTCGCAGGTTCGCCAGCGCTGCCGCATTTCAGCCGCATCCATCGCCTGCACCGGCATCATGAGTGGTATTTCCGCGGCCGCGAGGCGGTCCAGCCATGGCTGTTCGGCATAGAGCCCAAACTCGCCCAGGTCCGGCAAGGCAGCCCAGGCACGGTAGGCGGCCGGAAGCAAAGCGGGCGTGCAATCGCGGTCCGACTGCAACTGGAGAATCGCGGAACCGATGAAATAAACTTCGACCCGGAAGTCCATCGCCATCGCGGCCAGGGCCACGTCCAGCTCGGCACGCGCTGAGCGGCGCTGGTAGGGCTGACTGCGCACCAGCAGAGCAAGCGCCCGTGAATCCGGATCCGCCCTCACCAGGTCACCACCCGGTCGCTGGCGGCCATCAGCGCCATCATTTCAGCCAATCCGGCTTCGCGGAAGGGGCCGGACAGGCTTTGGGCCAGGTTTCGTTGCCCGGAAGAGCGGCAGACCAGCAATTCGGCACCATTGGTCAGGGCAAATTCCGGCCATGCCTCTGACAAGGCCGGCGTCCCAGCGTCCGTGGCCCTGCTGCCGACCGCGTGAAAAATACCGTCTTCGCGAAAAAACACCGCGGTGACGGTCATGCCTTCGGCAACGACGGCCCGCGCAAATCTGAGGGCGGTCACCGCCAGCGTCGAGCCCCAGGGACTGCTATTGACGATGAGTAGAATTTTCATTCGCTGAGGGCCGCTCTGCACATTTGGGTTACTATTGCCGGTAGCAGAACTGTGTCTTGTTTCAATGGTCGGATCTGCTGAATGAAAGTCTCGGGGAAAGCATGCGTACGGTCAAGCCTAACAACACCACCATCAGTCGTTTAGCGGCCGGTTTGCTTACGCTGGCTGTCAGCCTTTCCAGTGTGGCCCAGAGTGAGCGAATCGACCTGCCCGACATGGGCGCATCAGCCAATTCAGTCATTTCCAAAGCCGACGAGGCTGAGTATGCCAAGGCCCTGGTGCGACAGATGCGAGCCTATGAAGTGTTGAACGAGGACCCGCTGATCAGCGATTACTTCGAAGACATGGGATATCGTCTGGCCGCCACCAGTGATCGGCCGGACAAGCCGTTCACGTTTGTTGTCATCAACCAGGATATTGTCAATGCCTTCGCGGCGCCGGGCGGCGTGATCGCACTCTACAGCGGTCTGATACTCGCCGCCGATGATGAAAGCGAAGTGGCCGCCGTTCTGGCGCACGAAATCGCCCACATCACGCAGCAGCACCTCTATCGCGCGATCGAAAATCAACAGGCCATGACCATTCCGTTGGCGCTGGCCATGCTGGGACTGGTGCTGGTCGGCGGCGGCAGTGCCGAGGCCGTCCAGGGCGCGCTGCTGGGCGGGCAGGCCGCAGCTATTCAGGCACAGATCAATTTTACTCGCCAGAATGAAGTCGAAGCCGATCGGATCGGTATACGCACCTTGTCTCTGGCCGGTTATGATCCGGCTGGAATGGCGGAATTCTTCGAGAAAATGGGTCGCATCACCCGCTCGATGGGTGAGGGTCCGCCTGAATTTTTGCGCACTCACCCGGTATCGGTGAGCCGTATCACCGAAGCCAAGAACCGGGCGGAAAACATGTCCATCCCAGAAAATCCGGATCAACGGGATTTTTACCTGGTCCAGGCCCGTTTGCGGGCTCTGGTCGAGCAGTATCCGGACAAAACACTCAAATGGTTCAACAGCCGGCTGGAGCGGGCCGATGTCGGGCAGGCAGAGAGCGATGCCCTCTACTACGGATCGGCCATTTCGCTGCAACGCAAGGGCGATTACGCCGAGGCCCGTAAACTGCTGGAAAACCTGATGGCCAGGGAGCAGAGCATCGTTTATGAACTCCAACTGGCTGATCTCGACCTGGATTCCGGTCGTGACAATAGCGCCCTGGACCGTTTGAGCGGGCTATATCAGAATTATCCGGGAAACCACGCCATTTCGATGCAATATGGCCGCGCCCTGCTGAAAAGTGGCGATCCCGAACAGGCCGAAATGGCCACTGTCATTCTGCGGCAGCAACTGCTCAGCCGTCCTGAAGACCCCTCATTGCATGAGCTTTATGCGCAGGCCTCCAATTCGGCAGGCAACACCGTTCGCGCAAAAGAGTCCATGGCCGAGGCTTACTATCTGAGAGGGAACATTCACGAGGCCGTGCTGCAGTTGCAGAAACTGGAGCGGCTGGAAGATCTCAGTTACTACGAACGAGCGCGGATCACCCATCGGTTGAATGAGCTACGGCTTGAACTGACCAAAATGGAACTGGAAAACTAGTTGTGAATTCCTTGAACGTTGTTCACAGAATCCATGCGGGTTGACGTTGCGGCTGTAGGAGCGAGCCTTGCTCGCGAAATGTTATTGAGGAATTTTTTGAATTCGCGAGCAAGGCTCGCTCCTACAGAGGCAGCGTCATTCTTCAATAATTAGCCACACAATGTGAACAACCTTCATGGAATTCACAACTAGCCCGCATGGTGCCCCTGCCGGCAATCCGAGGGTAAAAGTTTCATTTTCATGAAAATAGTTCGTGCATTGTCATGGCATTGTCACATCCACCTCTATAATTACCATTCTAACAAGTCTATTTTTGGAAACTGACGTGACCAACCAAGCCAAGGTCCTGGTCGTCGATGACGAACCGGCCATTTGCGACATGATTCGATATGCACTCGAACAGGCTGACATGACGGTTTATTCCGCATCCGATGCTCAAGGCGCGCTGGTTGCCATCAATGAAGATCGCCCTGACATCATCCTGATGGACTGGATGATGCCCGGCATTAGCGGTATCGAGTTGACACGGCGTTTGCGAAAGGACTCTTACACCGAGGAAATTCCGATCATCATGCTGACGGCCAAGGTGACGGAAGACGATAAGGTCGCCGGCCTGGAGGCAGGCACGGACGACTACGTCATCAAACCTTTTTCGCCCCGCGAATTGCTGGCGCGTATTCGCGCCGTGCTGCGACGCAGCAGTGCCAGCGACGACAGTGGCCGGCTGACCCGGGGGGGCCTCACGTTGGACACGGTTTCACGCAGACTGTTGCATGATGGCAAAGAGGTTTACATTGGGCCCACTGAATATCGCCTGCTGGAGTTTTTCATGAATCACGAGGGCCGCGCCTATAGCCGCTCACAGATTCTGGATCACGCCTGGGGCGCCAACGCCTATCTCGAGGAACGGACGGTTGACGTACATATCAGGCGATTGCGTAAGGCCCTCGCCCCTGCAGGAGCAAGCCACTACTTGCAGACGGTACGTGGTCATGGGTATCGCTTTCTTGCTGAAAACTGATCGGCCTGAATTCAGGCCGGTTTCATTCTCCAAACGGAATTCAAGCCGGGAATCCACTCATGCCGGCTAGGGCCTGGAAATTTCATGCCATGCGGTGGCTCTTCTCGGCCGCTCTGATCCTGTTCCTGGGATGGCTTGCCGGTTACCCCGCCCTGGTGCTGATCGTCTCGCTGGGCGCCTATTCCGCCTGGCACATCGTCAACGGATGGCGTTTGCACGTCTGGATGCGCGAACCGGAACGGGAGATTCCCGAGAGTTATGGCATCTGGAGGGACATATTCGACAACATGCGGTCCCTGCAGAAACACAATCGGGAGCAGGAACAGAAGTATATCTCGGTGATCCGGGATTTTCAGAGCCTGACCGATGCCTTTCCCGATGCAACGGTAGTCATTGACGAGGAAGGCAGGATCATTTGGTTCAACAATGCGGCTGAAGCTCTGCTCGGGCTCAAAAATCCAGCTGATTTCGGCCAGGCTGTAACCAACCTGCTGCGCAGCTCTGTATTTTCGAAGTGGTTCAATGCTCAGCCTAATGGCAAGAAGCCACTTCACATCCAGTCCCCCCGGGATGAAAACACCTGGTTGGAAGTCAGTGTGGTTTCTTTTCGGCAGGATCAAACGCTGATTATCTTGAGAGACATAACGGAGTTTCACAACGTGGAACAGATCAGAAGAGATTTTGTTGCCAATATATCGCATGAATTGAGGACACCGCTGACTGTCATTCTCGGTTATCTCGAACTGCTCCAGAACTATCCGGAGCCACAGGTAGCACAAGCCATTGAACGGATGCTGGGCCAGGCATCGCAAATTCAGCATCTGCTGGATGATCTGCTCGAGTTGTCCCGCTTGCAGAGTGATGAGATTCACGGCCAGGAAGAAAACATCAACATTCACGGTTTGCTGATGCAACTCAAGGAACAGGGAGAAGAGCTGAGCAAAGGGCGGCACCGGCTTCATTTTGACGTGGCGGACGGATTACGCCTGACGGGGGTTGCAGCGGATCTGGATAGTGCTTTCAGCAACCTGCTGGCCAACGCGATCAAATACACGCCCGATGAAGGGGAGATCAAGGTCACCTGGACCGATTCACCAGAGGGGCCCCGATTTATCATCAGCGACACCGGGGTCGGGATTCCAAAGCGGGATATCCCCAGGGTCACCGAACGGTTTTACCGCGTGGGTTCAGACCGGGCACGGCAAACCGGCGGCAGCGGATTGGGGCTCGCCATCGTGAAGCACGTGTTGAACGCTCACGAAGCCACGTTAACCATCGAGAGTGAACTGGGAGAAGGTAGCACCTTCACCTGCACGTTTCCGCCTTCCCGCAGGAGAGAAAAAACGGCGTCCAGCGGCAAAAAAGACAAAAACAAGAATTAGGCCGGGGAAATCCGAACACTCCATTAAAAATCCGGGTGAACAACGGCAAATTTCTTCAACCAACCGCGTTCATGTAACCAAAATGTCACATACCCCGCTTAACATGGGTTTCTGTTATCACTATGAAGCATCTTCGTCATAATTTCAGGAGCGCCACCATGAATCGTTCGTTTTTCCAAGCTGTGTCACTGGCAGGGATTTTTCTGTTTTCGGCTCAGGTCCTGGCGAGAGGCGACGTGGATGAAGCTTTGCCGGTTTATGAAAAAGTAAGCGGCGTCTCCGGAAACCTTTCCAGCGTCGGTTCAGATACGCTCGCAAATCTCATGACGCTGTGGGCGGAAGAATTCAAACGCGTCTATCCAAACGTCAATATTCAGATACAGGCAGCCGGGTCATCGACCGCACCACCCGCGCTGAGCGAGGGCACGGCTAACCTGGGCCCGATGAGCCGCCTGATGAAAGACAATGAAATCGAGGCCTTCGAGAGAAAGCACGGCTACAAGCCAACCCCGGTGGCGGTCGCCATCGATGCGCTGGCCGTTTTTGTGCACAAGGACAATCCGATCGAAGGCCTGTCGCTGCAACAGGTCGACGCCATATTTTCTTCCAACCGGACCTGTGGCGGACACCAGGACATAACCCTTTGGGGCCAACTCGGTCTGACCGGCGCCTGGTCCAATCGTGGTATACAACTCTATGGCAGGAACTCGGTCTCGGGCACCTATGGTTATTTCAAGCAACACGCTTTGTGCAAGGGTGACTTCAAGAACAATGTCAACGAGCAACCGGGTTCGGCGTCGGTCGTTCAGTCGGTCAGTTCATCCCTCAACGGGATCGGTTATTCGGGAATTGGGTATACGACTTCATCAGTACGTGCCGTGCCGTTGGCGATCACAGCAGGCAAACCGTTTGTAGACGCCACGCCTGCCAACGCGATCAACGGCAGCTACCCGCTGGCCCGGTTTCTCTATGTCTACGTCAACAAACAGCCCGGCAAGCCGCTGGATCCATTGACGTCCCAGTTTCTTTCCATGGTCCTTTCGAAACAGGGCCAGAAAGTCGTCGTAAAAGACGGCTACATTCCGCTTCCCAACGCCGTTTCAGCCCGGGAAATCGAAAAACTTCAGTAATCGGAATTCCGGGTGCCAGCGCCTGCTGGTCCAATTTCCTCCTGGCTCAAGGCGGATCGCTCGTACGCGGTTCGGCTGACCAAAATCATCTTTGTCACGATCTTGTAACATTTCTGTCACAAAACGGAAATATACTCGCCTTAACCCGGGCAATACATCAAGGTCCCGGGTGAATGGCCTGTCATAAAGGCTCTCTACCGGGATCATTTCATAGGCTACAAAGTCAGTTTTTCTACTGTACCTAAAGCCCCGAGTGAACTTCCCCCAAACACCAATCGGATGGAGAACGACATATGTGGAAGCTGACCGCCGTACTAGGCGCATTTGCCCTGCTGTTCAGCATCAGCATATCGGCTGATGTCAGTGAAGACGAAATCCAGGCACTCAGACAACAAGTTGAACTGCTGACCCGGCGTCTCGATGCGCTCGAACAGGAAAACCGTAAGATGCAACAGGCCAGCCAACTGGCCAATGAAGCCCAAATGGAGAAAGTCGACCAGGCGGTGGACGAAAAAATGGTGCAGGCCGTATCCGCCCAGGTGGATGAGCAAATGGCCGCAGTCTCCTGGGCTGAGCGATTGCGTTGGAGCGGCGACTTCCGCTATCGCTATGAATCCATCAAGGTCGAGGACCTCGACACTCAGCGGCGCAATCGAATCCGCGCGCGGACACACCTCGAGGCGGATCTCGGCAACGATCTCGTGGTCGGCCTGGGACTGGCGACCGGTGGGGATGACCCGGTATCAACCAACCAAACCCTGGGCGGTGGTGGTTCCAGCAAGGACATCAAGCTCGACCTGGCTTATTTCGATTGGGCGGGTCTCGACAACACCCACATCACGGGCGGCAAAATCAAGAACTTCCTGGTTCGCGCGGGTGACATGGGACTGATGTGGGACAGCGACTGGCGGCCGGAAGGCGGTGGCGCACGCTATGACAATGGGCTGTTCTTCGCTCAGGGCCTGGGGACCTGGATCGAAAGCGACACCAGGAAGGGGGACGAGTTTTCCTGGATAGCCCAGGCGGGCTTCCATTTCAGAATGGGTGATGACACCAGGCTCAAAGTAGGCGCCGGATATTCGCAGTTCAAAACGGCCGGCGGTGGTTCATATTATGGCGGTGACGACGATTTCTTCGGCAACAGCTTCGACCCGGTGACTAAAACCTACCTGTACGACTACAACAACATCGAGGTTTTTGCGGAATTGACACTCGATGTAGCCGATCGTCCGCTCCTGTTTTTCGGCGACTACACCGTCAACACCGGCGCGGATGAAAACGATACCGGGTATGTATTCGGCGCCAGGTACGGCAAGGCGTCGGGAAAAAACACCTGGCAAATCGGTTACGCCTACGAACGGCTTGAAAAAGACGCGGTGCTTGGCCTGCTCACCGACTCTGATTTCGGTGGTGGCGGCACCAACGCCAAAGGCTCGATCTTTACCGGCACCTGGGGGTTAACGAAGTCACTCAATGCCCAGTTCACCTACTTCCTCAACGATATCCTGATCGCTTCGGGTAATCCGCAGAACTTCAATCGACTGCAGCTGGATTTGAGCTTCAAGTACAAGTAATCACGGCGGCCATGAGCCGATCGGTGAAAAGGAGAGCGGGCCATTCATCGGCCCGCTTTTTTTTACCCCGCGAAAACGGATTTGCTTCACAAACCGGTATGGGAATCCGTAAATTGGTAGAATGATCGAAAATACCAGGGCCCGGGAATCTTCCTCAGGACAATCCATAAAATCCATGACCTCCCCTGAACGTGCGCACACCTACGCTGCTGTCGATCTAGGCAGCAACAGCTTTCATTTGCTGGTCGCCCGGCGAGAGCACGGAGAACTGCGTATCATCGATCGGATCAAGGAAATGGTGCGCCTGGGCGGCGGGCTGGACGATGAGGGCAACCTTGACCCGGATGTGCAGGAGCGCGCCTTCGGCTGCCTGGCCCGCTTTGGCCAGAGATTGAGGGATGTTCCCGACGAGAACATGCGTGCCGTCGGAACCCAGACCTTCCGCCGTTTGAAAAACGCCAATTCCATGCTGATGATCGCGGAAACGGCCCTGGGTTGCAGCATTGATATCATCGCCGGGCGTGAAGAGGCCCGTCTGATCTACATCGGTGTCACCGAGGGCGTGGCAGGTTATGACAGCCGCCGTCTGGTCATCGATATCGGCGGTGGCAGCACCGAGTTGGTCATCGGTGAGGGCCAGGAGCCGCTTGAGCTGGAAAGCCTGCAGTATGGCTGTGTTTCGCTGACACGCCGCTTCTTTGGCGACGGAGTGATTACGCAGGACCGGTGGGATGCTGCGGTCCACACGGTGATGGCTGACATGCAGGAACTTCAGTTGCGCTACCGGCAAACCGGGTGGCAAATGGCCATCGGCTCATCGGGCACAATCAAGGCCGTGGAACAGATTTGCCGCCTGCAGGGCTGGGTTGAAAAGGACATCAACCTGGATGCGCTTTGTTTCCTGCGCGACAAAATGCTGAAATTCGAAACCATCGATGCGGTCAGGCTACCCGGGCTTTCCGATCGCAGGCATCCGGTGCTGATCGGTGGCCTGGCCATGCTGCTCGCCTGCTTCAAATCGCTCGGACTGGAAACGATTCAGGTTTCGCCGTACGCGCTGCGCGAGGGGGTACTCAGCGACTTGCTGGGACGGCAGGAGCACCGTGACCCGAGGGATAAGACTGTCGACGCCTTCATGTCCCGCTACAGCGTTGACCGGGCGCAAGCGGAACGGGTCAAGGAGGTCGCACTCAAAGTCTGCAGCAAAATCGCTGACGGCATGTTTCTCCGGCAGATTCATCGCGACCTCCTGGGATGGGCGGCCGATTTGCATGAAACGGGCCTGGGCGTATCCCATAGCCAGTACCAGGTGCATTCCGGTTACCTGGTCGCAAATTCGG
>Ga0102946_1000874_pt1 | contig 10471 bp, 8 predicted proteins | sample SalPon2A_A_D1_MG_FD_78209 | JGI IMG/M metagenome (GOLD analysis project Ga0102946, IMG submission 78209) | Soil microbial communities from South San Francisco under conditions of wetland restoration - Salt Pond MetaG R2A_A_D1_MG | ecosystem: Environmental > Terrestrial > Soil > Wetlands | place... | reverse complement strand
GGTATTTGATCGCGCCAATCCCAACCGCCTCGGCGACTTCCTGGCGGGTTGCTTCGTCCAGATCGGGGTTGCGCTCCTGGCTGACTTCGTACGCCCGTTTGACAGCTTCATTGATCAGCGTTTCCAGCAAAACCACCACGCCCTCACGGGAGCTCATGGTCATATTGCCGGGCAGAGTGACAATTTCGTAGGGCAGGTGGTAGACCTGGTCGACCTTATCCCATCCAGCCAGTTCCAAAGTCTTGAACACCTGCTGGAAGTGCAAGGTCTGCCGCACATCGACCACGTAGATGGATTTTGAAAGGGGATAATCTTCAAACTTCTTTTTTGCCAGCGCTAAATCCCATGCGCCGTAAAGGGTGGTCGAATCTGAGCGCATCAATACCAGCACCCGGTACGTTTCGTTTTCCAGGCCGAGCAGTTCATCCAGCTTGACGATCACCGGGCCGCCGTCGGCCCGTTCGTCGATGGCGATGCCGGCGTCGATCAGCTGCTGCACTTCGCCCTTGGCGACCGGCTCCATCTGACTTTCATAGTACAGTTGGTCGAAGGAAATATTAAATTTCCCATAAATCTCATCAAAACCATCCAGCGACCACTGCCGGGTGGTTTTCCACAGCTCGCGCACACCCTCGTCATGGGCTTCCCATTTGGCGAACATCTCCAGGATTTCTTTCTCGCCGTTCGGATCTTCCTCTAATTTGGTCGTTGATTCGGCGTACAGGTCGCCCATCCACTGCGTCACCTTGGTGTCTGGTGGGGTTTCTCCAGCATGCCGCTTTTGGAAGTTCCACATCCATTTGATCACATCCCGGCCAAAATCCCCGTAATAATTAGTGCGCACGACTTTGTAACCGGCGAATTCGAGAATGTTTGAGATTACATCGCCCAGCAGCATCGTGCGCATATGCCCGACGTGCATAGCCTTGTGTGTGTTCGGCTGAGAGAACTCGACCATTACCTGCTGGCCGGTCTCTTCGCCGCGCCCGAAGTCTTCGCCCTGGGTCAGGGCCGCATCCACTACTTTGCGGCTGTATTCGCTGGTCTCAAAATACAGGTTCAAGTAGCCGCGCACCGCTTCCAGTCGGGAGTACCCGTCCGGGGTGCCGAGAGCCTTTTTCACCAGTTCGGCGATCTCCTGGGCGCGGACAGGCACTTTGACCTGCTTGCCGCTGCGGGCTTCGTCTGCTGCGGTCTGGAAAAAGGAAGTGGAAATCCCCCATTCCCCAGAAAATGGGATTGAGGTCCATTTGATTTCATCTGGACGGGGAATATCGTTTATGGTCAGGATGCCGCTGATTTTTTCTTCCAGGGCTTGCCGTTCTTGCTCAAACATGGTTTTTTCCTCGTTTTAAGTAAAAAGCGGGAGCAAAAGGTGCGCTCCCGCTGGCAATTACAACACATGGAGAAAGCTTGTTCAAGTCGCTCTCTTGTCCAGGGTCAAATCAGTGTATTGTCGTACGGCTCTCGCCGACATACTTAATTGGACTATTCCAGGGTTGCCAGATTCTTCATCAGCCGGCTTTTGCGGCGAGCAGCATTGTTCTTGTGGATAATGCCTTTGCTGGCGGCTTTGTCCAATGCGACAATAGCATCCTGGGTGGCTGCGCGTGCTTCTTCAAGGTCTCCGCTTTCAATTGCGAGGAGAGCTTTCTTGATTTCGGTACGGGCGCGCCCGCGGAACAGACGATTGTGCTGGCGGCGTTTTTCATTTTGCCGCATACGTTTAATTGCAGATGGTTTATTAGCCATGGTTGAACCTCCAAATACTACTTACTTTCAACGATATAATAATTTCTAGTGTGCGAACTGATGACAAATTATTCTTGAGAGGGAAACTGCCATCAACAACAGCAGTACATTTTACCTGATTGACCCTTATTTGGCAAGCATGCTGTTAATAAGAAAGTGTCAGAACTAGTTGGTTTTTGCCTCAAAATAAATTTTCAATCAACTGTTGTATCACCATCAGCAATACAGGCAGGAAAATAACAGAAAGAAATCCCCGGAAAGTCGTCGATCTCCAAGGCCAGGTTGGCAATTGCCTTACATAGCTGTGCTGCGCCCTCAAGGTTTCAACCAGATCGCGTTGTGCGGATGCTTTTCCAGGATCTAAAGCTTCTAATTCATTTCCCATTAGGCGAATGCTGTTTTTTATATGCTGGTTAATCTCATCTAGCAAAAATCCCTTGGCTTTTTCCATCTTTGTATGCAAGCTTACAAGTGGAAGAATGAAAGAAGCTAATGCCAATACAACTTCAATTGTAGTAAAAGCAATGATAAACGAGGTAGATGCTCCACTTTGAGGGTCATTGAAAAATATTGTATATAGTACTGTCGTAGACAGCGTTATGATCCAGGCAATCCCTGTTCTTGCTGTCAGCACTGAAAAAGAATACAGCGGTGTGGATCTAAATAAATCAATCTCGCCCAGATCAGATTGAATTTGCGATACAATGTTCAATTGTCGAATGGTATGGTAAATGAATATCGGAAATAGTGGAAACGTTATCCCAGTCATGATTAACTTCCATAAAAACGCAGTTATCGTTCTGTTTTCAAATACGACAAAGCCAAAATCAAAAAAATACTTTAGGATGACCATTAAAGGTCCAATCGGGAACAGCATCCATACTGGTCTGGCCGGCATGTTCGTCAGTTGAAATATCTTCTTGTTATAAACTTCCTCATCCGTTTTGATCAGCGGACGAAAATTTTCTGCAGCGGTTAATGCCACTCGATCAAGGTAATAGATCATTGCGAGGGCCATGACTGGCCAAATGGAGACCTGTATTTTTCGAACCGCAAACGTCCAAAAAGCTGCAGTTCCTTCTATCCATGAAGACCCCTGGTTTATTAAAAGAAACAACAAGTAAAAAATAAAGAAGATCAGCCAGGCTGGCAACTTTTTTCGATTTACCCAATCATTTATTCGATCGATAATGCTCGGTGAAAAAGGAGGTTTATTGGTAATCATATGAATATTTTACTATGTTTAGGAAATAAATCCTATTTTTAATCATGATTATTTGGCTGGCTGCTTAAAATGCTGGTTCCCACGCAGAGCGTGGGAACCAGCAATGTGAACAAAATTTGTTGCTATTTTGCCTTATTTGTCGTTGAGTACATCGCGGATATACGGCAAGGTCCAATCAATCGTCTCTTTATCAATCACCAGCGGCGGCGCAAATCGGATAATGTTCTCATGTGTTTCCTTACATAAAATACCGCGGTCTTGCAGCGCTTCACAGAACCGGCGTGCCCCACCCGCTTCATTGTACAGCTCTACTCCGATCAGCAGCCCTTTGCCGCGCACCTCTTTCACATGCGGACTGGGTATTTCGGCAAGCTGCTCCATGAAGTAATTCCCCAATTCAGCCGCGTTCTCCACCAGGTTCTCATCCGTTAATACCTGCAAGGCTGCCCGTGCCACTGCCGCCCCCAACGGGTTGCCGCCAAAAGTCGAGCCGTGTTCGCCGGGGGTGAACAATCCTAGCACATCCTTATCCGCCAGTACCGCCGAGACCGGGTAAAATCCGCCGGAGAGCGCTTTGCCGATGATGGTGATGTCGCCGCGCACGCCTTCGTGTTCCTGGGCAAACAGCTTACCCGTCCGGCCTAACCCGGTCTGGATCTCGTCAAAGATCAGCAGGATATTGTGCTCGTCGCACAGTTCCCGCAGGGCTTTCAGGTAGCCTTCCGGTGGGATGAGCACGCCGCCCTCGCCCTGGATCGGCTCCACCATAATGGCGGCGGTGTTTGGCGTAATGACATTCTTCATCATTTCAATATCACCGTACGGCACGATTGGGAAGCCGGGGGTAAACGGACCGAAATATTCCTTGTACAGCGGTTCTGTGGAGAAGGTCACGATGCTGATGGTCCGACCGTGGAAATTCCCCACGCAGGTAATAATTTGCGCCTCATATTTTGGGACACCTTTTACTTTGTATGCCCATTTCCGCGCCAGTTTGAGCGCGGTCTCGACCGCTTCCGCACCGCTGTTCATCGGCAGGGACATTTCATAACCGGTCAGGTCAGATAGCTCTTTGTAGAGTAAGGGGAGCTGGTCGTTGCGGAAAGCGCGCGAGGTCAGCGGCAGCTTGCCTGCTTGATCGACCATGGCCTGCAAGATTTTGGGGTGAACGTGCCCCTGGTTGACGGCTGAGTACGCGCTCAGGCAGTCCAGGTATTTGTTGCCATCCACATCATACACCCAGACACCTTCGCCTTTGGTCAGTACCACGTCCAGGGGATGATAGTTGTGCGCTCCGTATTCTTCTTCCAGTTGGATAAAGTCTTGGGTATTCATCAGACTCCTGTCAATAGTTTCGATAAAATATACAAGGGCGGGTTTGTAACCCGCCCTTGCTGAATTCACTAGGAAAGTAATTTCACCAGGATGGCCTTTTGGGCATGCATCCGGTTATGGGCCTGCGGGAACAGGCGGGAGTGGGGCCCATCTGCAACCTCGTCGGTGATCTCGTGGTTGCGGTGAGCGGGCAGACAGTGCAGCACGATCACGTGTTCACGTGCTTCACCGACCAGCTGCTGGTTGACCTGGTACGGAGGGAACACGGCTTCACGGCGGGCAGTTTCTTCTTCCTGGCCCATGCTGGTCCAGGTATCAGTATAGATTGCGTCCGCTTTTTGCACCGCTTCGTGCGGGTCTTGCAGCAGGCGGATTTCACTGCCGCTCTCTGCGGCAAATGCCCGGCCTTCTTCAATACTGCTTTCCGGCATCCCGTAGCCTTCGGGGTTGGCGATTGTGAAGTTTGCGCCTAGTTTTGCGCAGGCGTGCAGCAGGGATACGGCTACGTTATTGCCGTCTCCGACATAGGTCACATTAATGCCGCGCAGGCGGCCGAATTCTTCCTGGATGGTCAGTACATCTGCCATCGCCTGACAGGGGTGGTTGTAATCGCTCAATCCGTTGACCACCGGGATATCCGCCCATTTGGCCAGTTCCACCACGTGCGCGTGGTCGAACACTCGCGCCATGATTGCATCCACATATCCGGCCATCACTCTGGCTACATCGGCAACCGATTCGCGTTTGCCCAGGCCGATCTCCGCCGGACCAATGTACATGGCGCTGCCGCCGAGCTGTTCCATGCCGCGCTCAAATGACACGCGGGTACGCAGGCTGGGCTTTTGAAAGATCATGCCCAGACTTTTGTCTTTCAGCAAGGGGGTGTTTGCACCTTTTTCCGCTCGTTCTTGTTTTAGTTTGACAGCCAGGTCAAGCATTTCTTGTAATTGTTGTGGGGGATATTCTGCAATCGAAAGGAAGTCTTTCATGTACTTTTTCTCCTCTTGAAAATGGGGTTTTTCGACGGGGTCAGTATAACATAGGATAGGGGTTTATCCTTAGCACAATATGAGCATATCCTGGATGTTTGGGATACTCAATACTTCTTGTACAAAAAAAACCGGAGGTGTGTATGGAAAATCAACAGAGTGTTGAGGAGACTGCCGGGAAGAAAAAAATAAAAGGACGCTCAACATGAGCGTCCTTTTGACTGAGAAGAGAAAGTGTTACTCTGCGGTTATAGACAGATCAGCCTGTGGTGGTATTTTCTCCAACTGCCCGCGGAATACCACGGCTGCCACCAAACCGGCAGTCATCACCACCGCGCCGCTGATGATAAAGACACTGCGTGCTCCAACAATATCTGCCAGGATGCCCGCCGCACCCATTGAGACCAGGTTCGCCACTGAGATGATTGCGTTGTTCGCGGCACTGGCCCGACCGCGCAGTTCGTCCGGCACGGCTGTTTGGATCATGGTCATGCCGGATGCCTGAATAGGCGTGATGAACCAGCCAACCAGGAAGAGGATGCCCATCACGTGCCAGACATTCCCAATAATGGAAATCAACCCGACGCCCATGCCCAACCCCAGCAATGCGCGCGAGAAGATCGTGTCTGGCTTGAAGCGGGTGGCGAGCACCGCCACCAGACTGCCGCTCAAGATCATCGAAAGGGTCTGCGAGAACTCAATCGCCGCAAACCAGGTTTCTTGCACTTGCAGGTCATCCACCAGCAGCGGCACCAGCAGTACATTGGTCGCGCCCAGTCCCAACATGGTGATTGCCATGCCTAAGATGGTGCCAGCCAGAATGCGGTTGGAAAAGGTCACATTCAATCCCTTGCCAAGATCGGACAAGATTTTACGTACGTTGACTTTTTCCTCGACATTCAGCGGGACAGCCTGATAAGCTACCTGCCAGATCAGTAGCATGGAGATTAAAAAGGTCAGCGAATCGGCGATGAACACAAAACGGTAGCCGTCAAAGCTGCCGACCAGCCAGCCAGCAACCCCAACACCGATCACGTTAAAGATGATGACTGAGGTCTGTGCCAGCGAGTTTGCTGCCATCAGCTTGTCTTTCCCGACCACATTTGGCATGATGGCCGCCCGTGCCGGGTTGAAGAAAGTGCCGATAGCCGCCTGGACAAAGGCGATTACATACAAGATCCATAGTTGGTCTGCGCTGTCTACCAGGAGAAATCCCAACACCATCAGGCCTCGCAATAGGTCTGAGACGATCATTATTTTCTTTCGGTCCAGCCGGTCTACATACACGCCGGCAACCATCCCAAATGTAAGCGATGGGATTGCCAGCAGGATCAGCATGGTTGCCAGGGCGGTAGTTGAGCCGGTCAATTCATTCACCAGCAGCATCAAGGCCATCCCGGTCATTGAGTCGCCCAGGCTGGAAATGATCTGGCCGCTCCACAGGTATTTGAAATCCCGTATCTGTAATAAGTCTTTCAGGCCAGGTTTAGCCTCAGTTGGAATGCTTTGTTCAGTCATTGGAATTTTTCTCCTTCGCATCTTTAGGGGGGTTTTTATGGTAGAGTGGGGCAAAGACGATCGATAGCATATAGGTTTGAGGCTTTCGTTCCTCCGCAAAGTTTTGGCTGGACAGCTCGTTATATTTTTTTTCCAGGGCTTTGAGTTCCTGCCTCAGAATTTCTGCTTGCTTCGGTGTCAGATAAAAGTCAGACTTTGTGGACTGCATTGAAGATCTCTCGCCGATTTTTGTGTCCTCTTCCTTGTTTGCTTTTTTCTTCTGAAACGCCTTGGTCAGGCTTTTCTTCACGTCTTGATACGTGCCATCCAGAATCGAGCGGAAGCTCGCTAGCAGCGCTTCAAGTTTTTCATCTTCCGTACCTTCTGCCGTTGCCAGGATTTCCTGATCTACAGTGAAATTTTCGCCCGCGACCTGATACTTCTTTTCGATGATGCCGGAGACAACCTTGGTATCACCCACCAGGATCAGCCCGTGTTTTTCCAGCAGGTTGATATGGTAGTAGAGTTTGGTGGGGGGCAGGTCCAATGCTTCCGATATTTCCTTCACCGTGGAGAAATTTCCACGGACATTGGCTTCCCCAATCAGACGCAGGATATCCATTCGAAATGGGTCGCTGATGACCTTCAGGCTTTCCAGGTCATTGATTACATAAAGTTCATTCATTTGAGGTTTTTTAGTCATTTTAAACTCTTTCACTATTTAAAATATTTTAAATGATTAAAAATATTATACTAATAAACTTTTATTTGTCAAGTATGAATAAAATAGGGAGAGCACTGGGAATCATAAAATGCGCTTCCAATGAAGCGCATTTTTGGTTTAGATTTTATTTTTCTGGAAAGAGCGTTACGGCAACGCAACCCAGTCGAACAGCGTACTCCCTACCATTGGTGATACCTCTTGCAGTGACCATTGCCCTACCTCAGTGATTGTAATGTGCGCATCTTCCTGGAACGATCCGCCCCCTGCCCCCACCGGCGGCCACAGCGTGAACAGCAGGCGGTCCCCGGTCGGGCTCCACATCGGCCCGGTGCCGTAGCCCAGGTAAGTTTCCGTCGAGCCATCCACAGCGAGCGCCCACAGCGATATTGGTCCATTCTGCACAGTTTCTGCTTCTCCGGGATTGACAACGGCCAGCCACTTCCCATCCGGGCTGAAGGTGATCTCCGGCCCGACGCGCTGGCCAAAGCTTTGGTGGGAATGCAGTTCGCGAGCCTGCCCGGTTTCTAGGTTCACCAGTACGATTGCGGCTTCGGTCACCGCGCCGTCAGCTGCCTGCCGGGTGGCGTAAAAGGCACACAAGGTGCTGTCTGGTGACCAGGCAGGGGCGGCGTAGTGGGTGTAATTCAAGCCGTAATCGGGCATGTACAGCCGTATGATCCCTTCATCCCACCGGTACAAAACGGGGCTGCCGGCGTCGTCATACAGGATGGTGCGCCCATCCGGTGAGAGAGCAAATCCGCTGTACGAGCTGGACAACATATCCAGATCCATCCGTTCACTGGCTGCCAGGTCGATGGCACCCAGATACCCTGCCCACGGCCCCAGTTCGTCCTGCGGTGTCTGGTTGAAAACCAACACCCCAGGCCGGGCTGACCACCACTGTACTGCCCCTTCTAAAATGTTCGGCGTGTCCGTCAGCCGCTGTTCAGTGCTGTTGTTCAGGTTTCGCAGCACCAGGTCTTCGACTTCATAGATCCCGTCCACGTACACCAGTTGAGTCAGGTCTGGGGAAAGCTGTCCGGCGTAGATATTGGCCGCTGCCAGCACCGGGTAGCCGCGATCATCTACCACCCAGATGTTCTCGTTCTGCCGGTACACCAGCCCCGCCAGGTCTGGGGAGACCGTGTATGGAGCCAGTTCTGCGGTATCCATCCAAGTCGGGATGGCTGCGGTAGGTTCTGGGGTTTCGGCCGGGGGCATGTGTGTCAGCGTGGCAGCTACCGAATCAGCGACATTGCTGTCCTCGGGTTTGGGCGTTGCCACACCGACTGCGACCTGTCCGCACGCTAATGCGGAAAGGGTCAATACCAGGGCGATGGTTGCAATTAGTGAATAGTTTTTTTGTGTTTTCATCATCTTTTTTTGTTCCAATTCAATACGAAAGATTTTATTTGTCGAAATGGCCTTGTGCAAATACAATACCGTAAAAATAGGTGCGGTTGTCGGCATCCTGCGCAAAGTAAAGCAGCGCGGCACCCTCACGATTTTCTCCCCAACCCTCGCTGTAGACCACGGCTGATATGTTGATATCCGGGTTGACCAGTTGTTCCGGTTCCATACCTAACAGGGGCGGGAAGGTGTCTTCGTTCATGCTGAAGCTCATCTGGCTGGTGTCGGGCGGCATCCGTTGGGTGATTTCCTCTGCCGCAGTAAACCGGTCCAGTACCCGCCCTTCTGACTGCCAGTATCCGATCAAGAAATCTTCCTCCATAAACCCGGGCAGAGGTTGGGTGTTTTGCGATAAGAATGAATCTTGGACGTTGCAGGCCACCCACATCAGCATATCCTCGGTGGTGACTCCACTGCAGTCCAGTGTGCCGGTCAGCGGATCTGAATCTGCGGCCGGTTGCGCCGGAACTACCTCAACAGCCTGTACGCCCATACATTCCGCACCCATGCCAGCCGGTGGGTTGGCTGGCCGCACTGTTGGGAAGTTTACCCCCACTTCAGGAGTTAATGCGATGGAATTCAAGATCGGCATAATGTCCAGGTGTGTATCCCCGTTCGGTCCGGGGGTCAAAGACAGCACGATGCCCGATTCCAATAGGAACAAATAGAATGAACCTTCACCGGCGGTTGGCGATTGAGTGCTGCCCCGTAAGCCGGGTTGTCCGTTCATCGTGACTATATCTGTCCGTACCAATTCCACTTCACTGTCTGCGTAGATTGCCTGAGCCACATTTTCCAGGCTGGCGTCGGGAGCCAAACCTAAATTACTCGGGTCCAGATAGCCAAGATTAATATTTGTACCACCATTTTCCCAGATTGCCTCGCTGGTTGCATCATCACCAGGGGGATTGTACGCCTGTTCATAGTTCTGGATAGAAACGGTCTCCATCCCGGTGGAGTCTTCGTTTTCAGAAGGGAAGACTGCCGTCCAGAAACAGGGAATTGCCATCCGCACGCCAGAACGCGGGTCTACCATGATCTTCCAATATTGCGTATTGGGATTTGCCGTCGCTGGCATGGTAGTGACCTCTGGAGTGTCCAGGCTGTTCCCGGGGATTGGGGTAGGTACCCCGTCTTCATCAAGCACTTCAAGATCAAACATGCCGCAGGCCATTCCCACAGCCGTCAAGACCAAAAGTGTGAGCCATAATCTGATTTTTGTGTTCATTTTGAACCTCCGTTGTTCTTAAATCTAATCAGATTGTAGGTTGTTTCAGGTCACGATGGGTGGTTGGAGGGCAATCCTTCCGTGATGGTGGGTTACAGTTCTGTAACATCGCCCACGGGTAACGAAAGGGAGAAAATCGTGCCGCGCTCAAGCTGGCTGCGCACCGAGATCGTACCGTTGTGCCGCCGGATGATCGCCTGTACCAGAGAGAGCCCCAGCCCGCTGCCAGGGATGCCGCGTGCCCCCTTCCCCCGGAACAATTCGCCCCAAATTTGGCCTTGCTCATCTTCTGGGATGCCGGGGCCGGTGTC
>Ga0102946_1000873_pt1 | contig 10485 bp, 11 predicted proteins | sample SalPon2A_A_D1_MG_FD_78209 | JGI IMG/M metagenome (GOLD analysis project Ga0102946, IMG submission 78209) | Soil microbial communities from South San Francisco under conditions of wetland restoration - Salt Pond MetaG R2A_A_D1_MG | ecosystem: Environmental > Terrestrial > Soil > Wetlands | place... | reverse complement strand
GAGTCGAAATCGATCGGGCTGTAGGCGTCGCCGGTGTCGAACGGCTTCTCCGGGTTCTCCTCGACGTCGGGGTCGGGGAACTCGACCAGCGGCACGTGCGTGTCGGCGCCGAGCAGCTCGTAGGCGGCGTAGCGGTCCTGGCCGGCGTAGAGCACCGGCTCGCCCTGCAGGATCGGCATGAAGGCGCGCAGCTCGCCGCCGTGCCCGGCCGGCGCCACCGGCGCGTTGCGCAGGGCGAGGAAGCTCGAGTACACAGCCCCGCCGATGAAGACCACCGCGAGTGCGCTCCAGGCGAGGCGCCCAAGTCGCGCGTTCGTCTTTTGTCGTGTTGAGTCCGACAAACGGCGAACGCCCCAGCCAAATTCGGCGAGCAGGGGGCGGATGGCGACGAGCATCGCCAGCGGGGCGGCGATCATCAGCGCCTTCGCCTGCGAGTAGTAGCCGCTGGTCGGCAGTGCGGCGAGGTAGAGCAGGGCACAGGCGAGGAGCGCCAGCGGCACCGCCAGGTCGCGCCGCCGCAGCCACCACCAGGCGCCGGCCAGCAGGGCGAGGATGCCGATCGCGCCGGCGAGGCCGGTCAGGTGGGCGCCGCCGGGAGCGTCGAGCCGGTAGTTGCTGGTCGGCCAGACGCCGAGCGCCTCGAGCGGCGAGACCGGCCCGTAGGTGTCGGTCGCGGCGACCTTGCTGAAGGTGTCGACGAAGCCGAACGGGCCGACCAGCGTCGCGGCGACGCCGAGCGCCGCCAGCAGCGCGATCGTCAGCAGGGTCAGTGGGCGGACGAGGAAGCGCAGCAGCCGGCGCGGCGCCAGCGCACGCCGCACGGCGGGCAGGGTGAGGCTCCAGAGCGCCACGATCGCGACCGGCCAGGCGAGCCCGGCAAAGCTGTAGGAGAAGAAGATCCCCCCCGCGATCGCCAGCCAAGGCAGCGCCCCCGGCAAGCGCCCGAGTGACGTGCCTCTAGTTGAGTACCCATAGTGGCCTCCAACTTGAGGCACGTCGGCGCGGGCCATGTCGATGTTGCGCAGGCCGACGGCGACGGCGAGGACGAAAAGCGCCTCGGCGGTCTCCTTGAAGGTGCCCTGGGCGAAGTAGGAGGCGGCGAGATAGGGGACGGCGACCAGGATCGCCGCCAGCAGGCGACGGCCGGGGCCGAATCCCGGCAGGGCGGCGAGCGCGGTCAACCCGGTGAGGATTCCGATCGCGAAGATCTCGCCGACGAAGGCCTGTCCCAGCCCGATCCCGGGCACCGCCGCGGCTGCGACGGCGAGGCCGTGCGGGCCGAGCGGGTAGCCGGTGTCGGGGACCGGGCCGGCGCCGCTGCGCAGCCACTCGGCCCAGGCGAGGTGGAGGCCGAGATCGTTGTTGAGCCCGATCCCGAGCAGGCCCCAGCGAGCGCTGATCGCAAACGGGATCGAGAGCACGAGCGCGACACCGATCGTCACGAGCAGCCCGTCCCGCAGCTCCATCCGCCGGCGGGCCGAATCCGGTCGGTGTGTGTCCGCATCCGGCCCGTCGGCCGCTGCGCGGCGAGAACGGGCGAGGACGATCCCGGCTGCGACCAGGAGCAGGACGAGCCCCAGGGTCGCCGAGGTGCCGTGGCCTGGCGCGCGGGCGAGCAGGCCGGTCACGCTCAGCACGGCTCCGAAGCCGGCCGCAGGCGCCAGCCACGACCAGGCGCTGCGGCCCGAGAGGAGCAGCAGCGCACGCCCGACGAGAAGCGAGGCGGCGCAGATCAGCGCCGCCGAGACGTAGGTCCCGATCATCAGAGAGGGCAACCTATTTCAGCCGCCCGCAGCGGCGCGGCCCGGCTCAGTGCTTCTCGGCGGCCGCTTCGAGCGCCGGCCGCAGGTTCTCGCCGCGCAGCGGCTCGGCGTGTCCGGCGCCGACCAGCTTCGGTTCGAGCGCGGCCAGCTTGCGCACCGACTGCTTCGCCTGCGCGTGATCCCAGGCCCAGGCCGGGTGGGGGACGCTGACCTCGCCCTCGGGCAGCGGTTTCAGCCGCGCCGAGTCGACGCAGTAGACGACGTCGCTGACCAGCGCCACCCGGTCGCGCTCGCGCCAGAGCCCGATCAGGCCGGGCGCGTGACCGGGGAAGTGGACGACGCGGAAGCCGGCGACCTCGTCGCCCTCGGCGAGGGTGCCGGCGATCTTCACCGCGCCGCCGTCCCAGCGCCGCAGCAGGAACGGATAGATCCAGCGCACCGGCGCGACCGGCAGCTGCGAGAGGTCCCAGTAGGGCCTGATCGAGGTGTCCTTTTCGGCATCGGCGACCTCGCCAGCGTGGCAGTGGACCGGCGCTCCCATCGAGGGCGCGGTGCCGCGATGGTCGGCATCGGCATGGCCGAGCACGACCCGCTCGAGCCCGCCGAGGCCGTCCGCCACCGCGCGGGCCTTCTTCGTCATCGCCTTGGTGCCGGCGTCGAACTGGACCACCCCGCCGCCCTCCTGCTCGATGAAGTAGATGTTCATCGACTTGCGCAGGTCGCCCCGCAGCAGCCAGACGCCGTCAGCGACTCTCTCCATGGCCCAAGGGTAGCTCCGCCGTGGGCAGCGGGCTAGGCTCCCGGCCGATGCCGATGCTGTGGAAAGCCGGGATGGTCGTGCTGATCGTCTGCCTCGTCGCCTCGATGGCGATCGCCATCGTGCGCCTGGCGACGACGCCGACGGAGATCCTGGGCGATGGCTTCCGCGGACTACCGGCGCGCCAGTCGTCGCGTTAGTATCGCGGCGTGTTCTCTCGAATCGTGGTTGGCACCGACGGGTCCGAGACCGCCGCGGAGGCGGTGAGCCAGGCGGTCGACCTGGCCAAGCTCGCGGGTGCCCAGCTCAGCATCGTCAGCGCCTACGAGCCGGTCTCCAAACGCCGCATCCAGAGCGAGCAGGAGGGCGCGCCGCCCGATGTCCAGTACGAGATCGGCCCGCGCGAGGACGTCAACCTCGTGCTCGAAGCGGCAGCCGCCGCGGCCAAGAAGGAAGGGTTGGAGGTGCAGACCCATCCGGTCGAAGGCGGGCCGGCCGACGCGATTCTCAACATCGCCGAGGAGACCGACGCCGACCTGATCGTCGTCGGCAACAAAGGGATGACCGGCGCACGCCGCTTCGTGCTCGGCAGCGTCCCCAACAACATCTCCCATCACGCTCCGTGCAGCGTGATGATCGTCCGAACTACCTAAAGCCGGACCTCAGGTCATACGGATGGGTCAGTGGCGGCGCCCGCGTCGATCAAGCCGGCGCCCTGGCGGGCGCCCGGGCCGAGCAGGTCGCGCGCGGTGCTGCGCAGACGGCGGGTCAGGCGGTTGACCTTGCCCTTCGGCGAGACGCCGTCGGGAATGACGCCGCCGGCGAGGACCATCGCCGCGACGCCGGCGACGTGCGCCGCCGCCATCGAAGTGCCGATGTAGGTGCCCGGCTCGCCGAAGCGGCGCGTGTTGCCGCCCTTCAGGGTCACCTGGTAGATCGAGCGGCTCGAGACCGAGGGGCAACCGGGCACGGAGGTGCCGCCGCCGGGCGCGACGAGGTCGATCCCCTTGCCGGGGAGCAACGAGTAGCTGCCCAGGCAGCCGCCCTCGGTCGAGCCGCCCACGCCGATCGTGCGTGGGCCGGTGGCGGGCGGCGCGACGCAGGCCTCCGAGCCGAGGTTGCCGATCGAGGCGACCGTCACCACGCCCTTGCGGTAGGCGCGCCGCAGCTCTTCGTCGATCCCCGGTACGCGCTTGCCGCAGCCGAAGTTGAAGCTCATGTTGATCACGTCGGCGCCGCGGGTGACTGCGTAGCGGATGCCGCGGGCGATGTCGTCGGCCTCGCCGCTGCCATGGCGGTCGAGCACGCGGACCGGCATCAACTTGGCGCGGTAGGCGAGCCCGACCAGCCCGATGCCGTTGTTGGTCTTCTCGGCGATCGTGCCGGCGACATGGGTGCCGTGGCCGTTGCGGTCGAGCGGCAGGCGATCGTTGTCGACGAAGTCGTAGCCGCGGGTGAACTGGCCGGCGGCGAAGTCGGGGCTGCGGCGGAAGCGCGACCCCTTGCCGCGGTAGGCGACCCCGGTGTCGAGCACGGCGATCGTGGTGCCGGTCGCGCCGCGGCGCTTAGCGGCGATCAGGTTGCGCCAGGCGCCGACGGCGTCGATGCCGCCGGGGGAGACGGGCAGCTCGGCCGTCCCCTTCCCCTCCCAGGGGAGCATGTTCCACTGCAGGGCGACCCAGCCGCCGGACGGGCCCGGCGGCGCGGTGAGCGCCCCGGGGTCGTTGGCGATCCCCGTGCCTGGCAGCGGCGCCCCCTTGGTCCGCGACGCGGTGGCGGTGAAGTTGGGCGCCGCGTAGGCGACGCGCGGGTTGCGCCGCAGCGCGGCTGTCGCCTCCCGCACACCGGTCCCGTGGGGCAGCTTCACGGTACGGCCCTGACGGGCGCCCTTCAGCTTGACCAGGACCTCCCCCGGTGCAAAGGCGCGCGCCGGGGCGACGCCGGCCGTGGCCCCCGCGGAGGGGGGCGCGGCGACGCCGGCAAGCAGCGTCAGGGCAGCGGGGATCGAAAGCAGTCGTCTCATCGTCGTGTGGGCTCGCGGAACCCCTGCACCAGTGCGAGCTATCGATTTAACACCGGCCCGGCGGGGAAGTTGTCGCAGCCACGATACTTTCGGCCGATGCACGATGCCGCCGGCCACGCGCAGCAGCGCCTGATGGGCCTGGCGATCGAGCGCGCCCGTGAGGCGGAGGCGCACGGCGACGTGCCTATCGGCGCCGTCGTCGCCCGCGACGGCGAGCCGCTCGCCATGGCCGGCAACGAGCGCGAGCTGCGCCGCGACCCGACCGCCCACGCCGAGATCCTCGCGATCCGCGCCGCCGCCGAGGCGCTGGGAGGCTGGCGGCTGCCGGATACGACCCTCTACGTCACGCTCGAGCCCTGCGCGATGTGCGCCGGCGCGATCGTGCTCGCCCGCATCCCCACCGTCGTCTTCGGCACCCCCGACCCCAAGGCCGGCGCCGCCGGCAGCGTCCTGGACGTCCTCGCCCAGCCCGCCCTCAACCACCACCCCTCAGTCGTGGCGGGTGTGATGGAGGACGAGTGCGCAGCGCTGCTGAGGAACTTTTTTGCCCTGAGACGCGACTCGCGAGTCGAGGGCAAGTCCGGCAAGGAAGAGGGGTCTCGATAGTGCTCTGCACAGCGAGACCCCGATGACGCCGCCGGACGCCGCGATCGACTCGCGAGCGGAGAGGGTGGGATTCGAACCCACGAGACGGGTTAACCCCGCCCACGCGATTTCCAGTCGCGCTCCTTAAGCCACTCGGACACCTCTCCGGGTGTCTCCAAGCGTATCGTCGAGCGGCATCACGATCGTCTCGTCCTCGGAGATGGTCGGGGTGGCGGGGCGGTGGCCGCGCAGGCGCTCGTGGCTGCAGACGACGTAGCACCACTCCATCAGGCGCATGCGCGAGGACGGGTCCATCTCCGTGACCGTGGCGCCGATCAGGTACTGGCCGTCGGCCTCGCGGCAGGAGCGGATCTCGATCTGGGCGGCGACCTCATGCGAGGCGCCGCCGGCGTCCTCGAGCTCGAGCAGCACCGCGGGGCGTTCGCCCACGGTGAGCGGCGCGTCGAGCACGAGCCCGACCCCGGCGGCGCTGGCGTCGACCAGGTTGCCGCCGACGTGGCCGTCGCGGGCGAAGCAGTGCACCGGCGCGGCGCCCTCGAAGCGGTAGATCTGGCGCCGCTGCCTGCGCCGGCCGACCGCACGGAGGGTGCGAAGCACGCGTCGCAGCTCGATCAAGCCGAGCAGCGGCACGACGATCGCGGCGATCCCCGGCATGTCGGGCAGCGGCCCGACCCCGGCGAGGTCGAGCAGGCGCATTGCCGTGCCGCCGGCGAGCACGACCGCCGCGGCGATCACCAGGTGCAGTTTGCGCACCGCGGCCAGCCCGCCGCCGTCGGCGCCCTGCTTCGGCGTCACCTTGAAGGCGGTGCGGCTGGGGCGGAAGACGCAGCGCAGGGCCCGCGTGTAGATCTCCATCGTCAACAGCTCGTAGTGGGCGGTCTCGCCGATCTTCATGTAGCCGCGGGTCAGGGCCGAGCCGGCGAGCAGGTTGAGGCTGACCGCGGGCAGCCAGAGGGCGGCGAGCGCGACGACGCTGATCTTCATCGGCAGCGCCCCGGTCCACAGCACCAAGCCGAGCGTGAGCAGGAGCAGCAGGCGCATCGGCGGCGCCAGGTAGGCGGCGAGGCTGACGAAGTAGGAGAGGCGCTGCAGGGGACGCAGGGTGCGGGCGCGCAGGGGGGACTCGGGCAGGGTGAAGACAGCGAGGTTGCCGCGCGCCCAGCGGTCGCGCTGCAGCAGGTAGCCGTCGAGGTCGTGCGGGGCAAGGCCCTGGACGAGGACCTCGTCGTGGTAGCGGCTGGCCCAGCCGTGGCGCTGCATACGGATCGTCGTGTGGAAGTCCTCGGCGATCGTCTCGGTCGCGACGCCGCCGATCTCGAGCAGCGCCTGGCGGCGCAGCAGCGCCGCGGAGCCGCACCAGTAGGCGGCGCCGTGGCGGTTCTTGCCGGGGCAGACGACGCGGTAGAAGAGAGACTGCTCGTGGCGGCCGACGACGTAGTGCTGGACCGAGTCGTGGTTGAAGAAGTCGTGCGGGCTCTGCACCAGGGCGACTTTCTCGTCGTCGAAGTAGCCGACCAGAGCGTCGAGCGCGTCGGGCATCGGCACGTGGTCGGCGTCGAGCATGAGCACCAGGTCGCCCCCGGTGCGGGGCAGGGCGGCGTTGATGTTGCCCGCCTTGGCGTGCGAGTTGTCGGGCCGGGTCAGGTACTCGGCGCCGGCGGTCCGCGCCAGCTCCTCCATCTCCGGACGCCGGCCGTCGTCGAGCAGGTAGGTCGTGTGCGGGTAGGTCAGTGCCCGGCAGCCGGCCAGGGTCGCGGCGACGACCTCGAAGGGCTCGTCGTAGGTGCAGACGTAGACGTCGACCTCATGGCCAGGAGTGGCGGGCGGTCGCACGGCGGCGGGGCGCGACCACGAGTACCAGGCGAGCGTGCCGAGCGCCCAGAGCCCATAGACCTCGGTGATCAGCAGCATCGCGAAGAGGAACGGGTTGGCCCCCTCGCCGCTCCAGCCGAAGCGCCAGATCAGGTAGCCGACGCCCCAGAGCAGGGCGACGACCGCAAACGCCCGCAGGGGCACGGGGTGGCGGTCGAAGAACCGCCCGATCCGGGTCTGCGCGGTGGCCTGCATGGGGCGTGCATCGGCGACCGGGCGTCCGGCCTTGAGCGCTGGGATGCACCGCGTTTACGCCGGCCCCGCCACGCGCTCCGCCGCTACGTAGAATCAATCGCTGGACCGAAGTTCCCCGGAGGGGTGCCGGAGCGGTTGAACGGGGCGGTCTCGAAAACCGTTGTGCGGCGCAAGCCGTACCGTGGGTTCGAATCCCACCCCCTCCGTTCATTGTCGTGTCCCGCGACATCGGAGACAGATGTCGCGGGACATCGTAGGCAGGCCGCTATGGAGAGAACTCCCGCTCCTTGGCCACAAGGATCCAGACGATCAGGATGTTGGTGATCAGCCCGCCGATCGCCCAGCCGTCAAGCAGTCGGTGGAAGAAAATGTGGGTCACGATCACCAGCGATGAGACCACCAGACCGACTACCCAGGCCCGCCTGTTGCGGTGCCAGATCCCCGCTCCGAGGAGAAGCTGAATGGCGGCGAGGACGATCACCGCGATCGCTGCTCCCACCAGATTGTCCGTGGGCCAGTCGCCGACGTAGACCGTGTCGACGGTGGAGCTTCCCGACAGCGACACGCCGAGTGCTGCCAGTCCGATGAGCAGGTTGAAGGCACCCGAGATCAGGTAGAGCACCCCGACTAGGCTTACCCAGCCACTTCGAGATACCGGCATTTCCGTCTCCCTTCCAACCTCGTCCAATACCCCTCGCCCCAAGGCGAACGGGCGTGGAGGTTTTGCGGACCGTAACCGATCCATCGGAGACAGATGTCGCGGGATCACATATCGGCCTGAGGCGCCGTTTACAAGCGGGCGAGGCCTCATCCTGAGCCGCTAGCTGTCCCGCAGCTCAGAGAGCAAGCAGGGCCTGCGGGGCAAGGATCCGCATGCCGCGGTGCGTTTCGAGCGGCAGTAGGTGCTTGCGATCGCCCGAGATAAGGACCTCGACGCCTGCCTGGGCCAGGCAGGCGAGGATCAGGTCGTCGTCCGGATCGCCGGTTACGGGGTCAGTGGGGCCATCTGGTCCAGGCACCGACTCAACCGCCAGATCGGCGAGCAGGGCCTCGATCTCTCGCCATCGGTCCGAGTCAAACGCGAGCTTCTCCGTGAGTATGCGCTCAAGCTCGTTGATGACGGGCTGGGGCAGGATCAGCTCCAGGCGACCGTCGATCATCTCCTCGATAATCCGGCTCGGCGGGCCGGCCGCAATGAACGCCGAAACCAGCACATTGGTGTCGGGGGCGACGCGCAGGGCTCAGCGCCGCTCAGCGCGCAGCTCATCGACCAGCGCCTCGGCATCCTCTGGGCCGATTCCCCGCTCCTCCGCTCGCCTACGCCCGTAGCGCTGCAGGGCGGCGAAGCGCTCCACCTGCACCTGACGACGGAGAGCGTCGCGGACGACCTCGCTTTTGGTCTTGCCCAGGCTATGCGCGAGAGCATCGGCTTCCTCAGCGAGATCCTCGGGCAGCGAAACGGAAAGCAAGCGGCTCATATGAAATCATCATATCAGGGGTTTGATTGCCGTCTCGTCCCTCAGCCGCCCCCACGGCGACCGCTGTGCAGACGAGCTCGTCGCGGACCAGCCAGCGGCCGTCGAAGCGGTCGATCCGCCTTCCGCCCGCCGTCGGTCCCTCGACCTGCAGGCGCGCCTTGAAGGCACGCCTCGTGGGGTCGAAATCCACCCGCACGTCCGCGAAGCCGAGGCGGCGCCCGGCGAGCGGGAACCATGCCTTGTAGACGGCCTCCTTGGCGCTGAACAGCAGCCGGTCCCAGTGGACCTCCGGCTCGGCGTCTGAGAGGGCGGCCAGAGCGGAGCGCTCCTCCGCTCTGGCGACCCTTCCGATCAGCCGCTCTGGCAAGGACCCGTGCGGTTCCGCATCGATGCCGATCGAGAGCAGGCCGGATCGATGCGCGACCGCGACCGCAGCGGCCCGATAGCCGGCACAGTGGGTGATGCTGCCGACGATCCCGGCCGGCCAGAGCGGCTCGCCCTGCTCGCCGGCGAGGATCGGCTCCGCCGGCCGGCCGAGCCGCTCGAGCGCGGAGCGGGCACAGGCCCTGGCGGTGGCGAACTCTCGCCGGCGCCTCTCGACCGCGCGGTCCACGAGCGCCCCCTCGCCCGGCATCAGCGGGGCCGGGGCGTCGTCGCCGCGCGCCTCGGCCACGGCAACCGGATCGGGCAGGATCGTCTCGAGCAGCGATGCTTGCCCGGTAGCCCCGCTCAGCGGCGCGGACCGGTCTCGCACTCGATCGAGTAGCCCCAGGCGGGGCCGCCGTCGCAGTGGTCTCGGCCTCTGCCGCCGTAGAGCTTGTCGGCGCCGGGGCCGCCGTAGAGCCGGTCCTTGCCGCCTTCCCCATGGCAGCCGTCCTGGCCCCGGCCCATGATGCAGATGTCGCGTCCGGGGCCGCCCCAGCAGCCGTCGCTGCCGGCGCCGTGCTTGCAGTAGTCGTTGCCCCGCCCGCCGACGCAGTCGCTGTTGCGCTGTCCCGTGATGCAGATGTCGTTGCCGCCGCGGCCGATGCAGCGGTTGCGCCTGGCGCCTTCCGGATAGCAGGTGTCGACCTCGCCGTTGCCGATGAACTTGTCGGAGCCGCCGCCGAGGCGGACGGTCAGCGGCACCGGCAGCCGGTCGAGCACCTCGACGAAGTCGCCGGACGGGCCCATCCTCACTTCGATCCGTCCGACGCCGCGCAGCGGGCAGATGGCGAGACTGCGGCCGGCGAGCCGGCAGCCCCGGCCCGCCCGCCGTGCCATCCAGCCGTGGACGATGAGGTTGCGGGACTTCACGTTCAGCTCCAGGTGCGAGCCGGAAGCGGCGCCGCGCACGACGATCTGGCCCTGCGGCGTGGCGGGCGCGCAGAAGAGTGCCAGCACCAGCGCAGCGGCCAGCCCGACCACGGTCGCTGTTCCCCGAACCAAGATCGGCGGGAACTTTAGACGACCGGCCTGATCCGCTCAGTCGTGTGGACAGATCACAGCGCGACCGTCGAGGGTGCCCTCGCGCAGGCGGTCGTAGGCGTCGCCGGCGCGGTTGAGCGGGAAACGCTCGACGTGGGCGCGGATCTTGCCCGAACGGGCCAGGTCGAGAACCTCGATCAACTCGATCGCGGTTCCCCAGTAAGGGATCGTCAGCTGGGCCTCGAACGGCTCGGCGCCGAAGGCGAACTCGAATTTGCCGCCGGCCAGGCCGACCACGGTGACGTGGCTCTCGAAACCCGCAATCGCGGCGCCGAGGGCGATCGTCTCGTCGGCGCCGACGTTGTCGACGACCAGCTCGACCCG
>Ga0102946_1000872_pt1 | contig 10498 bp, 12 predicted proteins | sample SalPon2A_A_D1_MG_FD_78209 | JGI IMG/M metagenome (GOLD analysis project Ga0102946, IMG submission 78209) | Soil microbial communities from South San Francisco under conditions of wetland restoration - Salt Pond MetaG R2A_A_D1_MG | ecosystem: Environmental > Terrestrial > Soil > Wetlands | place... | reverse complement strand
GCGGAGCCGGCACGCCGCACGCCGGACGTGTTGTGAATCGTTTTTTCGAGCATTCTCATGTACGGCGTGGTGTCCATACCGGCATCGCGAAACGGAAAGCCGGTACCGATCAGTGCATTTTGCAGGTCCTGTTCGCCACTGACGCGAATTTTGCGACCGTCCAGTTGTGCCCCGTCGCCACGCGATGCCGTGAATAGTTCCTGGCGCAGCGGGTCATACACGACGCCATGCTCCAGCCGGCCTTTTTCCTGAACACCGATGGAAACGGCGAATACTGGAAACCCATGCAGGTAGTTGGTGGTTCCATCAAGGGGGTCAATGATCCAGAGGACGTCAGAATCGCCGCTGGCACCGCTTTCCTCGGCGAGAATGGCATGATCAGGATAGTGTTTGTGAATACATTCGATTACCGCTTTTTCCGCGGCACGATCGGCATCACTGACGAAGTCATTGTGCGACTTTTTCTCAACCTTGAGCTTGTCGAGATTGGCCATTTTCTTGATCAGGGTATGGCCGGCACGGCGAGCAGCCATCACGGCCACGTTGAGAAGTGGGTGCATCGAACGATTCCATTAGTGTCAAAGAACTCGGCCATTGGCCGACTGCGGCGGTAGAATAGCGAACTTTGGGTCGCATTAGCCAGCTATGTCGATACGTATCGTTCTTGTCGGAACCACCCACCCCGGAAATATCGGGGCGGTTGCGCGTGCCATGAAGAACATGGGGCTTGTGGACCTGGCATTGGTCAACCCGAAGGTGTTCCCGCATGCCAAGGCAACTGCGCGCGCGTCAGGTGCTGTCGACGTGCTAAAAAATGCGACGGTTGTCGAATCGCTGGCCGAGGCCATTTCCGACTGCGTTTTTGTTGCAGGCGCCAGCGCTCGCTCACGTTCCCTGGCATGGCCGACAATGGCACCGCGAGAGTGCGCGGCCAAATTTACGGCATTATCGAATGAGGGCACCGTAGCCGCTGTTTTCGGTCCGGAGAAGTCCGGGCTGTCGAATTCGGACCTGGATCATTGCGATGCGTTATTGACGATACCAACTGACCCGACTTTCAGCTCGCTGAACCTGGCAATGTCGGTGCAGGTATTCACCTACGAATTGCGCATGGCCACAATGGGTGATGCGCCGCCACACTACGAGCAGGACGCGCCGCTGGCAACCAGCGACGACCTCGAGCATTTTTACGCGCATCTCGAAACGGTGCTGACCGAGCTCGATTTTCTGGACCCGGACAACCCCCGACACCTGATGCGCAGGCTACGCCGCCTGTTCGTGCGCGCACAGGTCGATAAGAACGAGATCAATATACTGCGAGGAATCCTCTCGGCGATCGATAAAAAAGTTATCGAGAAGTCCAGCGGTGAGCAGGGATGAGCAGGCAGGATGAGTTTGTGTATCTCGACTACGCGGCGACGACGCCGCTGGATGAGCTTGTCCTGAAAACAATGCTTGAATTGCAGGGACTCGATGGTGATTTTGCGAATCCATCCGCAATCCATCTGGCCGGTCGGCGCAGCAGTGCGCATGTCGATCTGGCTGCCACACGACTGGCCGCACTCCTGAACACCGCACCACGGCAGTTGATCTGGACCTCGGGCGCTACGGAATCCAATAACCTGGCAATTCGGGGAGCAGCGCAGCAGCGCGCCCACCGAGGTAAGCACCTGGTGACAATGCCCACCGAGCACAAAGCGGTCACCGACGTGTTTCGTGCACTCGAGGCGCAGGGCTTTGACGTCACCTGGTTGTCGCCAGACGCACGGGGCCGCCTTGATCTGACTGATCTTGCCGAGGCTTTGCGTGATGACACGCAACTGGTTTCTGTGATGCACGTCAACAACGAAACGGGCGTGGTGCAGGACATCGAACAGATCGGGGCGCTTTGCCGCGAGCGCAACATCCTGTTTCATGTTGATGCCGCGTAGTCCGTGGGCAAGCTGCCCCTAGACCTGCAGGCCCTGGGCGTCGATCTGATGTCGATGACGGCTCATAAGATGTACGGTCCAAAAGGTGTCGGGGCCCTGTACCTTGCGGACCGCCCGGAAGTGCACATCGAGCCGCTGCTGTATGGTGGTGGCCAGCAGCGCCGCCTGCGGCCTGGCACGTTGCCCGTGCCGCTGATCGCCGGTTTCGGCGCTGCTGCAGAAATTGCTGCGCAAAAAATGCCGGACGATGCGGTGCGGCTGGCGCAATTGCGCGACCGTCTCTGGCAGGGAATTCATGATATTCCCGGAATCCGGGTAAATGGTGACCTGAACAACAGCTGGCCTGGCTTGCTGAATGTCAGTGTGGCCGACGTCGAGGGCGAAAGCCTGTTGCTGGCACTGGAGCCACTGTGCGTGGCGACCGGCTCGGCCTGTAATTCCACCAACAAGGAACCCTCCTACGTGCTGCGCGCACTGGGGCTGAGTGACCTGGACGCGCAAAGCGCAGTGCGGTTCAGCCTGGGCCGGCAGACGACCCGGCCGCAGGTCGATTTTGCAATCGGCCGGTATCGCCGCGCGGTAGCGATGCTGCGCGAAATCGCTCCGGAGCGGGTGGCTTGAGTATCGATACGCAAAATGATCCGTACAACCACCTCGTACGTGCGCTATTTGCCAATCCGGACCATGCCGGTGTTCTCGAAGGCGGAATCGTTGTAAGCAATGCGGATCAAGGCATTCGCATCGAGCTGTCTGCGCGGGTTACAGAACACCGCGTGGAACGACTTCGCTACCGTGCGTGGGGATGCCCGCACTGCATTGCGGCCTGCGAAGCGCTTGCTGCGAAGCTTGAGGGCGGCCCGACCGGGGACCTCGAGAATTTCAGCTCGGCACGGTTTATGCAAAGTCTTGCTGTACCTGCGGAGAAAAGCGCACGTATACTTGTCATAGAGGATACGGTGCGCCAGCTTGGGAAGGCGCTCCGGGACCCCACAGCATCCGAAAGGCAAAACTGAAGCATGGCAATTCAACTAACAGATTCCGCAGCTGAGCGCGTACGTAGCTATCTCGACAACCGTGGAGCAGGATTTGGGCTGCGGCTTGGCATCACCAAGACCGGCTGCTCGGGCTATTCCTATGTCATCAATTACGCAGACGAGGTCAGCGACGACGACGTCGTGTTCGAAGACCGAGGCGTCAAGATTGTGGTCGATCCCGAAGCGCTGCAGCTGATCGACGGCACAGAGGTCGATTTCGTCAAAAACGGGCTGAACGAGGCCTTCAGTTTCAAAAATCCGAACGTCGCAGGCGAATGTGGCTGTGGCGAAAGCTTCAACGTCTGAAGTAAAATTAAGGGTTTACGCAGTCGAGGCGGGTCGGAACCCGCTCTCTCCCACTTATTAAACGAAAGGAACACGATATGGCCGTTGAGCAGACGCTCTCCATCATCAAACCCGATGGCGTACAGAAAAACCTGATTGGCGAAATATACAGCCGCTTTGAAAAAGCCGGGCTGCAAATTATCGCTGCGAGAATGATGCACCTCAGTAAGGAGCAGGCCGAAGGTTTTTACGCTGTCCATAAGGAACGGCCGTTCTACGCAGACCTGGTGAGCTACATGACCTCGGGGCCGGTAATTGTGCAGGTGCTCGAGGGTGAGAATGCGATTAATAAGCATCGCGAGATCATGGGTGCGACGAACCCGGCCGAAGCCGATCCGGGCACCATTCGGGCAGACTTTGCAGCCAGCATAGAAGAGAATATTTGTCACGGGTCCGATGGCCCGGACACGGCGGCAACGGAAATCGCATTCTTCTTTGGCGACGACGGCATTTGCCCGAGAACACGATAGGCGGCGACTTGTCAGCTGCTCAGCAAAAAATGAATCTGCTTGGGATGCCGCAAGGTGACCTGGAAGCGTTTTTTGTGGCGTTAGGCGAGAAACCGTTTCATGCCCGGCAGGTCATGCAGTGGATTCACCAGCGCGGTGTAACCGAATTCGACGCAATGACCGATTTGTCCAAGTCGTTGCGATCCGGGTTGCAGGAATCGGCAGTCGTTGAACTGCCACAGGTGCTGGCGCAGCACGACTCAAAGGATGGGACGGTCAAGTGGCTGTTTGCCAGCGGTTCGGGGCAGGCGGTTGAATCGGTTTTTATTCCGGAACCGGACCGCGGCACCCTGTGCATTTCTTCACAGGTGGGTTGCGCACTCGACTGTGCATTTTGCGCGACCGGCGCGCAGGGATTTAATCGGAACCTGACTGCGGCGGAAATCGTCGGTCAGGTCTGTCACGTCAATCAAACCCTGCCAAGACGCAGCAACGGCGAATTTGCGGTGACCAACGTCGTCTTTATGGGTATGGGTGAACCGCTGGCCAACTATCGAAACCTCGTTCCCGCAATTCGCTTGTTGTTGTCAGACCTGGCGTATGGCTTGTCGCGACGCAAGGTTACGGTCAGCACGTCCGGCCTGGTGCCACAAATCGACAAGCTGGCCGATGAATGCAATGTTGCGCTGGCGGTGTCTTTGCATGCGCCAAACGACGAGTTGCGCAATCGCCTGGTGCCAATCAACAAGATCCACCCGATCGCAGAGTTGCTGGAGGCCTGCTGGCGATATACCGAAAAGCACGCCAAGCGATTCATCACGTTTGAGTACGTCATGTTGCGTGGCGTCAATGACACATTGCAGCACGCGGACGAACTAACGGATTTGCTCGATGGCAAGCCGGCCAAAGTCAATCTGATTCCGTTCAATCCCTTTCCGGACAACGAATTCTCCCGCTCGTCCACTGCAACGATCCGACAATTCCAGGAGCGTCTGCGCAAGCGTGGCATGATTGTCACAACCCGCAAGACCCGCGGCGACGATATCGATGCGGCATGCGGCCAATTGGCTGGTAAAGTTAGCGACCGGGTGCGCGTAAGATTGGGCGACAAGACCATAAGGACAGCGACAGCATGAGCGACAGTACTGGCAGGTACCGCCATTTTCTGGTCGGCGTGGCAGCGGCATTGCTGCTTGGCGGGTGCATATCTACCACCTCCGGCCCGGCACGATCCGAGCCTAACCAGGAAGAAGCAGCCGACCTGCTGTACCAGTTGGGTGCGCGATATTATCGCAATGGCCAATATGAACTCGCGCGTGACCGGCTATTGATGGCGATCGAGAAAGAGCCGCGCAACGCGATCGCACATACAACCCTGGCTTTGACCTACGAAAAGCTCGACAACAAACGTCTCGCGACAGAGTCCTATGAGTCGGCCATAAGAATCGCACCGGATGACTTCACCGTGCTGAATACTTACGCAGTATTCCTGTGTCGATACGGCGAATATACTGATGCGCAGAAGTATTTCGAGAAAGCGATCAATACTCGCGAAAATGATGATGCGGAAATCACGCTGACCAACGCCGGTGTGTGCATGCTGGAGAAACCCGACCCGGTGCAGGCTGAAAAATATTTCCGCGCAGCGCTGGATCACAAGGCGACCTATGGAGATGCGCTGATCCAGATGTGCAACCTGAAATTCCGTTCAGGGGAACACTTGCCGGCCCGTGCGTTCATGCAGCGCTACCTTGCCAGCAATCCGCCGTCGGCGGACGTGCTGTATCTCGGGTTCCAGATTGAGGACGCCCTCGGCGACGAGCGCCAGCGAACGGAATACAGCAATCGGATACTGCGTGAGTACCCGCAGTCCGCAGAGGCTAAAAAAGTGTTGGCATCCTATTCGCAATGAGTGACCACAACGACAACGAGCCGGAGGAGGTCACCGCAGCTGAAAACGTTGAACCACGCTGCGGTGAGCGGCTGGCCGAGGCGCGGCGCGGCCAGGAAATATCCATCCAGGAAGTTGCAAAGGAACTGCACCTGGACGAGCCGACAGTTCGGGCGCTGGAGCGCAACGAATTTAATGAACTCGGTGCACCGGTTTTCACCAAGGGCTACCTGCGCAAATACTCACAACTGGTCGGGGTCGACGCTGACGATGTATTTGTCGACTACTACTCGATGACGCGCGCAGAAGGCATACCCCCGATTGTTGCCCGGCGCGGGAAAGTGCGCCAGGAGATGTCACCGGGACCCTGGATTGCCGTCGCCGTAGTTCTGCTGGTAGCGGCTGCTGCGTACTGGTTTTTCGTGGTGCGTATCGAGAATCAGATAAGTGTGGAGGCGCCGTCGGACGAGCCCGTTCTGCCCGCGCCAGCGCCAACCGATGCGGACACCGTCGATACGGTCACGCAGGAGCAGACCGCAGAGCCGGTCATTGACACCGCGGAGCCGACCGCCGAGCCGACCGCCGAGCCGGCTGAGGAGCTTGCGGCGGAACCCGCAGTGTCGGATGGTCAGATACGCCTGTCGCTGAGGTTCTCCGGCGAGTGCTGGACGGAGATCAGCGATGCGGACGGCCGCCAGTTATTTTTTAGCATGGCGCGTGACGGCCAGAATATCGAACTTAGTGGCAAAGCGCCGATCAACGCTTTGTTCGGCAACGCAGGCAACGTCCAGGTGATGGTCAATGACAATCCCTATGCGTTGCCGACTCCTGATGCCGCAAACAACACTGTGCGTGTCGCCATTCTCGACCAGTAGCTGACCCAGTGAAACCAAAAGCCATACGGGGAATGAACGATATCCTGCCGGACGAGTCCGGCACCTGGCGTTATCTGGAGAACACGGTTCAGGAACTCGTCCAGACTTACGGATACGATGAGATTCGCCTGCCGTTGCTGGAGCATACGGAGTTGTTTCGCCGCTCGATTGGCGAGGTGACCGATATCGTCGAGAAAGAAATGTACACGTTCGACGATCGCAATGGTGAGAGCCTGACGTTGCGCCCGGAGGCCACGGCGAGTGTTGTACGGGCCGGCATTACCAACGGCTTGCTGCACAACCAGCGGCAGAAAATCTGGACCGCGGGCCCGATGTTCCGCTACGAGAAACCGCAAAAGGGCCGCTATCGCCAATTTCACCAGTTTGACGTGGAAGCCCTCGGCTATGCCGGCCCTGATGTGGATGCTGAATTGATAATCATGAGCGCACGGCTCTGGGCTTTGCTCGGGATCGATCGGATTTCACTGGAGATCAATTCACTGGGATCGGCGGAGTCACGTGCCAACTACCGGGAAAAGCTGGTTCAGTACTTTTCAGGCGTGAAAAACCAGCTTGATGAGGATAGTATTCGCCGCCTTGAGCAGAATCCGCTACGCATTCTGGACAGCAAAAACCCCGATATGCGGGCGATCGTCGAGGCCGCACCGGTCATGCTCGATCACCTGGATGAGGAGTCAGCCGCGCATTTTGCGAAATTGCGGGCCATGCTGGATGCGGCAGGCGTTACATACTCGATAAATCCGCGGCTTGTCCGCGGACTCGACTACTATAATCGCACCGTTTTTGAGTGGGTGACCGACGCGCTGGGTGCACAGGGCGCAGTCTGCTCGGGAGGCCGCTACGATGGCCTGGTCGAAAAGCTGGGCGGTCGGGCTACCCCTGCCGTCGGTTGGGCGATGGGCATGGAGCGATTTGTTGCCCTGTTTGAGGCGTGTGGTGGCAAAGCGCCTGCCCGGGATGCAGATGTCTACCTGGTGGCCGTCGGTGAGGAAGCGTTGGAGAGAGCAGTGGTCCTTGCAGAGGAATTGCGTGACAAGTTGCGTGGTGTTCGCGTTGAGCTGAATCTCGGCAGCGGCAGCTTCAAGTCACAGCTCAAGAGGGCGGACAAGAGCAACGCCATGTTCGCGTTGATCCTGGGTGAGCAGGAACTTGCAGAAGGCAAGATTGGATTGAAACCATTGCGCAGCGCTGAGGACCAAGTCAGTGTGCCAATGGCAACGGTAGCCGCGGAGGTGGCTGCCCGATTGGATAAATCAACATAAAGGCAGTTTTGTGGACGACCTACAGTCAGAAAAAGAACAACTTGAGGAAATGCGTGCGTGGTGGGCCGAGTACGGCAAAGTCATCATTGCGGGCATCGTAATTGCAATCGCAGGTCTGATTGGCGTTAGCCAGTACAACTCAGCGCAGTTGGCGACGCAGATGGAAGCGTCCGAGCGCTTTGAGACGCTCGTCGGCCATATCGTGGACGGTGACCTGGACGGTGCTGAGTTCGTCGCGGATGACCTTGTGGCGAATTATGCGGACACCGCGTATGCGGCGCAGTCGAAACTGGCATTGGCTCGCCTGTACATGGACCAGAACAGGGACCAGGACGCAGCGGAATCGCTGCAGCAGTTGCTCGCCATGAGCGCCGACGACAATTTGCAAAACATTGGTCGCCTGCGCCTGGCAAGTATCCTGTTGTACCAGGATAAGCCCCAGGAAGTGATCGACCTGTTGCAGGATTTTGATGCTCCCGCATTCTCTGCGTTGAGCAATGAGTTGCTTGGCGACGCCTACGCTGCCCTGGAGGACTTTCAGAATGCAGCCGATGCCTATATCCGTGCTCTGGCGGATCCTTCGCCGACGCCAACGATCGATCGCGCCCTGGTGCAGATGAAACTCATCGACTTGCCGGAAGTGGTGGTTGCTGACGCAGCGGCCGAGGACGGAGCGACTGAGTGACCGCAAAAACGCGCATTGTCGGGCTGGTATTCGGGGTCCTGGTGCTGTCAGGTTGTAGCTGGTTCGGCGACAAAGAGCCCGAGCTCAAACCCGCTGAGCTGGTCGACATTGAGACCACGCTGGACGTGCGCAAACTCTGGAGCGTCAAGCTGGGCGACGACGCAGAATTTCTGCGCGTCATGTTGCGACCGGCCAGTGACGGCAACCTGGTCTTTGCTGCCAGTCGCGATGGCAATGTTGTTGCAGTCAACGCTGAGTCAGGCAAGCAGGCCTGGCAGGTGGAACTCGACCTGGCGTTGTCGGCGGGGCCCGGGGTTGGCAACGGCATGGTTGCGGTCGGTTCAGCCGACGGCCTGGTCATCGTGCTGAACACCGCAGACGGAACTGAACTTTGGAGAGCGGATCTCGGCGGTGAGGTCTTGTCGCCCCCAGTGGTTGCCGAAGACTTCGTCGTCGTCTCAACGATTGATAATCGCCTGCGAGCGCTGCGTGCCTTTGATGGCAGCGAAGCCTGGATTGTCGACAAACAAACGCCAGCACTCACTATGCGCGGCTCAGCCACGCCCGCGCTGGCCGGTAATACCGTTATTGCAGGGTTTGACAGCGGTCGGCTGCTGGCAGCTCAGCTCGATACCGGCGATGTAGTTTGGGAGTCCTTACTGGCGCCACCGAGCGGTCGCTCGGACCTGGAACGCCTGTCGGACATCGACGGGCAGATCAGCGTTGTCGGTCAGGACATCTACGCTGCCGGTTACCAGGGCAGGGTTGCATCGGTGGCCGCAGAGTCCGGACAGGTTCTTTGGGCGCGGGAGATATCGACTTATGTCGGTGTTGCGGCAGATTGGACCAGCATCTACACGACCAATGAAGTTGGGGAGGTCGTTGCTCTAACCCGTCGCAACGGCCAGGAGAGCTGGCGTCAGGATTCCTTGTTGCGCCGCGAACCGACGTTGCCGATCCCGTTTAATACGGTGGTCGTAACCGGTGATCTCGAAGGATATATCCATTTCTTCAGCAAGATTGATGGCAGCCCGGTCGCGAGATTGCGGCAGGGCAGTGCTGCAATTTCTGCACCGCCGACCGTTGTCGGCAACCGCCTGTTTGTGCAAAGCGATTCCGGGACCGTTGCTGCCTATGCGGTGCGGCAACCAGAATCTGCGACGGAAGCGCCAGCCGAAGACGAAGGCGCCTGATCCGCGCGGCCGCGGCAATTGTGATGCTGCCTGTAATCGCATTGATTGGACGGCCGAATGTCGGCAAGTCCACCCTGTTCAATCGGCTGACCCGTTCGCGGGACGCGCTGGTCGCGGACTACTCGGGCCTCACCCGGGACCGGCAGTACGGGTTCGGCCGGTTAGGCCCCATGCCGTACCTCGTAATCGACACGGGGGGTGTTGCCGGCGGTGAGGAGGGCATTCATGAACTTATGGTCGAGCAAACTGTGCGCGCCTTGCAAGAGGCCGATGTCGCACTGATCATGGTCGATGGCCGCAGTGGCCTGACGGCTGCCGATGAAAATGTCGCGGAACTCGCGCGCAAACACGCGCGCAAGACCTTCCTGGTTGTGAACAAGTCGGAAGGGCTCGACCAGGCGATCGCTGGCGGCGAGTTTCATGGTTTGGGGATGGGCGAGCCGCTGGCCGTTTCCGCAGCACACGGCGATCGCATCAATGCCTTGATGGACCTGGTCCTGGCAGACTTCGACTCCAAAGAGGAGTCCGATGAACCGGCGGCTGACGATGAGAGCGAACTTCGCATTGCGGTCGTTGGCCGTCCCAACGTCGGCAAGTCCACCCTGATCAACCGCCTCGTCGGGGAGGAACGGCTGGTCGTTTTTGATCAGCCCGGCACAACTCGCGATAGCGTTTCGGTGCCGTTTGAGCGCAACGATCGCAAGTACGAGCTGATTGATACTGCGGGCATTCGACGGCGCTCCCGGGTGAGTGAGGCGATTGAGAAATTCAGTATCGTTAAAGCCTTGCAGGCAATCGAGCGGGCGCAGGTT
>Ga0102946_1000871_pt1 | contig 10521 bp, 10 predicted proteins | sample SalPon2A_A_D1_MG_FD_78209 | JGI IMG/M metagenome (GOLD analysis project Ga0102946, IMG submission 78209) | Soil microbial communities from South San Francisco under conditions of wetland restoration - Salt Pond MetaG R2A_A_D1_MG | ecosystem: Environmental > Terrestrial > Soil > Wetlands | place... | reverse complement strand
CTTCTGTCCGGTACGCGCCCAGGGTTCAGTTGACGAACGTACGATCGCATCCCCAGAGCGGTTCATGTGTGCGTACGCTCACACTCGCAACAAAACTCTCACATTGGCAACAGACGCCACAAGCACCACCACGGACCGCATGGACAAGCCGGATCTGGACCTGATCGACGCCTCGTTCGCCGGCCAGGCGGCACTTGGGACCGGCGTCTCAGCCGCGATCCTACGTCGGGTCGCCCGTGGCGATCTACCGAGCACCATGCGCCTGCACCGGACCGGACGGATCCTCGCGTTCGGGCGCATCGACCGCCTCAGCCCCCGCTACCCCAGGGCGCTCGAGATCGCCCGCGAGCACGGCTACGAGCCGATCGAGCGGATGGCGGGCGGGCGCGCCGCCGTCTTTCACGAGGGGACGGTCGCGATCTCGCGCGCCAGCCGGGAACGCTCGCTGCGCAGCGGCACCCGGGATCGCTTCCTTGACATGGCGGGGCTGCTGGTCGCCGCCCTGCGGCGGCTCGGTGTCGACGCCCGCGTCGGCGAGGTCGCCGGCGAGTACTGCCCCGGACAGTGGAGCGTCAACTGGGCGGGTCGCGCCAAGGTCGCGGGGATCGGGCAGCGGGTCGTCGCCGGCGGCGCCCATGTGGGCGGTGTTCTCGTGTTTCGCGGTGGGGACCGGATCCGGGAGGTGCTGATTCCGGTCTACGACGCGCTCGGTCTGGAGTGGGATCCGGGGACCGCGGGCAGCGTGGCGGAAGCGCTCGGCGCGCCCGCGGCGCCGGCCGACGGGCCCGACCCGCTCCTGGCCGAGCTGCGGGAGGCGCTCCGGGCCGAGCTCGAGCTGCGCTACTCGGTGCGGGAGACGGAGCTCGACGAGGAGACCATGCGGCTCGCCTCCGAGCTGCGAGCCTTCCACACGCCGAAGCCGCGGTAGCGGCGGCGCTGCTACTCGTACTGGAGCGCCTCCATGACCTCGATGCGCGAGGCGCGCCGCGCGGGCCAGACCCCGGCGAGCACGCCAGCGATCGCGGCAAGCACGAGCACGACCAGGATCCCGGCCACGGGGAAGGAGAGCACCAGGCCGTCGCCCTCGAGCGCCTTGATCGCAGCCACGGCGACCGCGACCCCGACCACGGCGCCGATCAGCGCCCCGATCATCGCCGTGATCAGCGACTCGTAACGGATCATGCGCCGCATCTGGCTCCGCGATGCTCCGATCGCGCGGAGCATCCCGATCTCCCGCTTGCGCTCCAGCACGGTCAGGACCAGAGTGTTGACGACCCCGACCAGACTGAGGATCACCGACAGCGTGAGCAGCACATAGATCAGCTGGATGAGGCCGTTGACCTGCTCCTCCTGCTCGTCCTTGAGCTGCTGCTGGGAGCGGGCCTCGGCGTTCGGGAAGTCGGAGGCGAGCAGCGCCTCGATCTCGTCGCGAGTCTCGTCGAAGCTCGCGTCCGGCGCGAAGCTGGTCAGGATGAAGAAGTCTTGGCGCACGTCGAAGCTCCGCCGCGCCAGCTCGTTGGTGATCGCGACCGAGTCGATGAGCAGCGCGATGCGATCGCGGACGCTTCCTTCGACGGTCACCTCGACCTCGGCTCCAGCCGGAGTCGTGAGCTCGAGCGCATCCCCGACCTCGACGCCGTTGTCCTCGGCCCAGCCCGCCTCCACGATCGCTCCATCGATGCCAAGGCCGGCGAGCGTCTCGTCGGATCCCTCGACCCAGTCCAGCTCGGTGACGTCGGCCAGCGGGCCCGGCTCCCAGCCGATCAGGAGCAGGTCGTCATCGATTCCCGCGGCGCGACCTGCGGCACCCGAGAACGGCGCCGCGGCCTCGACCCCCGGCTCCTCGCGGACGGCCGGCGCAACCCTGTCCGAGATCGGCGAGAAGCCGTCGACGTTGAAGATCGCCACATCGCCGGCAAAGGTCTTGTCGATCGCGTCGCCGACCGACTTCGTGAGCGCCGCGCCCAGCATCAGCACGAAGACGACGAGCGCAACCCCGATCATCAGCGCCGCCGAGGTCGTCGCCGTGCGCCCGGGGTTACGGACCGTGTTCTCGCGAGCGAGCTTGCCGGTCACGCCCCGAAGCCGCTCGATGGGGCCCCCGACGAAGCCGGCGAGCGGCTTGACCAGCCTGCCGCCCAGCATCGCGATCCCGATGAACAGAAGGATCAGCCCGAGGCCCATGTTGGAGAGCGTCGTGGTCGTCCCACCGCCGCCGAACAGCCCGAACAGCAGCAGGAAGATCCCGAGCGCGAGGACGATCGCCGCGATCACGGTGCGGCGGCGGCCGTGGGCGTCCTCCTCAGCTCCCGACCCGTCCTCGAGGACCGCCTCCATCGGGCTGACGCGCGTCGCCCGCCGCGCCGGGATCAGCGCCGAGGCCATGGTCGAGATGAGCCCGACCAGCAGCGCGATCACGATCGTGCGCGGCTCAATCGGCAGGCCAGACTGGGGCAGCTCGAAGCCGAGGGACTCGAACGCCGCGAGCAGGAGCTTGACGAAGCCCGCTCCGGCGACGATCCCGATGATCGACGCGATCAGGCCGAGCACGAACGCCTCGCCGACGACCGAGGCGAGCACCTGCCGGCTCGAGGCGCCCAGCGTGCGGAGCATCCCGAACTCGCGGGTGCGCTGGGCGACCGTGATCGAGAACGTGTTGAAGATCAGAAAGCCGCCGACGAAGACCGTGATCCCGGCGAAGACGAGCAGCGCCGTGGTCAGGAAGCCGAACCCCTCCTTGATCTCTTCGGCGTCGTCGCTGGCGATCTGTTCCCCGGTTTTGACCTCAACGCTCCCGGGCAGCACCTCTCGCAGCCGGTCGCGGAGCTCCTCCGGACTGACGCCCTCGACGGCCTCGACGGCGATCTCATCGAACTCGCCCTCCTTGCCGGTGATCCGCTGCGCCTCCGGCAGCGTGAACTCGGCCAGCGTCGCGCCGCCGAGCGGCACGCCGGAGCCGAAGCGGGCAATTCCCGAGAGCGTGTACTCGCTCAGTCCCTCCACGCCGGTGATCGGAATCGTCTGACCGACCTCGTACTCCTCCTCCTCGGCCGTGATCGAGTCGATCGCCACCTCCCCTGCGGTCGTCGGCGGCCCGCCCTCGGGATAGCTGAAGGGGGTGAACGGCTCCGGCTGGACACTGTTGACGATGTGCGGTGGCCCGCCCTGGGGCGGCCCGATCCGCTCGCCCTCCTCATCCAGGATCGCGATCGAGGAGCCGTCGCCGATCGCCCCGGATGCCTGCTCCACGCCATCGGTCTCAGCGACCACCGGCAGCAGCCGCTCCGGCACGGCCGTTCCCGCCTCCGGCAGCTCGAAGCCCGCCTCGACCTCGACCCTGGCGCGAACGCTGACGTCGATCCCCGCGTTGGACTCGGCGAAGATGTCGTCGAAGGAGCGGTTGACCGAGTCGCTGAGCATCAGCGTGCCCGCGACCATCGCCACCCCGAGCAGGATCGCGAGCGCCGTCAGCGATGCCCGGAGCTTGTGCGCCGCAAGCCCGCGCAGCGCGAGCCGAAGCACGCCGGCTCAGAGCTCCCGCATCAGCCGAATTACCTCGTCCTCGCCGCTGACCCGCTGGTCGGCGGCGATCCGGCCGTCCGCGAGCACGATCACGCGGTTGGCGTAGGAGGCGACGCGGGGATCATGCGTGACCATGACGACCGTCTGGTCGAGGTTGGTGACGGACCCGCGGAGGAGGTCGAGGACCCCTGCGCTCGAGTTCGAATCGAGGTTGCCCGTCGGCTCGTCGGCAAAGATCACTGCCGGCCGTGAGGCAAGGGCGCGGGCGATCGCGACGCGCTGCTGCTGGCCGCCGGAGAGCTCGGCCGGTCGATGGGTCCGGCGATCGGTGAGGTCCACCATCCCGAGTAGCTCGTCGAGCCAGGCGGGATCGATCTCCTCACCCGCGATCCGGACCGGCAGCGCGATGTTCTCCTCCGCCGTCAGGACCGGGACGAGGTTGAAGAACTGGAAGACGAAGCCGAGGCGGCTGCGGCGCAGCTCTGTCATTCCCTTGTCCGAGAGGCCGGTGACCTCGACCCCGTCGATCCACGCCCGGCCCGCGGTCGGTGCATCGAGTCCGGCCAGGAGGTGCATGAGCGTCGACTTTCCCGACCCCGAGGGCCCGACGATCGCGGTCAACTCCCCGCGCGGGAAGTCGAGGTCTACGCCTCGCAGCGCGTCGACCGCGGCCTCGCCCTCGCCGAAGCGGCGGCTGAGCCCACGGCAGGCGACGATGGAGTCGGTGAGCGGCTCGGAGGGGACGGTCGCGGCTTCCATCGCGCGGCACGATAGCGAGGGAGCGAAGGTGCGAATATCCCGGACGTGGACGACGGACGCGGCATCAACGCCACCGGGGCCGAGGCAACGGCGATCGGAGCCACTGCCGCCGGCGCGACCGGCGCCCTCGCGGTCGGCGCCCTTGCCGTCGGCGCCCTCGCGGTGGGTGCGCTGGCGATCGGCCGCCTCATGATCGGGCGGGCCCGGATCAGGCGACTGCGCGTGGACGAGCTCGACGTCGGCACGCTTCGGGTGGGCCGGTTCGAGCGGCCGGGCGACGAGCGTTGACCAAGCCCTGCTCGAAGCTCAGCCACGTCGACCTCGTCGTCAGCTCGATCGATCGCAGCCTGCCCTTCTACCTGGGCCTGCTCGAGCCGATCGGGTGGAGCGACTACGAGCAAATGACGGGCGAGCGCGGCGAGACCATCCACTACATCTCGATGCCCGGCTCCGGCGTCGCCGCCATCGGGCTGCGCCAGGCGCAGTCGGAAGGCGGCCCGATCCCATACGACCGCTACGCGGTCGGCATCCACCATGTCTGCGTCGACGTCCCCAGCAGGGCGATCGTCGACGAGCGCGCCGAGTGGATCGCGGGCAGCGCCGGGAGCGTACTCTCGCCCCCTGCCGAGCACGACTACACCCCCGGCTACTACGCCACGTTCTTCACCGATCCGGACGGCATCAAGCTCGAGTTGCTCCATCGGCCCACATATTGGAATGATGCGGACCAATGAAGATCCTGGCGTTCAGCGATCTGCACACCGACATGGAGACGGCGGCCACGCTGGTGGAGCGCAGCCCCAGCGTCGATGTCGTTATCGGGGCGGGCGACTTCGCCTCCCAGCACCGCGGTCTCGAGGAGACGATCGAGGTCCTCGCCGGGATCGAGACCCCCGCGCTGCTGGTCCCGGGCAACAACGAAACGGTGGACGCGCTGCGATCGGCGTGCGAGCAGTGGCCGGCGGCGACCGTCCTGCACGGAGAGGCGGCCGAGGTCGACGGCCAGGCCTTCTTCGGGCTCGGCGCGGGAATCCCGATCACCCCGTGGGACTGGAGCTACGACCTCAGCGAGGAGGACGCGGCGGAGATGATCGCGGACTGCCCGGGCGAGGGCGTGCTGATCCTCCACTCCCCTCCGCACGGCCACTGCGACGAGAGCCACGGTTCGAATCTCGGCAGCACCGCTCTCGCCGCGGCCATCGAGGAGCGCCGGCTGGCGCTCGCCGTCTGCGGCCACATCCATGAGAGTTGGGGGGCGCGCTCACGGATCGGCGGCACCGAGATCGCCAACCTCGGGCCCGACGGCGCGATCTTCGAGGTCTGAGGGGCCCCGAGCACAGCTCAGGCGCGGGCAGGATCCGCCGCGGGCTCCCTATCCTCGGCGGCCGGCTCGAGCGGCGGCTCGCCCAGCCCGAGGCGGCCGTGGAGACGACGCAGCGGCCCTGGCGCCCACCAGTTCCATTCGCCGAGCAGACGCATCAGCGCGGGCACGAGCAGCGCCCTGACGATCGAGGCGTCGATGGCGACCGCGACCGCCTGACCGAGTCCGAGCTCCTTCATAAAGAAGATCTCACTGGTCGTGAAAGCGAGAAAGACGACCGCGAGCAGCAGGGCGGCCGCCGTGATGACGCGGCCGGTGCGGTCGATCCCCAGCGCGATCGCCTCGCGGGTCGGCTGGCCGAGGTCGTGGTACTCCTTGATCCGGGCTAGGACGAGGACCGCGTAGTCGGTGGCCAGGCCGAACGTCGTCGCTCCCAGGACGACGATCAACGCCGTCTCCAAGGCCGCCGGGCCGTCATAGCCGAACAGCCCCGCACCGAAGCCCTCCTGGAAGACCACCACGACGATCCCGATCGCAGCGGCAATCGAGAGTAAGTTCATGATCAAGGTCTTGATCGGCAGGATCACGGACCCGGTCAGCAGAAAGAGCAGGAACATCGTCGAGGCCGCGATCAGCCCGGCGACCAGGGGCGCGTTGGCGAGCAGCGACTGCTTGAAGTCGATGAACTCCGCGGTCGAGCCACTGACGGCGCTGGACCCGGCGAGCCCGGCGGACAGCCCACGGAGCTCGCGCGCGGTGTCCTGGGCGGCCGGCGTGAGGGGGCCGTCGACCGGCGTCACCTGAACGTAGGCCTGCTCACCCTCCTCCCCGAGCGGCATCGGAGGCGTGACCGCGAGCGCGCCGTCCAGACGCTCCGCGCGGCGCACCAGGCGCTCCCCTTCCCGGGCGTCGATCGTGACGCCGATCGGCGACTCCAGGTTGTCGGTGAACTCCGCGGCGAGCCGGTCACTGACCGCGCGGGACTCGGCGCCGCTCGGGACGGCATCGCTGCCGGGCTGGGTGAGGACGGCGTTGGTCAGCGGGTAGGCGAGGGCCAGCAGAACGACCGTGACGCCGATCGCGACGCGCCGGGGCATCCGCATCACCCCGTGGACGAGCGCGTACCAGCGGCCGGTGCCCTCGGCGACCGGCTCGCCGCCGCGGATCGAGAGGGAGTTGACCCGATCGCCGAGCAACGCGAGCATCGCCGGGGTCGCGAGGAGCGCCGCGGCGGCGGCAAGCAGCGAGACGATCGCCGCGCCGGCCCCCATCGAGTAGAGGAAACGCTGGGGGAGCACGATCATCGAAGCGACCGCCGCGGCTACGGTCAGGCCGCTGAAGAACACGGCACGACCGGCGGTCTCGACCGTGCGGCGGTGCGCCTCCCACCCGGGCCCGGATCTCCTGAGCTCCTCCCGGTATCTGGAGGTGAGCAGCAAGCCGTAGTCGACGGCCAGGCCGAGGCCGAGGGCCGTCGTGATGTTGAGAGCGAAGATCGAGACGTCGGTGAACTCGGTCAGCACGCGGAGCGAGATGAAGGTGCCGGCCACTGCGATCACGCCGATGATCAGCGGCAGCGAGGCGGCGATCAAGCCGCGAAAGACGATCACCAGAAGGAGCGCGAGCACCGGGAAGGCGATCATCTCGGCCCGGATCAGGTCTTCCTCGACCTGGCGATTGACGTCGTTGAAGGCGATCGCCGAACCGCCGATCTGCAACTCGACCCCCGCGGCCTCGAGCTCAGACGGGATGCGCTCGGCGGCATCCTCGACCAGGCCGGGGTCGGTCTCGGCGAAGTGGGCGAGGACGAGCGCGCTGCCGCCGTCCTCGGAGCGGAGGCTGCCCGGCGCGCGGCGGTCGAACGGGCTCACTACCCGTGTGATCTCGGGGTCGCGCTTCAGCTGTCGGGCGATCCGCGCCACCTCCCGGCGGGCCGAGGCGCTCGCGATATCACCACCAGGATCGGTCGCGATCACCACGATGCCCGGCTGGGGGTCGTACCCAAGCGCCTCGGCCGCCTCCTCGGCGGCCAGGCTGGACTCGGCGGCCGGATCGGTGAACCCCGCCGGCTTGAGCCGATCGGCGACCGAGCCGCCGAGCGCCATCGAGAGGACCACAAAGGCCGCGGTCGCGGCCAGGATCGCCTTCGGGCGGGTGAACGTGAGGTGGGCGAGGAGCTCGAACATCGGCCTGGCGCGGGTTATACCAGAATTCCCAACTATGTAATTGGAACTCTTTGTACGATGCGATAGGATGTGAGCCGTGAAGAAACGCAGCTACGACCAGTACTGCCCTCTCGCCCGGTCCCTGGACTTGCTCGGCGAGCGCTGGACGCTGCTCGTGGTCCGCGACCTGATCGCCGGGCCGCGCCGGTACACGGACCTCCGCAACGAGCTCGACGGGATCCCCAGCGACCTGCTCACCCAACGCCTCCGCGACCTCGAGGCGGCGGGGATAGTGGCGAGGCGGAAGCTCCCGCCGCCCGCCGCCGCGAGCGTCTACGAGCTCACCGACCGCGGCCGCGAGCTCGAGCCGGCGCTGGTCGGGCTCGCTCGCTTCGGAATTGGGCTGCTGGAAGAGCCGCCCAGCCCCGACGATCCACCCAGCCCCGAGCGCTTCGGGCTCCTGCTCCGCGTGCTGTTCGAGGAGGACGACGCTCCCGAGAAGCGCGAGGCGGTGCTGGTGGACGATGGTGAGCGACGGCTCCGGGTGGAGTTCGGCGCGGGGCGGTTCGGCGTTGAGGAGATCGTCGGCGAGGCGCGGGACGTCAGCGCGACGTTGCGCGGATCGGTCCCCGATCTGTATGAGGTGCTCGTCGGGCGCCGAGAGCTCGAGGACGCGCTGGAGTCCGGAGCGCTCGCCACCGAGGGGAGCGAGCAGGCGATAGCTCGGTTTACGGCGAGCTTCCCGCCGCCGCAGGCGGTCGCGGTCGCCTAAGCCGGGCGGCCGTTCCTTTTGACGACGAACCAGTCGCCGCCGAACTCACGCACGTCGTGGCAGAGAATCACGCCGGGCGAGTCGTGCACATAGAAGTAGAGGGGGCGGCCCTTGTACGTGACCATCTTCGCGCCGTTTCTGCGGCGGATCACGCCCAGATTCTTCTGCTTGAGGCCCTTACCGGCCTTCGGTCGCTTGCGGGTCTTGATCGGCGGCCAGCCCTTGGCGCAGGAGCCGTAGCACTTCGACTTCCCTCGCTTGTCCTTCGTGAACAGGTAGGCGACCAGGCCACTCTTCTTCTCGTGGATCACCGGGCCGAACCGGGAGTTCTTCAGCCGCAGCACGGCGCGGCGCGGCACCTTGCCCTTGCCGGCCGCGGACGGACGGTCGGCCGCCCCGGCAGCCGCCTGGCCACCTGAGCTGGGGGGCGCCGCGAGCAGAGCGACGACGAGCGCAACGAGCGCGGCAACGGAAGTCGCAAGGATGATCGGCAGACGCAGTCGTGCTCCCATCACCTGCCAGCCTACGGGCTGAGATTACGAGTCCCTAACGGCCTCACGGGAGAGATATGAGCAAGAGCAACGCCGAGACGCCCAAGCTGCCGCGCAAGCTCTATGAGAAGGAGCTCCTGCGGCTGCAGACCGAGCTCGTCGTGCTCGCCGACTGGGTCAAGCGCGAGGGGAAGCGGGTCGCGCTCGTCTTCGAGGGCCGCGACGCCGCCGGCAAGGGCGGGGTGATCAAGCGGATCACCGAGTACGTCTCGCCGCGGATCGCGCGCGTCGTCGCGCTTCCGGCGCCGACCGAACGTGAGCGGACCCAGTGGTACTTCCAGCGGTACGTGCCCCACCTCCCCGCCGCGGGAGAGATCGCGATCTTCGATCGCTCCTGGTACAACCGGGCCGGCGTCGAGAAGGTGATGGGGTTCTGCACTCCCGACGAGCACCGCCGCTTCCTCCACCAGGCACCGATCTTCGAACGGATGCTCGTCGACGACGGGATCATCCTGGTCAAGTACTGGTTCAGCGTCTCGGACGAGGAGCAGGCGCGGCGCTTCAAGGCGCGGATGGAGGATCCGCTGAAGCGGTGGAAGCTCTCGCCGATGGACCTCGAGTCGATGGCCCGCTGGGTCGACTACTCGCGGGCCAAGGATGAGATGTTCGTCCACACCGACAACCCCGAGTCACCGTGGCACGTGGTCGAGTCGGACATCAAGCGCAACGCCCGGATCAACTGCATCAGCCACCTGCTATCCGAGGTCCCCTACGAGCGCGGGGAGGGGCGCAAGATCAAGCTGCCGAAGCGCCAGAGCGACAAGGGGTACGTGCGCCCCCCGCGCGACACGAACACCTACGTCGCCGACGCGGCGGCGAAGCTGCTGGCCGAGAAGGGGAGAAAGAAGGAGGGCTGAGCGGACCCGGTGAGACTTAGCGCCGCTTCTTGACCCTCAGCTTGACCCTGTCGGTCCGCTCCTGCCCGTCCGCGGCCTCGACGGTCACCAGTAGCCGGTAGCGGCCCACCTTGGCGGGGCGCTTCTTGCCCTTGGCGTTCAGCCGCTTGCCGTTCCAGCCGATCTTGTTGCGGCCCTCGTCGGCCTTACGCCGGCGGGTGGCGATCCTCTTCCCGTTCTTGGCGCGGACGACCTCGAGCAGGGCCGACCCGGGGACGGTCGAGACGTACGGAACCTTCACCCGCTTGCCGCGCTTTCGCCTGAGCTTTCCGTCCTCGGTGATCACCACGAGCAGCTCCGTTCCAGCCGGCCCTTCAGGTCCCTGAGGTCCCTCGGTCCCAGGCGGGCCCTCAGGCCCGGGCGGCCCCTCCGGGCCCGGCTGGCCGTTCTCCGGCGGCACGATCGGAGCGCTCCTCGCCGTGCGGCTACCGGCGTCGTTGCCCGCGGTCACCCGGCATGAGACCGTCTCACCGACATCGTCATCGGTGACCTCGTAGGCAGCGGCGGTAGCACCCGGGATGCTGGCGCCAGCACG
>Ga0102946_1000870_pt1 | contig 10532 bp, 9 predicted proteins | sample SalPon2A_A_D1_MG_FD_78209 | JGI IMG/M metagenome (GOLD analysis project Ga0102946, IMG submission 78209) | Soil microbial communities from South San Francisco under conditions of wetland restoration - Salt Pond MetaG R2A_A_D1_MG | ecosystem: Environmental > Terrestrial > Soil > Wetlands | place... | reverse complement strand
GAGAGGTAGCCATCGTCGTAAAACTGCTCATCATCCGGTCCGCGGCGGGCCAGTTGGCGGCCCATGGCTTGCAAGTGCTCCATCCGCCTTTGTGGGCTGCCCGCCAGGCCATTGAGGTCAAGTTGCCCTGCAAATCCACACATTCTGTTGAGCTCTCGGTCCCCATCCCTCAATGGAAAAACAGCATACAGGCAATTGACCTGCACTGCTGTTGTTCGTGCCGGCTAAATACTTAATTTACTGGCAGGTGCATCCAAAATCGAATCTGCTCCGTATATACCCTCGATACCTGAATATTGAATGTTCAATGTATCGATACCCTCACACAAACGGAGCGAATCAATGAACACAATCAAGCAACAGCTATGCAGCACCACGCTGCTACTCGCAATGAGTGCCAGCGGTTTCGCAGCAGATCACCTGGATGCGCCCGCGGTCGTAAATGACCCGGCAGCCGATATCAATGATACCTATGCCTTTATCAATCCGAACAATCCCGATGAATTGATCCTGGCTCTGACGGTCAACCCCATTGCGAACGAAGCCACACGGTTTTCCGATGCGGTTGAGTACCGCTTCAACGTGACAAATTCAGAAGGTACCAGCTCCATCAACTGCAGTTTTTCCCGTCCCGATGAATTGTTCCTGAGCCAGGATGTCAGCTGCAATGCACCCGGTGGCCGCGAAGTGTCCGGCGCGCTGAACCAGGTCAACCTGGGTGGCGATTTCAGGGTGTTTGCCGGATTGCGTGATGACCCTTTCTTTTTTGACCTGGCGGCATTCAACCAGACGGTTGCAACCTCAGCGCCAGCGTTCACCAATCCGGGCGTGGACTTTTTTGCCGGGCTCAACACCCTCGCCATCGTGGTTGGCATCGACAGCGATGTGTTCGCACCGGCCTCTCAGGAAAACAGTAATCTGCAGGTCTGGTCAGACACCGTGCGGGTTGATGGCGCTGGTATCAATGCCGGCATTTCCGGTTCCTGGTTTGGAAAAGAACCTGGGCAAAGTGGCCACGGCTTCCAGATCGAAGTGCTTGAGCGCACGGCCAACGGGCCTTACGACAACGATGTGCTGGTGTACTGGTACCACTATATCGGCGGCCAGCAGATTTTCATGCTGGGCGAAGGCCGTGCGGCTGATGGGCACGTGGAAATTCCACTGGCCATCACATCGGGCGCCGAGTTTGGTTCTGCCTTTGACACCAGCGATGTCCTCTACGAGGATGCCGGAATTCTGAACCTGGATATTTACGGCTGCAACGAAGGAACAGCGTCATTTGAAGCCAATTACCCGGGTCTGAGTGACTTTGAATTCGACATCCAGCGTTTGTCTTCTATCAAGAATTTGCCCTGCAATTTCTTATCGGAAGGGCAGATCGACCGCATGGGACGGCCCGGTGTAAATACCGCACTGATAGGCCCGGCCCGAAAGGACGACTACAACATGGCCAGCGACCCAGCCACGTGGGCCGCCATGTTCCAGACCGAGATGGCCGCAGCACTGGATTTCGTGGATGGACTGGAAGGCATGACAGGGAACGCGCTGTTGGGAGACTCCACGACCCTGTCCAGCGTTCTGGTGGATGACCGGATCCTGATTGACCCCAGCATCGCCACCTGTGGTCAATATCTCGCTGTTGAATTGGGCGACACGACTGCTTGTGGTGGGCGCACATTGGACGAGGATGTAATGGATGTAACCCTTGACGCGCTGGTGGCATTTGGCGCCGGCGTGGGTGACGGGGTGGATGCCAACGACCAGGAGTTCCTGGCCGGTTTCCCATTCCTCGCTGCACCTCAATAAGCCGGAAACGGGAGGCCTTTGCCATGATGAACAAGAATGTATCTTCAAAGCTTCTGGTGGCCCTGTTGCTGCTGTCGAGTGCAACAGGGACGACTGGCGCAGAACCTTCTGCGCCAGCGCCCGACCGGAGCAGTTATACCAAATCCTCAGACATTGAGCCGTTGCAATTAACACAGCGGCCCACAACCGATGGCCGAATTTACATTAATAACCTGAATGCGAATATTGAGAGCCTGCAGAAGGCTGTAGCACTTCGGTCACCGGGTCCATTGAACATCCAGTTGGCGCGGGCCCTGTATCATCGCTTCCGCGTTGCCGGCGTTCTGGCTGACCTGGAAGCCGCGCTGGCAGTCTCGAATCAGGCGGTGGAGGACATGCCGTTTTCCGCCGATGCCTGGTTGCTGCTGGCCAGGGTGCAGGCATCGTTTCACGAATTCCCGTCCGCGATCATCAGCCTGCGGCGGGCCATCGAAAGCAAGGCATCTCCCGCAGCAACGGAGGAATTGCGTTACGAGATAGAGCAGGCGCGGTCTGGTGGACGTAAGTTCGTGAGCACCCGCTCTGAGACCATTTCTGGCTCCCTGGCAGAGTATGTCCAACGCGCCAATCAGGCGGTTAACCTGGGTGAACAAGAACTGGCCGTGGAGCTGTTGACCGCAGCCCAGTTTCACTACTACGACTCCAACCCTTTTCCGCTGGCCTGGCTGCATGTGCAGCAGGGCATACTGTGGCTGCGATTTGATGATCCTGCGCGGGCAAAAATCTTTTTCCAGACAGCCCGGGACCGTCTGCCGGCTTATTACCTAGCCACCGAGCACCTGGCTGAAACCGAGCTATTGCTCGGTAACTTCGACGATGCAGCCGGCTTATACCAGGAGGTCTATGCTCAAACAGGCAACCCGGAATTCCTGGCCGGTTTGGCCCAGGCTGAAGCCAGTCTGCGATCCGAATCCGCCGAGGCAACTTTACAACGGGCCGAAAGTGAATTTCAGGCGCTGGTACAGCGCCATCCCCCCATGGCCTGGCAACATGCTGCAGGTTTTTATCTGGAGCAAGGGCAAGCCCAACGTGCGCTGGTCCTGGCGCAGCGCAATATCGAGATCAGGCAGGATCTGCAGAGCGTCATTCTGTTGGCCAGAGCAGCGGCGGAAGCAGGTGCAATGGATGTCGCCTGCGAGCAGTTGCAGCTTGGCCTCAGCACCGGTTTTTCGCCGCCCGAGCTGCTGGCCCTGGTAAGCAAGCTGCAAGGCAGTTGTGAGGGGAATACCCGTTCGAGTCAAAAGGCTTCGTAACGCTAACCCTGGGACTGGCCACTCCACTTGGTGTGGCCAGTTTTTTTACAGAGAAAGTATGCTGCCGCTGTAGACAATTGGGCCGGTTGGCGCACCGGTGGGTGAACCACCGGGTGGTTCAAGGCTAACGGCCATGCCTACGCCCGGCTGCAACAGTTCACTCAATTGCTGGTCGGGCTGAATGGTTGTACCACCCTGGTCGTTCAGCAAGCCCAGGGAGAGTGGGGCTTCTCCAGGAGGTAGCAGCCACAATTCATAAGCTTGCGCCACGGTCATCACCGGTGCCGCAATGGCCTGAGCTCTGAGCGGAGCATCCTCTGACTGGCGGCTGACCAGCCAGGCGGTTTTGGACTCCTCGTCTGTCAGCACCAGTACCACACCACCCTCAGCCGAAAGCACATCCGGGCGTTGTTCGGCAGGAGGTAGTACGGCCAGCAGCACCGCCATGGCGGTAGCGAGGCCAGTGGTCCAGCGCCAAACCAACAGGTTTTGCCACCAGCCAACGGAACCCTTGGCACCGCCGTCTTTCTCCGGCTGCAATTCTGTTTCAATGCGGCGCCATATCCAGGGTGGCACCGGCACTGGTCGGGCTATTTCACCGAGTTGGTTTAGCTGGCCTTGCCAGTATTCCACCCGTGCGGCCAGGGCGGAATCCGTGGCGATCAATTTTTGCATGCGCCGCCGCACCCTGGATGGCTGTGTACCGAGCACGTATTCTGCGGCCAGCGAGTCGCGCAATTCTGCAGTCAGCTTGATCATGCTTCACCCCCGCTGCTCTGCAGACAAACTTTCAGGCTGGCCAAGCCGCGCCTTACCCAGGATTTTACCGTGCCCAGGGCGCTGTTCAGGCGCCTGGCCAATTCTGCGTGGCTGTGGCCTTCGAAATAGGCCAGCAGAATGGCGTGCCTTTGATCACTGGTAAGATTTTCCAGGCAGGCCTGCAAGGCCGTTTGACTCGAGTCGCTCTCAGCCCACTGATCGGGTCCGTCCAGACCACTGGCCAGGTCAAGGGTATGAGAATCCTGCACGAAACCGGTTTTCGCCGCCTTGGTGGATTCGGATCGCAACCAGTCCAGCGTTCGATTACGCGCGATGGTGCACAACCAGGTGCTTACAGCAGCTTTCTTGGGATCATAATCACCCGCTTTCTTCCAGGCGGTGATGTACACCTCCTGCAGCAGGTCCTCGCAGACATGAGCGTAATTGGTCATGCTCAGCATCAAGCCGAATAACTGGGAGGAAGTCATGGAATACAGCATGGAAAAGGCCTGCCAGTCACGGTCTGCAGTTCGCCGCATCAAACGCGCCAAAACCTCTGTTCTACTGGACGTATCCTGGCTTCCGCTCATGCTCTCTCCCTGGCGGCAAATGCCGCTTCCTCACACTACAGACCTGAAACGGCACCAATCCATTGCAGTAGACCGAATCAAACGCACAAGCACCACTCGCCTTCCCGCCGGTGACCAGCTCAAGTGAGACTCATTTTCTCAAGGCTGCCCTTTGCTTCAGAACAATGGCAAACCTGACCAAAATCATGATGATCATCACTCCGAGGAAGATGGACAGCTCATGTTGTTTGATATTGCCGAATAGCGATTGCATGGCGTTTCCGAACAGGTAACCGAGCGGCCCCATGACCGTCGCCCATAAGAATCCACCCAGTAAATTGAGCAAGGTAAAACGGACTTGCCGGACCCCGCTCATGCCGATCAGCAAAGGCGTCACCGCACGTATCCCGTAGAAAAAACGGAACAGCAGGATAAACCAGACCTGGTGCCGGTTCAGGATGGATAGCACGCGCGCCGATTGCGCCTGCCACGAGGCGCGCTTGCTCAAAATGTCCTTGCCCTTGGTGCGGCCCAGCAAAAATATCAGCTGGTCACTGATGATGGTGGCCAAAAAGGCCCACACGATGACCCAGGGCAGGTCAAGATAGCCTCGGTGAGCGGCCAGCCCACCCAGAATAAGGATGGAATCAAACTGCAGGAAAGTGCCGATGAAAACAGCGAGGTAGCCATAATTCGTAAGCAGGGCTTCCAGGGACATCGATCAGCTACCAACGGGCGACTGATTCTCTGCCATATTCTCGCGGTTTTTGGTTCCAGACCAGAAAGCGTCAAATACGGCCACCGCGATCCGCCCATAAATAGCGATGACAAAAAACAGGAACAAGCGCCACCAGAATGCGGCGCCTGCATCGGAACCCACCATGCTGTCGGTGACCGCGGGCGCCAGAATGACGATCATCGTGAGTAAGGCGTAACTCCACATTGAAAACTTAGGGTGCAATGCCTCACCTTTGAAGATGCCACGGCCATAAATCAGGCTGGCCAATGCAATCAATAGCGTGTACATCAGGAGTGATGGCCAAATACTGAGTATCTGCCACCCCACAATGGCCCCCAGCCCCCCCAGGACGGTAGACAGGATCAATGAATTCGCCATTTTACGGCTTTGGTCCACGTTTGCCTGCTGCCCCATTGAGGCAACCTTGATCATGACCACGGTGTACGTCGGGCTGGCGCTGAGGAACAGAAAAACCAACGCTACCGGAAAAGTAATGACCATGGAGCGCCAGGCGTTCCTGCGCGCGATTTCCGGTGCAGGCGCGGGCCGGGCTGGTTTGGGTTTAGCCTCGGTTATTGCAGGCGCCTCTGGGATCAGCGCATGGGCAAGCCATACAAAACACAACCCGGCTGCGGCGCCGGCGGCGAGGCCCCCGATGAGTGGCAGCATGATTTCAATACTGACGCTGCCCACGGTAACCATCACGGTAAGACCGATGGTCATGAAGTTGCCCAGCACCGGGGAACCGCCCCGAGCGGTGTAGTAGAAACTGTAATAAAGGCCGAGCGCGATGAGCAAAACACCCACCCAGCGTGCGTGGTGCAGAAAGGGCAGGATGGCGAGTCCGGCCACCAGCGGCAATAACAAGGCAACCATGAATGTTATTCCAGCCTTGAGCCTCGGTGCGCGCAAGGGCAAAGCCAGGATGAACATGGTGAAAACCGGTGCAATAAAAGACAGTGGCCAGGAAATCATTTGTGAAAACAGCATGGAGAGTGCTGTGCCAAGCGCCAATCGAAGAATTCTCCGGCTGGCTGTGGGTGAAACTGAGGCCATTGCGCTAGTAGGCATAGGTCAGTATGGACGCCAGGTGGATGTATATTTTCGCGAGGAAATTAAACAGCCAGTGCTCGCCGGTATACACCGTTGCGGATGCCTGAGAACCCACTTTCAGTATCGTTTCCCCGGGCTTGTGTTGGGGAACCTTGAATTGGATCAGTACAGGAAAGCGCTGGCTGTCCCTCAACCAGTTCCGGTCGTTGTTGATGGTGGGTAAACTGCCCAGAGGAGCGCTGTCCACGGAGACGCCGAACCCAACTTCACTGACCGTTCCACCGAGGACTTCTCCGGGCAGAGCGTCAAACACAATATCCACTTCATTACCGACGGCCATGTGTCCCAGGTTGTTTTCTGTGAAGTCGGCTTGCAACCAGATCTGGTGAGAGGCAACAAAGGTCATTTGGGGCGCACCGGCGCCCGCGAAATTACCCTTGTTCAGTTGCACGCCAGTCACCACGCCATCATCGGGAGCACGCACAGTGGTGCGTTCCAGGTTCAGCCTTGCTTCGTCGACAGCCGCCTGGGCCTGGAGAATACGTGAATTCTGATCGCCTTCAGCGCCGAGGTCCTGCAGGGCTTTATCGACATTGGCCTCGGCGGCGGCCACCTGGCCCCTGGCTGATGCCAGTGATGCTTCAGCAGATTCCAGCCGGCGTTCAGAGATGGCCCCGGGGTCTTCGGCACGAATGGTGCGCATTCGCACCGCATCCTGCTCGGCCCGGGTTGCATTGGCGCGGGCTGATCCAAGAGAGGCTCTCGCGGCGTCCACGTTGGCCTTTGACATGCCCTGTGCCTGCCGCGCGCTTTCCAGGCTGGCCACCGCTGCCTCCAGGGCCAGTTGATAGCGGCTGGTTTCAATCTGGAACAGTTCCTGGCCGGCTTTCACGGCCTGGTTATTGCTGACCGACACGGACGTGATGGTGCCGGACACTTCGGGAGCGATGGGAACCACCAGGGCATGGACGCGGGCCTGCGAGGTGTGTGGCGTGATGCGGTCAGATCTCAGGTACCAGGCCAGGAGGGCGATGCACAGGAGCAAGATGATGAACGTCCATTTCCGAACCGGGTCCCCCTGTGAATCGGGAACTTCAGCCGGGTTTTCTTCTGGTTTATGGTCAGGCGCATTCTGTTCTGACATAGCTTCTTGCCTCAATAATGTTTGGTGTTACCAATCCACTGCGTGGATTTCACCGTTTGCCGTGGCATCCGGGGCCGGTGTGTCAAGCAGATCGCCCCAATTGGTTCGCTGCTTCATCTCGTCCAGCGTCTCGGGGTCGACGAAGGGGTAGGCCGCACGGCCTTCCCAACCCCCGCCCAGGGCCTTGAACAGCGCAACCACACTGCGCACCGTCTCGCTGGTGTTGGTCACGTAGCGCTGCTGCTGGGTAAACAGCGATTGCTGTGCATCCAGAACGCGCTGGTAATCCGAAAACCCCTCCCGGTAGCGCAGCGTGGAGAGTTCATTGGAGCGCCTGGCGGAGGCCACGGTCTGCTTCAGGATGTCGGCCTGTTGGCGTGCACCGATATAGGCAGCCATTGCATCCTCCGCTTCACGGGCCGCCTGCAGTACCGTTTCCCGGTAATTCACCAACGCCTGTTGCAGGCGGGCGTCCTGCACGCGCACGGTGTTGCGAATGCGTCCGTAATTCAGGAAAGGCCAGACAAACGATGGGCCAATTGAAAAAGTCAGGGCTTCGGAAGTGAACAGATCACCGAAACTGCTGTTGCCTGGCGAACCGGCCGATAGCCCGATGGAACCGGTCAGGCTGAAACTGGGATACAGATCGGCTTCCGCCAGGCCCACCAGCGCATTCTGCGACAGCGCAACCAATTCGGCCTGGCGCACATCCGGGCGGCGGCGCAGCATGTCGGCAGGCAAGCCAACCGACAATTGCTGCGGCAAGGCCGGAATAGGACCATCGCCAAGCGCTTCGGTAACGGTGCCGGGAGCTTGGCCCAGCAGCACACTAAGGGCGTTTCGGGCCTGCTTGATCGCAACTTCCAAAGAAGGAATCGTGGCGAGAGTGCTGAGCAGCAGGGTGTTGGCTTGCTGCATGTCCAACTCGGAACTCTGCCCGTTCTTATAAAGCACAGACGTGATGTCATAGCTGCGCTGCTGGATGGCAACGTTTTCTTTGGCGATGCGCAATTGTTCCTCGCTGCTGCGGATGATGATGTAGGTATCCACGACTTGCGCTGTGAGCAGCACCATGGCGAGGTCATAAGCCGCAATGGAAGCCAGGTATGCCGCGTCTGCAGACTCAATGCCGCGACGGAACCGACCCCAGAAATCAATTTCCCAGGCAATGTTTGCACCCAGGCCGTATTGCCAGAAATTGCCGTTGAGTCCGGTGTTTTCCGAAGGGGAAACGTAGCTTGCGCTGCCCTGGGCAAACTGCGACTGCGGATACTGCGACCCAATGGCCACACCCAGTTGGGCGCGGGCTTCCAGAACCCGCAGGCCGGCGATTTCCAGGTTGTTGTTGCGCCGTTGCGCCGTTTCAATCAGCTGGTCGAGTACGGGATCATTGAGCAGCTTCCACCACTGGGAAGCCACTTCGACGGCCGGGTCCAGGCCGTAATCAGGGGGTTCCAGCCACTGGCCCGGCGCATCCGGGTCGGGCTTTACAAAATCCGGCCCAACCGGCGCACAGGCAGCCAGAAGCAAGCCCATGCATATGGCTGCGATTGGCTTGATGGCACGGTCCACGGCTCAGGAGCTGGGCAGTTCTTCAGTGGTCTTGCTGCTTTCCACTACGCCATCACCGGATTCCAGCCAGGCCTGGAACAATTTATAACCCAGTGCCAACACCACGGCGCCGACAAACAATCCGATGATGCCTGACATGATCAGGCCGCCGATAGCGCCCAGCAGAATCACTAGCATGGGTGCTTCCACCCCCTTGCCCAGCATGAGTGGTTTTAACACCAGGTCGCTCATGGCCACCACCACGCTCCAGATCATGAAGATCACTGCGACGGTGGTACTCTCAACCGAAAACACATAGACAATCGCCGGGCCCAGTACCAGCAAGGCGGGAAGTTGGGCAATGACCAAAATCAGAATGATCAAAGCCCACAAACCGGATGCCGGCACCCCAACGACAAACATGCCAGCGCCGCCCAGCAAGGCCTGTATGGCCGCAATACCAAGCACACCAACGGTTACACTGCGTATGGTCGCAACGGAAAGGTCCAGCATTTCATCTCCGCGCTTGCCCACCAGTCGCCGGCAAAAGCGCAGCATGGCGACCCTGGTTTTTTCCGCGTGTTTGAGGAAAATCGCGGCAATGATGATTGAGAAAATGAACTGCAATACGCCGATTCCGGCGCTGGCAGCCTTACTCAGTGCTACGCCCAGAACGCTTTTTACCTGGGTGGCGTGCTGCTCCAGGAAATCTTCAAGGTCGGAAGCAGCCTCGGCCCATGCTGTGTATAGCTTGTCACCAATCAGCGGCCACTCCTGCACGCTGGTGGAGGGTGGTGGAATTTTGAGCGTGCCGCTGGCGATGTTTTGCGATACTTGAGTCCCGCTTTCAATCAGCGATCCCGCAAACATCCAGGCCGGTACGATCACCAGTGTCAGGCCCAAAACGGCCATCACCAGGACCGTCCGCCCCCTCTTGTTGCCAAGCACTTTCTCCAGGCTGAGGAAAGGATTGTAAACAGAAATGGCAATCACAGCCGCCCAGATGATGATGGACAGAAACGGCTGCAAGAGCCGCAGACACCACAACGTAATAATCAGAATCAGCCCGAGGCTGACGGCTATTTCAATGGCCTGACGTAAATAGCTTGTCGGCTGGGGACTTGAGGATGTGTTCATGGCATCTCGTTCCTCTGTTTGAAGGAAGGTCGTGGTTGAGAAAAAATCAAAAAGCGCTAACTGGCCCTAATTCTAAGCTAACTCGGGCGAGCAATCCCGCCCGGGTTTCCCTTGTGGGAACAATTTTCACTGGTAGGTGAGTCCGGCCTGCCCTTAAGCTGTAGTTTCTGTTACACGCTCAAGGTAAAGTTCCCTTAATCATGAAAGCCATAATTTGTTCCGAGTTCGGCCCACCCGAGAAGTTGCAGCTAGTGGATGTTGACCCTCCTGCCCTGGGTGCAGGCCAGGTTCGAATACGAGTACGCGCCTGCAGCGCGAATTTCCCTGACACGCTGATCATCCAGGGCCTGTATCAGATCCGGGCCGAGCCGCCATTCAGTCCGGGCTCTGAAGTGGCAGGCGAGGTGATAGAGCTGGCGGATGACGTGGAAGACCTTTCCCTGGGAGACCGGGTAATTGGCTTGTGCGGTTTTGGCGGTTTT
>Ga0102946_1000869_pt1 | contig 10536 bp, 9 predicted proteins | sample SalPon2A_A_D1_MG_FD_78209 | JGI IMG/M metagenome (GOLD analysis project Ga0102946, IMG submission 78209) | Soil microbial communities from South San Francisco under conditions of wetland restoration - Salt Pond MetaG R2A_A_D1_MG | ecosystem: Environmental > Terrestrial > Soil > Wetlands | place... | reverse complement strand
ATTCGTTCTGAGAGCTACCTGAACTACCTTTACAATCCGTTCTGATCCATGCACGGCTTAACCCGCATATTGCGCCAGTCCGCCGCTGCAACGGCCGTTTGCCTGGCCACGGCCTTACTGGCAGGCTGCGCCGCGGTAGGGCCGGATTACGAACCTCCCGTGGTGGAAACACCCGATGCCTGGACGGAAGTCATAGCCACGGAGGCTGATCCCGCCCATACGCCCGGATTGCAGACCTGGTGGGATATTTTCAACGATCCGGTCCTGTCTGATTTGATCAGCCGGGCGCGCCAATCCAACCTGGATCTCCAGATTGCGGTCTCTCGAGTCGCCGAAGCGCGTTCCAAACTGGGCATCGCCCGGAGTGCTGAATTACCCGGTGTTAATCTGGGTGGCGGCATTTCCGAGACAAAGCAAAGTGACGATGGCGAGTTGGCACAGATCGCTCCCCCGAATGGTTTTGACGCACAGGAACTTTACCAGGCCGGTTTTGATGCGTCCTGGGAAATTGACGTGTTCGGCGGAGTACGGCGGCGTGTTGAGGCGGCAGGAGCTGCCTACGAGGCAACTATTGAAGATCAACGCGATGTGCTGGTTTCCTTATTGGCCGAAGTAGCTCTGAACTACATTTCGTTACGCTCTGCCCAGCAGCGGATTTATTTCGCGAAATCCAACGTCAGCGATCAGGAGCGGGCCCTGCAACTGGCGACCGATCGTTTTAATAGCGGCTTGAACTCGAAGCTGGATGTGGTTCAGGCACAATCAAACCTGGGACTGACCCGTTCGACTATTCCAGTGCTCGAGATTTCACAAATCAGGGCGCTTAATCGCCTTGCCGTGTTGCTCGGTGCAGAGGCCGGTACGTTGCAGGCCGAGTTCTCCACCAGCGGCACGATTCCCTTACCGGCGAAAGACAAGCTCATCGGCATCGGCGTGCCGGCTGATGTGCTGAGGCAACGACCGGATGTTCGAGCCGCTGAGCGCCAACTCGCGGCGCAAACAGCGATGATCGGTGTAGCGACCTCGGAACTGTATCCCCGCTTTCAGCTGTCCGGCATCATCGGTCTGCAATCGCAGACCATTGGAAACCTCGTAGACAGTTCGAGTTTTGCCTGGTCGCTGGGTCTGCCATTTCAGTGGAACGTCTTCGATGGTGGCAGGATACGCAGCAATATCGTGGTTCAGGAAGAGCGTGCCAAACAGGCAGGCCTGCAATACCGGCAATCGGTTCTGCTCGCCCTGGAGGAAGTCGAGAATGCTGTGGTCGGGGTTAACCAACAGTGGGATCGCTACCGGATTCTGCAAGACGCGGCTGCGTCAACCAAGGAGGCGGTGCGCCTGGTCACAACGCAATACGACTCAGGGCTTACTGATTTTGACAATGTGCTGAATACGCTGCGCAGCCTGTTCAATCAACAGGAACAGTCGGTGGTCAGCGAAACCCAGGTGGCCATTGAAATGATCAGCCTGTACAAGGCGCTTGGCGGTGGATGGGATTATGACTCCGACCCTTAGAGGTCGCTATGGTGCGCTGTTGCTGATTTTACTGGGCACCTTGCTGGCGCAGCCATTTCTTGGCGCAGGACGGGTAGCCGAGGTATTTCTGGATTTCACTTTTTTGGCAGTTTTCATGGTGACAATCCCTTCCATCTGGCACAACCGTAAACTTCGCCTGGTGGCGATAACGCTGGGCATTTTTGCGGTTCTTTCCAGTACCACCGGTCGGTCGCTGGGTGTTGATTCGATTTATCCCCTGGGCGCCGGCGCGCGGGCTGTGTTCTTTGCCGCACTCATTTACATCATCTTTTCGGACATCTTGCGCCGGCCGCAAATCAATATGGATGCGGTATTCGGTGCGTGTTGTGTATATGTCCTGCTCGGTATTTCATGGTCGGCCGTCTACTCCTTACTGGAGTGGGTCTATCCGGGCTCTTTTCACTTTACCGAATTCGCAGGCAGCGCCAGCTTCGGCGCCACCACCACCTCATTTAAACTCGAATACTTCAGCCTGATTACCATGACCAGCGTTGGCTACGGGGAAATTGTGCCGGTTTCTCCCCCCGCGCAGATGACAGCCGCACTCCAGGCCCTTTTCGGGCAACTCTATCTCGCGATCATCATCGGCCGACTGGTCGGCCTGGCCGTGAGAAAGCTGCCAGAATGAGAGATTGGTCGCGTTCAGCTGCAAGAAGTCTCTTCCCCGCCAACCCGGGTGGTTTATTGACTAGCGGTAACTAGCCCGGATAAAGTCCGCCAGGTCCTGCTTGTATTTCACCATCGATGGCTCATGGATATACATCATGTGGCCGGCCTCGTACATTTTCAGGCTTACGTTGTTACGCAGCTCCGGGGTGATATCCATGTGGTCGATGTAATACCTGGTGGCCAGGTGCGGTGTGGCAAGATCGTAGTAGCCCTGTTGATAAAGCACTTTCATATTGGGGTTCTGTTTCATGGTCAGTGACAGGTCGACCAGCGTGTTTGGGAACGGCACCTTGAATCCACCCATATCAGGTTGAGCATGACCCCAATCCCAGTGCATCCATAACTTACCGGAAACGACGTATTCTTCATCGGTAGTTACCTCGAGATCCGAACGGTAATAGTCCATGAATGCGGCTAGGAATGGTGGTCCTATCGCGGAACCCATCGGGTCATAAAATGCCTGCTCGCCAAGCAGGTTGATCGAGTCGCCCTTGAAACGCGAATCGATTCTTCCCACCGTTTCGTCGCGACCACGTAAAAGCTCCTTGGTAAACTGACCCTCGCTGATACGCAGGTCAGCGCGATCCCAGTAACTCTCGCTCAGACCGGTATAACGCGCCAGTTTCTGAATCACGTCCTGCCGTTGCTGGCCCGAAAGCCGCTTTCCCATCAACAGGGCCGGTGCATACTCCTGCATGGAAAATTCTTCAACCTCTTCCATAAAAGCCTCGAGATTTTCAGGTTTGTTATCCAGGGCATCGTGGTACCAGGCAGTGGCGGCAAATGTGGGCAGGAACATCACGTGTGGGAGGTCGATACCCAAACCCGCAAACCCCGTGGTCATTTCCATGAACGGTGATACCAGTACCACGCCATTGAGCCCAAGGTTGTGCTCGGTGAGCAGACGCCAGGCCACTCCACCGCTGCGCATACCACCATAGCTTTCACCCAGGATGAATTTTGGCGAGGCCCAGCGGCCATTGTCAGTGACATACTGCACGATGAATTCCGACACCGATTTGATGTCCTGGTCAACACCCCAGAAATCTTCACCTTTGCCTTTGCCAACCGGTTTTGAAAAGCCCGTTCCTACCGGGTCGATCATGACTAGATCCACCTCATCGATAATGCTGTATTGATTTTCAACGTGACGGAAGGGACCATTGGGACTGAAACCCGCATCGCTTGCCACGGCGCGTTGTGGCCCAAGAATACCCATGTGCAACCATATGGATGCCGAACCCGGTCCACCGTTATAGGCGAACATCAAGGGGCGGTTAGCCGTATTCTTGCCGTTAACGGTATACGCTGTATAGCCCATCAATGCTACCGGCTGACCTTTCTTGTTCTTCATCAACATGGTGCCGGCTGTTGCGGTGTAGTTGATGGTTTTAGCACCCAGTTTGATTTCGTGCTGGGTGGTGGCTACCTTGGCTTCCGGTATGGGTTGCTTATCAGGTTCCTCATTACTTGAAGCTGTTGTGGCCATTAAGAGATTGCTGATCAGTAATAGAAGTGTCAGGGCTATTTTTGTCATATTTGTTGATCTCCGGCCGCGAAAATCAGGCCATACGTTTTGGTGAGTCGCATATGCTACCGCAGTGGGGTATCTACAGTCTGTTTTGATTTACATTGATGCAATAGAAAGAAATCACGCATTTCGGACTCAATTTCACGCTTTTCAACGGTGATGTAGCGCAGCGTGAGACTGCTGCCTGGGTGGGTTAGCTATTGCTTGCCAAGGAGGCAAGACAAGCGCGATATTTATTTACAGTAATTGTGCAAAGGTATTGAAGCCCGAAATAAACCAAAACTTCGAAATGATGGCCTGTCGCTGGCCAGGACCACGATTACGACTTTGTGACCAAGGCTTACCCTGCTTTCTCGAAGCCAAGTTTATTTATCAACGCAATGAACCTGGGATCATCACGTATCGGGTCCATGAACGGGTCCACCAGCAACTGGGCGAGTCCGGGGTCACCGTAGCTAACAGCCAGATCAAGGTTTCTAAACGCGAGTTCGACATCGCCCCATTGCGCATAGATGTCGGCGCGTTGAATGGTGGCGCACTCCTGGTCTTCTTTCTTGGCTATTTCAGCCAAATTAAGCCTGGCTTCCTGCTCACGCCCAAGCCGTTGCAATATTACCGCTGACGCGGCCCATCGCATCCAGTCCAGGGGCTCCTGCTGGATTTCTTCCCACGCAGCTTCGGGCTGTCCGAGCCAGAACAAGCTCATGGCAATAAAATAATGGGGTTTCGGGTAACGCGGTTCCATTTGCAGCGTGTGACGCAATGCAGGAATAGCTTCTTCGTAGCGCCGTGAAAAATAAAGGATATGGCCAAGCAGATGGTTGGCAATCAGGGACACCGGATCCAGTTCCAGCGCCTTTCGAGCAGCAGAGATAGCCTCGTCATAGAAACCCTGATAGCAGTTGATGCGAGCGTATTCGAGTTGCGCTTCGACATTGCCGGGGTTCAGCTCGAGTGCGGTGTTGAAAGCTTCGTAGGCACCATGAAGGTCCTGCTGATGGAAAAATCGGAGGTGCCCCAGTGCCAGGTGAGCCTCGGCAAGACGGGGCGCCAGTTCCAAGGCCCTGTTTACCGCGATTTCCATATTTGCATTACCCTCTTCATAGAGCACGAAGCTGTTGTTCGACATATGGTTCCAGGCATCAGCAAGGCCCACATACGCCTTGGCGTATTCGGGATCCAGGTCAACGGCTTTTTGAAATGCCTCAATTGCAGAGTACAACTTGTCTTCATGGTCACCGAGGTTTCGGTAATGCACACCCAGCAGATAAGCCTGGAAAGCCCCGGTGTTCAATGTCCCACCGACAGACTGCGGTTCCGTTTCCCTGTCCAGCAACCGGACCTCGAGCGCCTTTGCAACCGAAGACGATATTTCATCCTGGATGGCGAAGATGTCATCGAGCTCACGGTCAAAGGTTTCGGACCACATATGGTAGCCATCGGCTGCATTGATGAGCTGTGCGGTGATTCTGAAGCGTGATCCGGATTTGCGAACACTGCCTTCCAGCACGGTCGCCACACCCAGCCTGCGTCCGATCTCGGCGACATCACCGGTTTTCCCCTTGAAATGGAATGATGAAGTTCGCGCAGCCACTTTGAGCTCACTTATCTTTGCCAGCACGTTGAGCAGTTCTTCGGTCAAACCGTCCGAAAAATACTCATTGTCGGGGTCGTTGCTCATGTTGACGAAGGGCAATACCGCCACCGATGCAGCGGATGCAATAGCCGTGCTATTGGGAGAACTGATGGTGTCTGGCGCTTCTGGTTTGCCCGTGCGTTGCATACCGCCTGGGTTCCAGTCGAAAATCCACGCAAGCACAACCGTGACGGGCAATCCAATGGAGAGTATTGTCAGGATAAATTTGAACACCCAGCCAGGCGCTTCAAGGTTGTTCAACATCACATCCGCCACTTGCAGAATCACCCACGCCACGATGACGTAGGCGATGCTCACCTTGATGACGTGTCGGCGTTTCAGTTCATGGAAAAGTCTCATATTCCGGGTTCTTGTTATTTATTCTTGCCAAAATTGTAACTGCGATCAGGGCGCTTGTGGAAATTACTTTGCTTGGTCACGAGGCGAATGGACCACCTACCGCCAGCTTTTGATCATCCAACAGAAAAAGCCATTCCAAAAAGAAATGGCTTTGATTCTGAAGGGATTGCTTGCGCGTTAGGGCGCGTCTGGCGCGACCAGTATCGGCAGATCGTCATCGAACATCTGTAACATGGCGTTCGAAGAATAGATATGACCCTGGTTGGGCGCGCCATCGGAGACCAGTTTGCCCCAGATCGAAGCATTCAGACGTTGCAGCTGTGTGCCATGGTGGTTGGGGTTGGAAAAAGCGCAATCACCGACCTCGTAGGCAGATGTCATAACCTCGGTAAACCGTGAGGCCTGGAAAGTATTGCCACGGGCGTGGCTGCTGTAATAGGCAGCAAAACCATCCGCCATCAGCTCGGTTCGACGGGTTTTCTCGGGCTCGGGCGGGCCTGGCTCAAAGGCGTTAATTTCGAATTGCACGTGATGGGCGAACTCGTGGCTGAGGATATAGTCCGGACCTTCCTTTGCGCCGACACCGACCGCAACCAGGGCGTCGATCAGGCCCTCGCCCATGACAATCTTGTCCGGAATGATGCCCGATCCCGGAAAGATTTCCTGGTCGAATGAAAATGCAAACGCATTGAGTGATAACAACGGGTTGTTGTACCCGCCCGGGATACCCGGGGATTCAAAAATGAAACCCGGAACAAAAAGGCTCAGATCGACCACACCACCTTCAATTGCGCTTCGCGCGGCGCTCAACAGAATGTCCTGTACAAAAAGCGGCGGATTGCCAAATGCGATGGGCAGGAATGCATACATCAGATCATCATCGGCTATTTCGGCGCCGTGCATACCCATCAACAGGATGTCATCGCTGTAAATGTCCCAAAAGCGTCTATTGTCCTTGAACGTCTTATTCTGCCGCTGCGTGTATTCACCGTCGGCGCCGATGTATTCATCACTGGCATCGTGATCCAGCAGCAGCTTGGCGTCACCCGCCCAGTAAAAGATTCCAAGTTCCTGGAGGGTGATCGCGGTCAGGTCTTCGATCTGGAAGAATTGTTGGTTTACCCAAAGGTCAAAATCGGTGGGCGCGCTGCAGATATAGTCATCCGGGTTTATGGCACGTGCGATACCACGTTCCAGTGCATCCCTCCAGACTGTGTTGGTTGCGCGGTCCACGCTTAACCTATAGGCGATCCCGGAGTTTGTGTCGAAATCGGCCGTTGCCGTAGCAGACAGGAAAATCAGACATGTAATAAGAACATAGTTTAAAAGGCTGGATCGTATTTTCATGGTTATACCCCATTTATTTTTTTTAAAAGCATTCTATAACCTGGAATGAAAACGGAAATTGTCACCCCTGATTTTTGAAACCCAAAAAACATCGCGCATGTAAGACAAAAAACACTGATTGTTATGAAAAATAGCGTTTAGTACGTGGCCTTTTTTCATGCTTCATGTTCAGTATAGGACAGGAATGCATAAAGAACAGAATTACCTGACGCTGGCCGGGGCGGAATCATCTTTCTTACTCCCTAAAAAAAGGAACTGAAAAAGAACGGCAATAAGGGGTCGGATCCAATTTCCTACTTGTCTTTAGGAAGTTACTTCCAGAGTCGTAACTGCATTGTCACAATCTATTTGAGATAAATTGGATCCGACCCCGATTGAGACCCCGACCATTGTTGCAGGTGGTGGCAGCCATACCACCGATATCCAGGGGTTGCTGGAATTTTTTTCACGCGCAGCTGAGGATGAACGGTTTAATGCCGACAACATTCTCTATGAAATTGATCTTACCTATCGTTTGAGCATGGTCGAGCGGGCTATGTACAAATACCTGTTGATTCCAGTAGTGCGGGACATTTTTCGCGAACAGGGCCGCTCGTGGGCATGGACCGAACACCGCCCGCGCTGGGGACCCGGTCGCGATGTACCAATGAACCTGGCCGGCGACACGACATCTTACCGCTCGGTCATCATCGATTCCGCACTGGGTTTGCAACCACCCCAGGAGGGTGGTCTGCCCACATCGAGTCCGATCACGCCATTTTTCCGGCAACGTGTGGCGGAGATAGAACAATGGATACTTAATACACCTGCGCCAGAATATCCGCTTGAGTATGACGACGCCCTGGCAACTGCCGGAAGCCTGCTTTTCGAAGAGCATTGCGCGGTGTGTCATGAGAGTGGTCGCCAGAATCGAATGGGTACGGTCATTCCGCTGGAAGAGATCCAGACCGACCCTTCAAGGACCCAGGCGTGGACCCGCGAGGCGGCCGACCTGGCTAACGAATTGGTGGCCAATGAACTCGGTATGGCGCGTTCACCCATGAGTAAACCCTACGACGGATACGTGGCGCTGCAATTGGACGGCTTATGGTTACGCGCGCCGTATCTGCACAATGGATCAGTACCGACCGTGCGGGCGCTGCTCGAGAAACCGGAATGTCGGCCGCTGAGTTTTTATCGTGGTTATGACCTGCTGGATCAACAGAATATGGGTTTTGTGGCGTTGCGTTGTGACGAATTTGGTGAGCCCGTTTTGGATCTTCCCCCGGGATGTCCGGCCAAACATGTCACGACGGGTTGTGTGCCGGAACTGAAAGGCTGGTGGCATGATACCCGTGAGGCGGGCAACAGTGCTTCGGGGGCACTTGTGGGGCACTGATCTGGATGATGTCGAAAAAGACGCATTGGTTGAATATCTGAAAAAACGCGATAAACGCGTTGATGGAGGTGCTTTATGATTACCTGGCTACTGGTGCTGGTCACTTTGGCGGTTGTGGTATTTATATTCTGGAAGAGTCAGCAGAAACCAGGCGAGCAGGTTTCAATCCCATTCGGACCTACAGGTGACGGCGCGCTCGATTTCGACGCACTTGAATCTCAGTACCCGTTGAGTGCGGCCGATCTCGAACGCATCAATCCGACAAACATCGAAAACTTCAACCAGGATCAAATCGATCAGATCTATGCACGTTTAAGCGCCGGGCCCATCCCTGATGGCCCATACGCAGGTAGTTTTTTCTTTGCTGAAGGCAGCCGGTTCAGAAGCATGGCCGATGTTATCGGTGGTTTGCGTGGTATGGGTATCGACTTGAAGCTCGATATTCTGACCAGGGTGGGTGAGTTGTTTTGGCAGGGCAAGATTTTTTACCGTGATAAGCTCGAGCTGCGCAACATCATTGATAAAGAGTTGATCATCAGCACAATTTTTGGAGTAAGCAGAGACGAAATGCGTATTAAAGAAGTTTTCGGTGACGAGGTGGCATTGCTTTTTCCGGCCAAACTGTACACAGGTGACAGCCAGTTTGACCCGCGCCGTCCATCGGTCATTATCGATTACGCTGAAACAGCCAGTATCGACGGGTACATCGAAAAAATCGATCGCCTGGGGGGTAAAGATGGGCTCATGATCCGTGATGAGATCAGGATGTTACGACCGGGTTTTTATTTGGGCCGGGCCTATTTCGGCACGCTTTTTGGGCTCAACTTCACACTCGTCAACAAGGAGTTGAGATAATTCGTTTCTGACCAGTGGCTCAAATACGATATGGGTGATGTCTTGAACCAGGTTATTTGCCGGCCTGGTATTTGTTATCTATCAGTTTTATAAACTCGCCAATTGTCTTGTGTGATTCCAATGGGTGCCGTAGTTGCTGTTTAAGGTCAATGGTATAACTGTTGCGCCGTCCAATCTTTTTGACGCTGATCACTTCAGCCGCGATCAGTCTTGCCAGTATTCTTTGCACCGCACGCTCGGTGATTCCAACCTGAAGGGCCATTTCCCGGGTTGTTGGCTGGGGTGTGTGCAACAGGCAGACGAGCACGTGTGCGTAATTGCTGAAGAAAGTCCAGGTTTCAATTTTGTTATTGATCGTTTTCATATTTCCTGATTTGACAATCATATCGTGACATTTTAGACGCGACAGTCATGTCGTAGATTATGCTACGATAAGTTTACAAACCAAATCGTGTCAAATGGTGGATACATCCATGCAGAAAATCGGACAGGTACTTTATTATGATTTTGGTTGGTGGCGCGCTGCTGGTGGTGGCAACGACGGCGTCGTTTCATTCGGCTCTATCCAGCTTATGGAAAACACATGAGACAAGTGAGAAATAGTCGGTAATGATGGGCAGTTCTGTGAATAGTTTGACGTTTACTCTTACATCCGTGTTGATGTTACTGGCGGGTGTCGCTCTGCCGATGGATGTGCTGGCGGCATCAGATCCATTGGTTGCAATGACGGACATGATTGCAAGCTGGCAGGGGATAGTCGCGATGGTTGTCTTTGTCGCTGCGTACATTCTGATCATCAGCGAGGAAGCCATACGTCTGCGCAAATCAAAGCCCATCATGGTCGCAGCCGGGATTATCTGGCTGTTGGTGGGCATCGCCTTTTTGCAGCAGGGAGACGCGGCCAGTGCCGGTGCAGCATTCAAGCATGACCTGCTGGAGTTTGCTGAGCTTTTCCTGTTCCTGCTGGCAGCGATGACCTATATCAACACGATGGAAGAACGCGGGATATTTGATATCCTGCGTGACTGGTTGGTGGTCAAAGGCTTCTCGTTTCGCAAGATATTCTGGCTGACCGGCCTGGTGGCCTTCTGCCTGTCACCGGTTGCAGACAACCTCACTACCGCCTTGCTGATGGCCACCGTGGTGATTTCTGTGGGTGGCAAAAACCGCAATTTCATCGCCATTGCGTGTATCAATATCGTGGTTGCTGCAAACGCCGGCGGT
>Ga0102946_1000868_pt1 | contig 10536 bp, 8 predicted proteins | sample SalPon2A_A_D1_MG_FD_78209 | JGI IMG/M metagenome (GOLD analysis project Ga0102946, IMG submission 78209) | Soil microbial communities from South San Francisco under conditions of wetland restoration - Salt Pond MetaG R2A_A_D1_MG | ecosystem: Environmental > Terrestrial > Soil > Wetlands | place... | reverse complement strand
TCCAAGGACCGCTTTTTCCGGCAGATTCGGCGGAATGGTCCGATCGGGACTGTCTAAATCGGTCTGGCTGACCACCAGAAGGTCCCGGTAGTGTCCGTAAAGGTTGAGAGCATTGGCCAGATCCAGGCCACTCTTGACGCTGTCGACACAGATCCACTCGAAATCAACGCCGGCAGCAGTCACGACCTGCTCAAAGTTTTTCCGCGCCGCTTCCGCCTGATCCAGAGGGTTGCGATGGTGCGAAGCATAATAGGGGTGTGGAATCACGTACAGCCCGGTCAGACGGGCGTCCTGTCGCTTGGCAAGCAGGATCGCCGCATCCAGCCGTGACGTACAGGTCGAACGATTGTCGATATGGATCAGGATGTCTTTTAAGTTCATTTTTTGCCTCCGCAAAAAAACAGGCGAAAGGAAAAAGGAAAAAGGTTAAAGGAAGGCTTTTCGCTGCTTCTTTGTCCTTTCTCCTTTGGCCTTGAACCTTCTTAGTGTTTCTTCCCCAGATATGCTTCCTGGACCTTTTCCGAGGCCAGCAGCTCAGCCGAGGTTCCGGAAAGAGCGATGGTCCCGACATCAAGCACGTAGCCCCGGTCGGCCAACTTGAGTGCCGCCTTGGCGTTCTGCTCAACCAGCAGTACGGTGACCCCTTTATTGGCAATCTCCTTGATCTGTTTGAAGATCGCCTTGACCAGAATCGGCGCAATGCCCAGAGAAGGTTCATCGAGCAGGACCATCTCGGGGTTGCTCATCAAGGCCCGTCCGATTGCCAGCATCTGCTGCTCTCCACCGGAGAGGGTTCCGGCCAACTGCTTGCGGCGCTCCTGCAGGCGGGGGAAAAGCTCGTAGACCCAGGCGAGGGTTTCTCGGTCCAGATTGCTCTGGGAAAAGGCACCGAGCATCAGGTTTTCTTCGACCGTCAGAACACCGAACACGCGACGCCCTTCCGGCGAGTGACTGATGCCGAGCTTGACAATCTTGTGGGCCGGCAGCTTAGTCAGCTCTTCACCTTTGAACCTGATCGAACCGGCCTTGGCCTTAAGCAGCTGGCTGATGGTGCGCATGGTCGTGGTCTTTCCGGCACCGTTGGCGCCAAGAATGGTCACAATTTCACCCTTGCGTACTTCGAGGGAAATCCCCTTGATGGCGGCGATACTGCCATAGGAGACTTCCAAATCTTTTATTTCAAACAGAACGTCATCACTCATCGTCATCATCCTCACTTCCCAGGTAGGCCTCGATGACGGCCGGGTTTTTCTGAATGTCCTCAGGAGTCCCCTCGGCGATTTTTTTGCCGAAGTTGATCACCGTCAGATAGTCGGTAACCTCCATGACCATATCCATGTCGTGTTCAATCAACAGTACGGTGACACCCTTGTCCCGAATCTTGAAGATCGTCTCCAAAAGCTCGAGAGTCTCTTTATCGTTGAGACCGGCGGCCGGTTCATCGAGAATTAACAGCGTCGGTTCAACAGCCATGGCTCGGGCAATTTCAACCCGCCGCTGGATACCGTAAGGCAGTGAGCCGACCGGGGTCGCGGCAAACTCGCTCAATTTAAAAAAATCGAGTTGCTCTTCGACTTTCTTCCAGTTTTCCAGCTCATCCTTTATCTTGCCGGGCGTGGGGATGATACCATGCCACCAGCTCTGGGTGCTCTTGATGTGACGACCGCTCATGATGTTTTCGGCGACCGACATCTGTCCGAACAGACGGATGGTCTGGAAGGTCCGAACGATGCCGCGATCAACAATCTGGTAGGGGGTCATGCCGCGGATCTCTTCTCCACGCCAATTGACCAGGCCCTCTTCAGATTTATAGATCCCTGTGATGCAGTTGAAGACCGTGGTCTTACCAGCACCATTTGGGCCGATGATGCCGTAAATCTGGCCTTCCTCAACTTTGAAGCTTAACGCGTCGACGGCGGTCAATCCTCCGAAGCGCTTGGTGACGTCGGTCAATATCAATTCATTACGCGCCATGATTATTTTCCTTGATCAAGAACTTGGGGATTTTGCCGAAAGTGGCCGGCCAGATACCTCGCGGCCGCAGAATCATCGCAGCGATCATGGCGAAGCCGAAGATGAAGTAGCGCCAGGTGGCAAACTCGCGGAAAATCTCCGGCAGCACGAACATCACGAACACGCCGATCAGCACACCCGGCACCGAAGAGCCGCCGACCAGGACGATACTGAAAAAGAGCACCGACTGGATAAACTCGAAGGCTTCCGGGCTGACTGCTGAATACTGGGTGGCATAGACGGTCCCGGCAAGGCCGGCAATCCCGGCACCGAGACCGAAGGCGAAGATCTTGTAAACCCGGGTGTTGATGCCGATACTTTCAGCCGCCAGCTGATCCTCTCTCAAGTAGTGAAGGGCACGCCCCGGCTTGCTCCCTGCCAGGTTGTGCATCACCCAGAGGGTCAGCAGCAAGACCACAAACGCAAAGTAGTAGACCGAGATCTGACTCGTCAGGTCAAAGTTTAAAAATCTTAACGAGTCGAGCCCGAAGATACCGTTCGGCCCGCCGGTTATGCCACCAAGATTGTTCTGCAGGACCTGAACAAAAACGATATTGAAACCGATGGTGACGACCAGCAGGTAGTCGCCGCGCAGGTGAACGATCGGGCCGGCCAGCAGGATACCGAACAAGGCGGGGATAATGATCGCCAGAGGAATCGTGGCGATGATCGACCAGCCGTACTCGTTATTGAGAATCGCCGTAGTGTAGGCGCCCATGCCGAAGAACAGGGCCTGCCCCATATTGAACATACCGCTTTTGCCAAGGATGATATCCTGCGACAGAGCAACCACGGCAAAGATCAGGAAAGTGATAGCAACGGCCTGCCAGCGATCATCGAGCAGGTGCGGCAGAATCGCCATAACGACAAAGAAGATCGGGTAAGCAAACTTCTGCAACTCTTTCATCAGACTTTCTCCGCAACCCGCTCACCGAGGATACCGGTCGGGCGAACAATCAAGATTAAAATCAGCAGGATAAAGGTAAAGGCGTCGGCCCAGGTGCTGGAAACATAGCCGGCGATAAAGGCGTTGAACAATCCGAGCAGCATACCGCCGAGCATGGCTCCCGGGATATTGCCGATACCGCCGAGGATCGCGGCAATAAAGGCATAAAGACCATATTGCCAGCCCATGTTAAAAGTGATGCCGCGATAGTAGAGGCCGATAAACAGGCCACCGACGGCGCCGAGAGATGAGCCGATGATAAAGATCAGGGCGATGACGCTGTTGACATTAATACCCATCAGGCGCGCTGCATCCTGGTCGATGGAGGAAGCGCGGATCGCTGCACCGATACGGGTTTTTTCGACGAACAGGTAGAGGGCGACCATCAGAAACAGTGACAGCACCAGGATGATAACCTGGATCATACTGATGACCACACCGTCGAAGTCCCAGTAAATCTGTGGAACCAATTCCGGAAAGATGCGCATCCGCGGCCCCCAGATCAGCATGATACCGTTCTGGATAACCAGCGAGGCGCCGAGCGCAGAAACCACAGCTGACAACCGCGGAGCTTCTCGTAATGGACGATAGGCGAGCCGTTCGAGAATTATACCGACAACCGCCATGACAAGAGCAGTCAGCAGGAAGATAACGATGACGGCAACCAGCGAGGTGGCTTGGCCCATTACCTGGGTATAGATCGTCAGGCCAACAAAGGCCGAGGCCGCAACCATGTCGCCATGAGCAAAGTTGATCAGTCTCATGACGCCGTAGACCATCGTGTAGCCCAGCGCGACCAGAGCAAACATGCTGCCTATGGTCAGGCCGTTCGCCAACTGCTGTAAAAAAGTGTCCATAAACGTCTCCGGGGTTGGTAAACAATCTGCCTTGCAGAAGCCAAAAGAGGAAATGACTGTCCTCTGTTCGCTTCCGGAGGGCGGTTTTGATACGTTTCGTTTGTTCGTTTGGGAAAGGCGTTAAAAAAGGGGGCGGGAAAATTTATTTTCTCCGCCCCCGTTGGAACAATCAGGCAATATTACTGAACGTACTCGTTGGCGTATGTGCCATCTGCCTGAATTTTTTTGACCACATAGGCGCCGCCTTTGCGGTTGCCGTCTTCAGCGAAGGCGATCGGACCGGTGATACCAGGCAACGGCTCGGTCATATTGTGCAGGTAATCAGCAACCTTCTTGGTATCGAAGCTTTCGGTCTGCTCCATGCCATGGATGATGGCGCGCATGCCGTCGATGTTCATCAGACCCCAGATTGAAGGAGGCATTTCACCGTACTTTTCCTGGTAATCAGCAATAAAGGATTTGGCCACCTCGTAAGGCAGCACGTCTGGAGAAGGGACGTTGATGATGAACGCGCCCTCAGCAGCAGAGCCGGCCAGTTTGACAAAGTCCGGGTTGTCGTTGGCGTCGCCACCGATGAAGTCAGCCTTGATACCAAGAGCCATCTGCTGGGAGCGCAGCTGGCCACCATCGGAATAGTAACCGGCGAAGAAGATGGCATCAGGGTTCTTCGACTTGATGTTGGTCAAAACCGGAGTGAAGTTCTGCGAGTCAGCCTTGATCTTGTCGCGGGAAACCACGTTGCCACCCAGTTCTTTGATCGCTGCTTCGGTTGCGTTGGCCAGACCATCGGCGTAGGTGGAGAAGTCGGAGATAACAACAATCCGCTCGTACTTCTTGACGTTGACCATGTATTCGGCGGCGAATTGTGCTTCGGCGCTGTTCGGGAAAGAGTTACGCAGGAAAGTCCAGTAGCCATTTTCAGTCAGGCTGTCTGCGGTACCGTCAGAAGTCTGCAGGACACCGGCCTTGAAGTAGGTTTTCTGAGCGGCTTCAGCGCAAGTTGAGGTGTAGGAGCCAATAACCATTTTGACACCCTTGTTGACCAGGTCTTTGGCACAGATTGCGGCAGCCATTGCAGTGCCCTGGTCATCACAGACGATGACTTCGATCTGCCGACCCATGACGCCACCTTCGGCGTTGATCTGTTCGGCGAGCAAGCGTACGCCGTTCTCAATACCCTGACCTTCGTTGGCATAGCTACCGGTGATCGGTGCCTGGACACCGACCTTTAGGGTTTCGGCCATCGCGGGGACGGCCAACAAACATACAGCGATTAGAACCGACATCACTTTGAACATCTTTTGCATGTTTTTTTACCTCCATCAGAAAAAGTTGAGATCTATACGCGCTCCGACATGGAGCACTTGACAAGAAGTCAGGCTGAAAAAGCCTGAGAATGAATGCTCAGATCAAACCTTTATTCGACGAAATATTACACTTATTCTCGCCAAGTGCCTAGTCCTGAATAATAATCAGCTCTTACCCCTCAATATCTGCAGCAAGGCATGCCGGGCGATATTCGGATTCTCCTTCAACCGACGCTTGGAATAAGGCAGCCACGATTTTCCGAACGGCACGTAAACCCGCAGTCGATGCCCCTGATCAACCAGCAACTGGCGCAATTCCGGGTCGACACCCAACAACATCTGAAATTCGTACTGTTCGGACGTCAGACCGTACTTATCGATCAGTTCCAGAGCTTCAAAAACCAGCTTCTCGTCATGGGTGGCGATACCGACATAGGCCTTATGACGGAACATCCGATCCAGCAAGGCAACGAAGCTGCGATTGATAATCGCCATATCCTTCCAGGCTGCCGTGCGCGGCTCGTTGTAAATCCCCTTACAAAGCCTGAAATGCATCGCCTTGTCGGAGAGGGCTTCCACATCCGCCGGGGTTCGTCGTAAATACGCCTGCAACACCAGCCCGACATGCTTCGGAAACTCATCTCTGAGCTGCCGATAACACTCGATGGTGGCGTCTGTACACGCGATATCTTCCATGTCGATCCGCACAAAGTTATCCAGCTCAGCGGCCTTTGCGACAATCTCGCGGATATTTTCAAAGGCAAAGTCGCGATCGAGCAGCAGACCCATCTGAGTCGGCTTTAGCGATAAGTTTGCGTCCAGTTTTTCACGCTCAATCGTTTCCAGAATCTCCAGACACTGATTCTTGAAGAACGTAGCTTCATCCTTGGTGGTGATAAATTCTCCAAGGACATCGATGGTCGCCATAATCCCCTGGCCGTTAAAGTCACGGGTCACTCTTACCGCGTCATTCAATTCCTCACCGGCGATATAAGCCTTGGCAAACAGGCCAACGATCGAACCGGGTACGTGCATAATTGTCTTTGATACCAGCCAGTTGAAAAGAGACATTCTTTTTCTCCGGAAAAGAGGTAAAAGGTTCCAGGCCAAAGGGAAAGGTCAGTAAAACCTTTCCCCTTCAGCCTTTATCCTTTTTCCTGCTTCTTATTCTGCATCCATGAACGGATAATCGAACTTGGTCGCGGCGACAAAGGTCTCCTTGACGGTCCGGGGGGAAACCCAGCGCAGCATGTTGGTGTAGGCACCGGCTTTGTCGTTGGTCCCTGAGGCCCGACCGCCGCCAAAAGGTTGCTGGCCGACTACGGCTCCAGTCGGCTTGTCGTTGATGTAAAAGTTGCCTGCGGAGTGCTCAAGTTTGGCCATCCCCAGGCTGATCGCCTCGCGATCCATGCCGAAGATTGCACCGGTCAGAGCATAAATACCGGTCTGGTCGCAGAGCTCAAGGGTTTCCTCGTATTTCTCATCCTCATAGACATAGACGGTCAGGACCGGTCCGAAAATCTCTTCGACCATGGTGCGGAACTTCGGATCGTCGGCCAGGATCACGGTCGGCTCAATGAAGTAACCGACGCTGTCATCATATCCTCCGCCGATCATGACCTCGCCACCGGCGTTCTGCCTGGTGTAATCGATGAACTCGGTGATCGTGTCGAATGCAGCTTTGTCAATAACCGCATTAAAGAAGTTGCGGAAGTCGTCGGTGGGCCCCATTTTGATGCGCCCGATTTCGGTTTCCAGGCCCTGCTTGACGGCCGGCCAGAGGCTCTTGGGAATATAAGCGCGGCTGGCGGCAGAGCATTTCTGGCCTTGAAATTCGAATGCGCCTCGAACCATGCCGGTGACCAGTTGATCAACGTCGGCACTGCTGTGAGCGAAGATGAAGTCTTTACCGCCGGTTTCTCCGACGATTCTCGGATAGGACTTGTAGCGGGCGATGTTGTTGCCGACTGTCTGCCACATCTGCTGGAAAACCGCGGTGGAGCCGGTAAAATGGATGCCTGAAAGATGCGGGTCAGCCAGGCAGACATCTCCGACAGCGGCCCCGGAACCGGGAACGAAATTAATGACACCAGCGGGCAGTCCAGCTTCCTGCAGAATCTGCATGAAAAGATACGGGGTGTAAACACAGGATGATGCCGGCTTCCAGACCACGCAATTGCCCATGATGGCCGGAGCAGTCGGCAGATTACCGGCAATGGCGGTGAAATTGAACGGGGTGACGGCAAACACGAAGCCTTCCAGTGGACGATGCTGGACATAATTCCAGACACCTGGTGAAGACTCAGGCTGTTCACGGTAAATCTGCTGGGCGAAGGAAACATTATAGCGCAGGAAATCGATCAGCTCGCAGGCGGCATCGATCTCGGCCTGAAACGCGCTCTTACTGCAGGAGAGCATCGATGCGGCGTTCATCTTGAAGCGGTACTTGGTGGCCAGCAGTTCAGCGGCTTTGAGAAAGATTGCCGCACGCTCTTCCCAGCGCATCGCCTGCCAGGCAGGTTGGGCAGCAACGGCGGCGTCGATTGCCTGCTGCACCTCGTCTTTTCCGGCTTTGTGATAATCGGCCATGACATGCTTGTGATCGTGCGGCATCACCACCTTGCCGAGATTTCCGGTTTTGATCTCGCGGCCGCCGATAACCAGTGGAATTTCCAGCTTCTGCCCTTTCATCTCTTCAATGGCAGACTTGAGCATGGCTCGCTCTGCGGTATCGGGAGCGTAGCTTAGGAGTGGCTCATTATAAGGCTTCGGGACTTCGATCACGGCGTTGTTAATCAGGTTCATGGAGACTCCTCGCGTTTCTTTTCTAGGTTAGTCAGATCCGACTCTATTCGGCAATGAATAGAAAATTCTACCAACAAAGGACGGATCTGCAATCAACATTGCTACTCATATCACCTTCAGAGCAAATGGGATGCCAGAACGATGTTCTACAAAGCAGCTTCACGGCTATCAGGGCTTTAGTTATGCCGCTTCCTTTACTGCAAAAACTGTTCTTTACTGAGTTTTCACCACCTTGTAAGGGAATTCCCAGACCGATAAAAAAAGCATATTATTATCGATTTCCGTCCGCTCTGACCTACTGAGGACGCACGTTTATTAGGAACAACCAATCAAAACCAAACAACAAAGGCGCCATCTATGCAGATTTGCATAGATGGCGCCTTGCCTGAACCAACAGAATATCAGTTAAGCAGTTTACTTATTTTAAATCGGACCGGCTGAGCCCGATTCAGCATAAAGAAAGTCAGAGCAAACCATAACGTTTCATTTTACGAGCAATCGTCGACTGGTTGACACCCAGTGCTTCTGCAATCTCGACCTGGCTGCCATAGCGCTTTCTGGCTGTCGAAAGGACTTCGCGCTCAACCTCGGCGACAACCTCCTGCAGTCCGACTCCGTCCCGCCAGTGGATCGGGACCAGGCTCTGCACCTCTGTCTGCTTCAGAACCGATGGCGGCAGATCGATCAGGCCGATAATCTCTGCTTCCGACATGACCACCAGCCTCTCGCACAGGTTCATCAACTCCCGGACATTCCCAGGAAAAGGATACGCCAGCAAGGCATCGACGGCGGCACGCCCGAGGCGGCGCTGAACACCTGTTTTTTCAGAAAAATAATCGATATAGTGGCGTAGCAGCGGCAGTATGCAATCGTGCCGGTCCCGCAGCGGTGGAACCGCAAGCGGAATCACGTTGAGACGATAGAAAAGGTCCAGACGAAAAACGCCCTCTTCCACCATCTGCTGCAGATTGCGATGAGTCGCTGCCAGCACCCGGACGTTAACCTTGCGCGGGGTAGTCCCTCCCAACCGGGTAATCGATCCATCTTCCAGAAACCTGAGCAGTTTCACCTGGGACGAGGCTGGCAGTTCGGCGATTTCGTCCAGGAACAGAGTCCCGCCGTCTGCCATCTCGAAATAACCTGGCTTGTTGCCGTCGGCCCCGGTGAAGGCCCCCTTTTCATAACCGAAGAGCTCCGACTCGATCAGGGTCTCCGGTATAGCTCCACAGTTGAGCTTGATCAGCGGTCCGGAAGAACGGCGGGAGTTGCCATGGATCAGATCGACCAAAACCCCTTTGCCGGTGCCTGATTCGCCGAGAATCAGCACCGTTGATTCCGCTCCGCCGACCCGGATCGCCTGCCCCAGTGTGGTCAACATGGTCGGACTGCGGGCGATAATTTGTTTCGACTCCAGCTCCCCCTGCTGCATGCTCAGCATCTGCTCACGAATCTGGCTATTAATAATCCCCTGCTCTTCCAACTGACGCTGCAGCCGATCCATTTCTGTCACATCGCGAACTGTGGTCACCGACAGCACCAACTGTCCCTGTTCGTCGTAAACCGGCATCCCGGTCGACATCAGTTTGCGTCCCTCGATCACCTGCAACACGCTGACCTGCTTCCCGGTGCGGATTGCTTCGAGGCCCGCACTTCGCTCGACGAACCCTTCAGCGACCAGATCCTTGATATTACGCCCGACGATCTCATCTGCGCAGATGCCGTGCATCCGCTCCGAAGCCGGATTGACCCGTATCACCGTCCCATCGGCGCGGCAGACAAACAAACCGTCTGACGACGAGTTGATGATGGCAGTTAACTCCCGATTGAGTTCCTCGGCAGCAGGGACAACATTTTGCTTTCTGCTCATAGATAAATCCTCTAAAGGCCCCCTCGGCCCAACTATACATGACCGGATTTTACAATGCAATATTGCATACTGTGTATATCTTCATTCCACGAAAACACTATTGACGAGGCGCAAACCCTCTATTTTTGCCCCCTGTAAATAATCTGCACAACTGGTACGTTCCTTGTACTGTCAAACTCGCATATTTTTTCGTCGCGACAATGTCGTCGTGTCGTAACCCGAACTCCGACCCGCAGCATCAACCAAAGCGAGGCTTTGAACATGGCAAGCTCGAAACATGAAGGCCTTTTCCGCCAGGCCCGAGAACTGTGCACCGAATCGCGACTGGAAACAGCAACCCATCTCAAATGGCTGCAGGAACAGATGCATCCCTACTTTCCCATCACCATGCAGGACGAGTCGGCCGCTGTGGCGACGCTGGCCCAGCAACTCCCCTTCCTTCTCAGCAACCGCAGGATGATCCTGGCCGACCGGGACCGCAGGATGATTCTGGCCTGTCTCAGCCAGCCGGGCAGCCTCTATTCGACACTGCGACACCTGCGCGAACGCGATATTTCCTATGCTCAGCTAACTCGCTCCTACCAACCACTGCCAGGATCGAGCCAGTGCCTGGAGGTTCAGCGGTTTGAGTATGAGAGAAAAAGCAATGAAGAGATCAGTGACCCTAACGGCAGCCATCCGCCTGAGAGGATCCGCCAGACGGTTCAGTCGGCCCTGAAAAAAACCTACCCGCAGTTCGAT
>Ga0102946_1000867_pt1 | contig 10538 bp, 7 predicted proteins | sample SalPon2A_A_D1_MG_FD_78209 | JGI IMG/M metagenome (GOLD analysis project Ga0102946, IMG submission 78209) | Soil microbial communities from South San Francisco under conditions of wetland restoration - Salt Pond MetaG R2A_A_D1_MG | ecosystem: Environmental > Terrestrial > Soil > Wetlands | place... | reverse complement strand
CCTCAACATCTTGCTTTGTCAGGCTGCCCATTACGGAAATGAACAGCCCCCACGGAGAGAACAACACCGTCATCTGGCTGTACTGCTGGCCGGTTTTATCCAAAGGGTGGCGGTCCGACCAGGCCACCAGCGGCGTAACAACCCAGGGATTGAGAATCCGGTTGGCGTCCCGCTCAGTGCTGGCAAAGATAAAATACTCGTTCATCAAACGCCGGTCGCCTTTTTGGAAGACTTCTGCGTGATCAATCCCTGGTGTATAGGAAGGGTCAAACCCATACATTTTGAGCGACTGCTTGAACAAGGTCTTTCCCAGTAGATTCATAATCCCCTTTTGCTCCCCCTGACCTTCCTGTTTCTGAGTGATATAGACAAAATAGTCCTGCGTTTCCACTTCTGGTGAAAACCAACGCGTCACCGGAACCGTGCCGAACGTGCGGGTTTGCAATTCCCATTTCACGCCGTCTGTTTCCTGCTCGCCGGCGGAGATTTCTGCGGCCTCTAACTGCTCAGCCTGAAAAGATTGCTCCAGTTCCTGGGGGGTCCGGCCAATCTCGAACCGGCTGGGGTCGGGCCGGTCGTCTAATCCCAGCGCATCGCGCAACAGTTGGACCTGCTTCGCTTTGCCGCGGTGACCGCTGGAAGAATACTTGCGCAGGGGGACTGTGTCTCCATTATCCATCTGCATGATAACCTGATAGGTCACGCTGGTGCCGTCTGAATCCGAACTAACTTTTCGCGACACGTAAATATCGGCAATTTGATCAATGCGAAAATCATCCTGAGAATTGATGAGAACACCAGATCGCTGCATGGTCAGCAGGCCGCTGTTGCGATCTACAGAGACCGTTAGCACAGGAACCATTAGCACTAGCAAAAGCCCCACCCCGCCAAAGATAACCGGAATAAAGATTGGTGCACCAGCAAAAATACCAACCCCCAAACCAATCGCACCAAAGATCCCCCCAAATATCCACAGCCCATACGGCACATCTTTTATGATGACCTCCCCATTTAATGGTTCCATTCAACCATCTCCATTCTGCCTGAGCGGCATAATTAATCTAAATGTAGTATACACAAAATGCCGGGCAAACAGGACCAAAATGAGGGAATTTTAGTCCCTTTGGGCCAGATACAATCGTTTAGAGCAGCAGCCAGACCAATCCGGCGACGATCAGCCCGGAAACAGCCAGATACAAAATCCCCTTGGTAAAATGCCCGCGCAGGTGCATACCGTAATCTTTGTAGCCTGCAAATCCCTCGGTGCCGGGAATGACGACGAAACTGGGTGTGATTAAACAGAACAGCAGCCCGTCCAGGACTACCAGGTCAACCAACCAAAAAGCCATGAAGACCAAGAAGGTATGCAGGAAAATCACCCCAAAAGATACCGAGCCTGCCGCTTGAGCAAACGTGTAAGCCGAGTAACCTGGGAAGGCAAACGACCACAAGAACCAGGGAATGCTCAAGATAGCCGCCTTACGGGTTTCCTCCCGTGTGCGCGGCGGAACGGCCGCCAGCACATCGTCTGGGTAATCGCCTTTGTTCAAAAACATGCGGTTATCAATCATCAATAAAAGCACAAGGTAAACTGAACCGGGAATGGTATAGAGCAGGCTGTCAAACAACAATTTATGCCAATCCATCATCCTGCACTCCATTTTATTTAGTATTGACTAATTATATAATTTATTTATATAAAATTCAAGAGTTTATTTTCAACCCCGCAGCAGTCCAAGTTTGATAACCCGGTCAGTTGGGATATAATTCAAGTAGCGTCTTACCACCATTAGATGAGGAGTAATTATGAGCATCTCGATTGAAAACCTTCGCGCCCGCCAGGACAAACTTTCCGGCGCACTCAAGGCCGCTGGGCTGGATGCATTGGCGCTGAACCCCAGCCCCAGCCTGACCTACCTGACCAACCTTCACTTCCACCTTAGCGAACGTCCGGTGCTGGGCATCTTCTTTGCCGATGCCCCACCCGTAATCGTTCTACCAGAACTGGAAGCCCCGAAACTGCAAGAACTTCCCTACGAGATCACCGCATTCACCTATGACGAAGAACCCACCACCTGGCAAAACGTATTCAATCGCGCCTTACAAAACCGTAAAATTGAAGCCTTTGGCATCGAAGATATGCACCACAGGCTGCTGGAATACCGCTATCTTCAATCCGCTCTGCCCCAGGCACGCATCCAGGATGCCGGAGAGGTAGTTGCCAGCCTGCGAATGTATAAAGACGAGAGTGAAGAGGCTGCCATGCAGCAGGCTGTCAATATCGCCGAAGCCGCCCTGAAAGCCGCGCTAAGCCAGGCCAAGATCGGGATGACCGAAAAAGAACTTGCCAGTGAGCTTGTACTTCAGCTGCTGCGGCACGGCAGCGAGGGCGATCTGCCCTTCCAGCCGATTATCTCCACCGGCCCAAACGGAGCCAACCCGCACGCCTTCCCCTCAGACCGTAAGCTGGCGGCTGGCGAACTGGTTGTGATTGATTTTGGTGCAACATTCATGGGGTATTACTCCGACATCACCCGCACCTTTGGTATTGGCGAACTTTCCGACGAGCAGATCAAGGTCCATAAAACTGTGCAGGAAGCCAACGCCGCTGGACGCGCCGCCGTCCGCCCCGGCGCGGCCTGCCATGATGTGGACAAAGCGGCCAGAGATGTGATTGACGCTGCCGGATACGGTGACTTCTTCATCCACCGCACCGGCCACGGTCTGGGAGTGGAAACCCATGAAGAACCCTACATGCGAGCGGGCAACCCGATGCTTTTGGAACCGGGCATGAGCTTCACAATCGAACCCGGCATCTACCTGCCCAACCGGTTCGGCGTACGGATTGAAGACAATGTGGTCGTGACCGCAGACGGCCTAACCAGCCTGACCACTTATCCACGAGCAATTGAAATAATTGGGGGGTAGCATGGCCGAACGCCAAATCATCCCGAGCGCAGAACCTTTCTTTTTCCCTGGCGGCCCGACCGGATGCCTGCTAATCCACGGCTTTACCGGCACCCCCCTGGAAATGCGCGATCTTGGCGAATACCTGAACCAGCAAGGCCATACCGTCCTCGGTGTACGGCTGGCCGGGCACGCCACCCAAATTAACGATATGATCCGCACCCGATACACTGACTGGTTAGTCAGCGTGGAAGATGGCTACCACCTTTTGAAGTCACACACCGAGCGGATCTTCGCAATTGGCCTATCGATGGGCGGCGTGCTTGCGATGACAGAAGCCGCTCGCCTGCCGCTGGCCGGCGTAGTGGCAATGTCCACCCCCTACCAGATGCCGGTTGAATGGGTGCGCAAAGCCCCCTGGCTGCTGCCGCTGCTCAGTCCATTTAGCAAAATGCAGACAAAATCCAGGGACAGAACCTGGTACAACCCGGCCATAAAGGGAAAACACATCAGCTACGAACAGAACCCTACCCGCCAGGCATACGAACTGTACAAACTACTCAACATCATGCGAGACAGCCTACCCAACATTGACGTTCCCGCCCTGGTCATCCACTCCAGAGATGATGAATATGTATTATCAGAGAATGCCGAGCCGCTTTTTGATGCCATCGGCAGCCAGGAAAAGGAGCTGGTTTGGGTCGATAAAACCTGCCATGTGGTCACCCGGGATGGGGATGTGATGCGGGTATTTGAACCGATAAAAGCTTTCATCGCCAAGTATTCTTGCTAGAACCACACAAACGTAAATACAGAACGGAGTTTGAGTATGCTCGATACACTGTTTGACCTAAGCATTAACCTGACCTACTGGCTGCAGGGCCTGGGCCCCTGGCTGACCCCCGTGATGCGCTTTTTTACCTTTTTGGGGAATGAGGAATTTTACCTGTTCGTCATGCCGGTGATTGCCTGGGTGATCGATTATGATCTGGGGGTTCGGGTGGGCGTCATGCTGCTCCTGACCAGCAATTTGAATGAAATGCTGAAGCTCTCCTTCCGAATGCCTCGCCCCTACTGGGTCAACCCCGAAATCGGCAATGTCGCTTCACCCGCAGGCGGTTACGGCTTCCCTTCCGGGCACGCCCAAAACTCCGCAGCCATTTTCGGGATAATGGCTGCCACCTTAAAAAAGAAGTGGTTCACGGTAGTCGTCATCTTCACCGTCTTCATGATCGGCCTTTCTAGAATTTACCTGGGCGAGCATTTCCTCGCGGATGTGTTGGGCGGCTGGCTGGTGGGCGGGCTGATCTTATGGATCTTCCTCAAGCTGTACTCCCCAGTGAAGGAGTGGTTTGCAAAACAGACTATCGCCAGAAAAATAGCCACCGCTTTCATCCTCTCACTGGTTCTGATCGCCATAACAGCCCTCATCCTGGCTGTTCCATCCAACTACCAGGTGCCCGCCGAATGGTTGGCAAACGCTCATACCGCATACCCGGAAGAAGAACTGGATCCCTTCACAATCAAGAACAGCATCACCACTTCCGCTACACTGTTCGGCCTGATGACCGGTATTATCTGGACACAGACCAGCGGCGGGTTTGCCGCCCACCGCGGCGCCTGGTGGAAGCGTGTGCTGCGTTTTTTAGTTGGGATTATCGGTATGGTGGTCATTTGGCTCGGGTTGGACCTGCTGTTCCCCGATAACGGCGATCTGCTCAGCTACCTGCTGCGCTATCTGCGCTACGGCCTGGTTGGGCTGTGGGCTTCCGGCGGGGCGGTCTGGACGTTCATCAAACTCCGTCTGGCAGAGAGGGCAGACTGACTCAAATAGGCCCCCTGAACATCGTTCATTCAAAAGAGCGGCAGAAGCCGCTCTTTTTTGATTCTGACGTGCCGATAGGGCTAAGATTACTGTTAAAAAAACTCTCTACTCAAACGGTGTGGTGAATAAAGGGGGTGTAAAGTCTTTTTCAGTTTCTACGCTCTGCGTAGAAACGAGAGAGGGAAAGTAAATTCTCGTTCCCACGGTCTCCGTGGGAACATTCACTAGATTATCCTGGCGATTTACCCTTCCCAACTCGAATCACCTCTTTTCATTTGAGTTGTTTCACCTTATAATACCTTGCTGGTAACAGTTACTTTTATTTGCATCCAGTCTTCTATAAAAATACTCGTCTGGATTGCAATTATTTTGAAGCAAAACGAAGCTTGGCACCACCTAACCGTTCTACGGAATAATTTATTAAGGAAGGGCTCCTAAATGAAAGAATACACCACTGAGAAAATCCGCAATGTTGCGCTGGTCTCCCACAGCGGTGCGGGTAAAACCACATTAGCCGAGGCATTTTTGCTGACCTCCGGCGTACTGAACCGGATGGGGAGTGTGACGGAGGGAACGACGGTCTCTGACTTTGACGATGAAGAGAAACGACGCCAGCTCTCTCTCTCCACATCGGTCATTCCCACTGAATACAATGGGCACAAGCTGAACTTTTTAGATACACCGGGATACCCGGATTTCGTGGGGGAAGTGATTTCCGCCATGCGGGTAAGTGAATCCGCATTAGTGCTGGTGGATGCCGTGGCAGGCGCCGAAGTCGGTACCGAGATTGCCTGGGATTACGCCAACCAATTGAAACGCCCTCGCTTCGTGTTGATTAACCGCATGCTGCGCGACACCGCCGATTTTCAGCTGGCCTACAACTCGATGGATCAGCTCGCTGATGAAACCCGCCTGATCCGCGTCCAGCTCCCCTGGGGCGAAAAAGAGGACTTCAAGGGAATAGTCAATCTGCTGGACATGAAAGCCTACCCCGCTGGCGGCGGCGCGGCGACCGACATTCCTGCCGAACTGGCCGACGAAGCTGAAGAAGCCCGCATGGAATTGGTGGAAGCCGCAGCCGAAGGTGACGATGCCCTCCTGGAAAAATACCTGGAAGGCGGCGAGCTGACCGAGGATGAGATTGCCGCCGGTTTGCGCGGTGTGGTTGCCTCCTGCTCGTTTGCCCCGGTACTGCTGGCCGACATCGACTCCAAGGTTGGCATCAGCCAGCTGTTGGATCTGGTCATCAAGCTGATGCCCTCCCCGGCAGACGTTGAGCCGGAAATTGCCGCAGGTGCTAAAGGCGAAGAAGAACTGCCTGCCACCGACGCCGGCCCGCTTGCCGCATACGTATGGAAAACAACAGCCGACCCCTTCGTCGGTAAAATCACTTACCTCAAGCTGTATTCAGGCGTGCTGCAAAGCGACGCTCGTGTGTACAACATGCAGAAGGAAGAAGAAGAACGCATGGCCAACCTCAGCATCCCAGTTGGCAAAGAACACGAACACGTAGAAAATTTACACGCCGGTGATATTGCTGTTGTGCTCAAGCTGGGCGATACCGGCACGGGGGACACCCTGTGCGACAAAACACACCCGCTGACCATTAAATCAGCCGAATACCCCAACGCTCTCTTCCAGGTGGCTGTCTCCCCTGAGACTCAAGCCGATGCCAGCAAGATGGGCCAGACCCTCACTCGCATTTGCGAAGAAGATATGACTCTCTCCTGGCACAACGAGCCGACCACCAAGCAGGTCATCCTGCAGGGGATGGGCGACCAGCACATCGATGTCGCCATTCGCAAAGCCGAGACCAAATTCCAGACCGGGCTTAAAATTCAAATCCCGAAAGTGCCGTACCGTGAAACCATCACCAGAAAGGCCGATGCACAACACCGCCACAAGAAACAATCAGGCGGTGCAGGACAGTTTGGTGAAGTCTTTATGCGAGTAGAGCCGCTGCCGGATGAGCATTTCGAGTTTGCCAATGAAGTCTTTGGCGGCGCGGTCTCCCAAAACTACATGCCCGCCATCGAAAAGGGCGTCAAGAGCGTGATGGAAAACGGCGTCATCGCCGGCTTCCCCGTCTACAATGTGAAGGTCGCCGTAACCGACGGGAAGGAACACCCGGTGGACTCAAAACCGGTGGCATTCGAAATTGCCGGCCGTGAAGCCTTCAAGAAGGCCATCATGGCTGCCGGACCAGTGCTGTACGAGCCGATCATGATGGTTCGTGTGGTCGTGCCGGAAGATCACATGGGCGACATCCTCGGCGACCTGAATACCCGCCGGGCACGCGTCCAGGGGATGGATACCGAACGCGGCCGCTCGGTTGTGAACGCGCTGGCCCCCCTGGCAGAAATGCTGCGCTACACCACCGATCTGCGCTCGATGACGGGTGGACGCGGTGTCTTCTCGATGGAAGAAGCCCACTACGACAAAGTCCCCACTCACCTGCAGCAAGAGATCATGGATGCCCGCGAAAAAGAGAAGGAAGAAGAAGAATAAACTTCCTCAGCTCACCTGATAAAATTACAAGCCCCCAAAAAATCTGGGGGCTTGTTTAGTTCTCTGGCTTTTAATATAATATTTACACAATGCCTGCTGTGTCCTTTGATACAATCACTCTGACGTTTCTCGCGATCTAAACAATACCGCCCTGAACGCTGAAAAGAGAAAATATGCGCAAATCAATATTACTTACTTTAGGTTTGATCGTACTCCTCACCGGATTCGGTTCACTGTCCATTGGTGCACAACCTGTCCACGCGCAGCCCCCCCGGCAGCAAGCCATCCCAGATTTATTTTCAGAACCGGCTAACCCTGCAACAGCCCGCCAGGGCGAAATCGGCGGCGAGGAAGTCATTCGTTCTCGTCAGGTGGATGTGAATACAGCGATTCTTGTCGATCTGGCCCGCTCCTCGTCCGACGCCGGATTCTCCGGCCAATCCGCCTTTATGCTCAACCTGTTTGACGATGCTGTGTACACCGCCAGTATTGACCAGATTGAAGAAATGGCGGACGGAAGCTATGGGCTGGTCGGCCGGGTAAACAGCACAGCCTACAACGAACTGGTGATGGTCGTGAGAGACGACATTCTGCAAGCCTACCTGCAGGACAGCCCGCTGGCCTTTGAAATCCGCTATGAAAATAACCAGCATACCATTCGAGAAGTCGATCCATCCCTATACCCGCCCTCCCTTGCAGAGCCCATCCCTGAAGCAGCCTATCCCTCAGACATCGGCTCCGCGCCAGACCTGCTCCCCACCGCAGCCGACTCGGCCTCGGTGATTGATGTCCTGGCTGTCTACACCCCGGCGGCGCGCAGCGCGGTCGGCGGCACTGGTGCGATCGAAACCCTGATCCAGGCCAGTATTATCTCCGCAAACGCGGGTTACACCGCCAGCGACGTGACCCTCCAGGTCAAGCTGGTGGGGATGGAAGAAGTCAGCTATACAGAAAATTTTGACGGTGCAACGACCTCACAGATATGGTCGGGCGGTTTACGCCGTCTCACCTTTGGCTATTATGAAGAAATCGATCCCGAAACCGCCAACTACCTGGCAGATGCCAGGGACTATCGCGAAATGTACAATGCCGACCTGGTCTTTATGGTCATAGAGACCCCCTTTACTGGCACCTGCGGTTTAGGATGGATTGCGGGGTATGATTGGTCGGATGCATATGGTTACTCAGTGGTGCATAGGAATTGCATTGGCTCCACATCCCTCACTGCCCAGCACGAGATGGGGCATAATATGGGCGCCTGCCACGACCGGGCAAACTCCCCCATCACATGCATGTACGATTATTCCTACGGCTACCAGCAGCCCAACCAATTCTACACCGTCATGTCCTACCCCACCGGGTGCGGCAGCTGCACCCGCATCAACCGCTGGTCGAACCCCAATATGACCTACAACGGCTACCCAACGGGGATCGATGTCAGCAGCCCGCTTTCCGCCTACAATGCCCTGACGCTGAACAATACATCCAGCAATGTTGCCAATTACCGCCAATCCGGCACGCCATTTACCGGCAGTTTCACCAACCCTTTGACTGGCAGCCAGGCCATGAAGCCGCGCATGGTTTTAGATGTAGATATTTCCTCCACTGCAGGCAACGTTGTCTCTGTAGTCTATCAAGCCTATTATGATGGTTCCTGGCACACTGTACATGCTGACAACAATAATGCAGATGGATGGGAATATATTTGGCCTACAAGTGGCATCTCAAATCAAACCGTCCATCTCCGAGCAAATGCCACCGACAGTTTACTGAACACGACCACCATCTACCAATACAATATTTCACTGAGCAATACCATCGTGATTGGCAGCCAATATGAATCACGCGGCGATTCAAGTGAAGTCCCCGTGGATGACTTATTTAGCGAAGAACCAATCCAGCAAGAGATGGATGGGCTGGCCCCCGGTGTACAAGCGCTCTGGAAATCCCAGCCACACTAAAACACCCCAATAGATAGCACAAACGGGTTTTGACAGTTCAGTCAAAACCCGTTTTTTCTTTAAACCATCGGAATCATTAGCAGCTTCGAATAACCATCACCACCCGCCCCTGCACCTCCACTTTACTGGGGTGGCAGTAGTACGGCTCGAAGGCAGGATTCGCAGGCTGCAAACGGACGCGGTCTTTTTCCCGGAAATAATGTTTCAGGGTAGCCTCTTCCTCTTCGGGCAGCCAGGCCGCCACCATATCGCCGTTTTTCGCCGTGCTGACCGGTTCCATGATGACGGTATCCATGTCTTGAATATTGGAGTCAACCATCGAATCGCCCTGAACACGCAGCGCAAACAGCTCTTTCCGCAGAGCGGATTCCGGGAGCAGCCCACCGACATCGACCGCCTCATCCGGCAGGAACATGGCAAAATCCGAGCCGGGCAGCGGGATGGGTGCACCAGCCTGGATGACACCGGCTAGTGGAATCAGGGAAAAAAGCCGCTGCGGAGCAGCCTGCTTATTCAGCTTGATCGCCCTGGGTTTGTTGGGCGTTCTTTGAAGCCAGCCCGCCTTCTCCAAATTCTTGATCTGCTCGGAAATATGACCCTTGGATTTTGCGCTGGTATGATCGACCATCTCCTGATAGGAGGGGATATACCCGTGGGTGGCATAATACTTTTGCAGGAACTTGTACAGTTTTTTGTCTGATTGGTTGGGAGTTTTTTCATTCATAGGAATACCTCCACAATCATTATAGAAAATTTGTTCTATTAAGTCAAGAGGCAATTTTTGAATTGTTTTCAATCTAGCAGGTGTACTCCCGGCGCGGGAGTAGGCAGATAAAATCCCCCTTTTGCCGTTTACAGCTTACAAATACCGTTTGATGTCTTCGGGGGCGAAGTAGACTTCTTCCTTGCCGTGCAGCTTTTCGTTGATCTTTTCGGCAATCAAGTCAATATGCCCAGGATTATCGACAAAATCGAGCTTGTCTGCGGGGACGGTCAGCACCGGGCACAGCGAAAAGCTGGAAATCCATTCCTTGTATAACCCATTGAGCTGTTCCAGGTATTCCGAAGAAATATCACTCTCGAAGTCCCTGGCGCGCAGGTTAATGCGGTGTACCAGCGTTTCGACCGGCGCGCTGAGGTACAGAACCAGGTCCGGCGGGTTGAGCATGGTGATGAACAGTTCAAAGAGTTCCCGGTAAGTGGTGTAATCCCGTTCGGAAATATTGCCCTGCAGGTATTGGTTGCGGGCGAAGATTTCAGCATCCTCGTACACACTGCGGTCCTGCACCACGGAAGAAGGATTGTTCAACAGCTCAAAATGCGAGGCCATGCGGTGG
>Ga0102946_1000866_pt1 | contig 10541 bp, 8 predicted proteins | sample SalPon2A_A_D1_MG_FD_78209 | JGI IMG/M metagenome (GOLD analysis project Ga0102946, IMG submission 78209) | Soil microbial communities from South San Francisco under conditions of wetland restoration - Salt Pond MetaG R2A_A_D1_MG | ecosystem: Environmental > Terrestrial > Soil > Wetlands | place... | reverse complement strand
GCAGTTGTCAACCATTTTTCATCCAACGTACTTTCGTATAGCTCAATAAACGATTCTATCACTGCAGAATAATCCTCTAAATAACCATTTATGGTACTTTTACCATCTTTATAATTATGAAACAACCCGCCATCTTCCTTCATCTGGGTATTGATTATAAATTCAGCATTCTTTAAAGCAGTGTCAAGATAATGGTTTTCTTTGAATACACGATAGGCATCTACATAACCCTTTATCATAAGGGCATTCCAGGATGTAAGTACTTTATCATCTAATCGTGGTCTTGAACGTTTATCTCTAAGTCCTAATAATGTGCTTTTCCAGTTTTTTATCTTAGTAGTCAGTTCTTCATGGGTTATTGCATACTTTTTCTCAAAATCTTCGTCAGAAGTTTTTCGGATCAAGACATAATTACCATGCTCCCATAGACCATAGTCGTTGATGTTATAATAGTCGGCAAACAATTGATAGTCATCATTTAATATATCTTGAAGCTTTTCAGTAGTCCATACATAATAGGCACCCTCTTCTAATTCACCATCGTTGTTTAGACTGTCGGCGTCTAGTGAAGAATAAAACGTGCCGTTAGTGTTCATTAATTCTCGTTCTACAAATGCCAATGTTTCCTGAACCACATTTTTAAAGAGCGGGTTTTTGGTTACTAAATAGGCATCGCTATACAAACTAACTAATTGTGCATTATCATAGAGCATTTTTTCAAAATGAGGGACATGCCATTTAGCATCAACCGAATAGCGAGAAAAGCCGCCGCCAATCTGGTCATAAACTCCCCCATAAGCTATTTGTGTAAGGGTAAGATTTACATAGTCTTGAAGTATTTTATCATTGTTTTGATAGGCTTGACGCAACAGAAAATGTAAGTTGTTAGGCATCATGAATTTTGGTGCACGATTCATGCCACCCTGAGCGTTGTCAAAGTTTTGTGACCATTGTTCTACAACTTTCCTAATAAATTCCTCGTCAAACTGAGCATCCGCTGTGTTAAGTGTAACGACATCAAGTGATTTAATTCCTTCTTCTAATCGATTAGCATACTCAACTAATTTTTCAGGTTGTTCTTGATATGTTTCTTTAATCTGCTCTAGTACATTTATCCATTGCTCTTTTTTAAAATAAGTACCTCCCCAAACGGGACGACCATCCGGTAACGCTATTACATTTAATGGCCAACCACCACTACCGGTCATAAGTTGAACGGCATTCATATATACCTGATCTACATCAGGACGTTCTTCACGATCTACTTTTATATTTATAAAATTATCGTTCATTACTTGAGCAACTAATGAATCTTCAAAACTTTCGCGCTCCATTACATGACACCAATGGCATGCCGCGTAACCAATACTTATTAAAATGAGCTTTTTCTCTTGTTTAGCTTCTGCTAAGCTTTGCTCATTCCAAGGTTTCCAATTAACTGGATTATGAGCATGCTGAAGCAAATACGGAGATGTTTCATTAATGAGATCATTGGTGTATTTATGCATCATTTCGTTAGAATTTTCATCCTTACAGCTCATCAAGGATATTGTAAGGACTAAAAGCGGGAGTACAATTTTGGTCATGTTTTCAAAAGTACAAAATTGAGGTAAAAAAAACGTGCTTTCATAAACTTGAAAAGCACGTTTTAATTGAATTCTTAATCAATTAGTTAACCTCAAAGGTTATCTTTACGTTAACCCTAAATTCTGTTACATCGGCTCCATTAACTACTGCTGTTTGTTCGCGAACATAAACAGAACGTATGTTTTTAACTGTTTTTGACGCTTCCTTTACTGCATTTCGTGTAGCATCTTCCCAACTTTCATTAGAATTAGCCATTATTTCAATTACTTTTAATACTGCCATAATTATTGCTTTTTAAAATTTAAAATGTGAACTTAGAATATACTGAAATTTCTTTAAAATCTACCCGTTTATTGCTTCAACTGTTTCAACCTTACCTTGAAGCATTTCTCGCAACATGTTTTCGATACCATTTTTAAGGGTAAATGTTGAAGATGGGCAGCCACTACATGCACCTTGTAAAATAACTTTAACCCGTTTGGCTTCAGGATCATATGAATCAAAAATTATATTACCGCCATCACTCGCAACAGCAGGTTTGATATATTCATCAAGAATATTGACAATTTCCTTGGAGGTATCATCAAGTGCATCAAATCTCACATCTGAATTATGATTAGTTTTATTATTTTCTGCAACGACATCATCAGAGATTATTTTTTTATTAGTTTCTAAGTAATTTTTGATGAATTCACGTAACTCCATAGTGATATCAACCCATTCGGCAATATCATATTTCGTGATAGACACATAATTTTCGTCAATAAACACACTCTTTACAAAAGGTAAATGAAATAATTCTGTTGCCAAGGGCGAAGGTTTTGATTCATCTATCGAGGTAAATTCGAAAGGTTGAACAACCAGTTTTTTATTAGCTACAAATTTGATTACAGCTGGATTTGGAGTGCTCTCGGCGTAAACGGTTATGGCCTGTTTGTTTGTAGAGGTAGTTGTAGCAACAATACCACCATCATTAAGATAGTTTTCTATTTGCTCCGCCACTTCAGTCTTTACATCATTCCAACTTACAATGTCATAGCGTTCAATGGCTACAAAATTACCAGAGATGTAAATTTTCTTAACAAAGGGTAGATAGAACAATTGCTGAGCTAAAGGGGAGTCCGTGGCTTCATCAATATTATCGAACTCAAAGCTTTGATGGTCTGTAAGGAATGTATTGGCTTCAAATTTTAGAATTTTGTCGTTTGAGGTATCGTGTATCGAAACTGATATTTTCTTCATTACAACTATTTTTTTGCAAAAATATGCAATCTTATCTTAAGTTTATACATTGTTTAAGCAAGTTTAAATAGCTATATATTCTTAAAATTATATATTTAAAGATTTTAAGGTGGTTAGATGTAAAAAATAATATGAAAAAGATTAGCGCGTGTCTATATTTCACGCTTCTTTTTATTACCAATAGTATATTCGCCCAGATCATATCAATAAACGACGCTGGTGACGTAGAATCTAATTTTAGTTTGGAGGAATTGGTAGGAAATGTATTGATTGACAGCCAATGTGCACTAGTCGATAATTTTTCTGAGCAAGTATATGGTCAACCTGATGATCTGCAGACAAAAAGTTACGGATATTTTAAAAGACCTGTTGGAAGTTCATTTCCTTTTGAGAGCGGAGTTGTATTAACTAATGGTAGTGCCTTTAGTGCAGGAAATAATGTAAATAACTCAATTCCCTTTCCAAGTTTTGACAATGGTCAACCTGGCGATGCAGACCTTGAACAGGCACTTGGGCTATCAAATACTTTTGACGCCACTTTTATTAAGTTTAATTTTACTCCAACATCAAGTGATTTTAGCTTTAGTTTTCTGATGGCTTCTGAAGAATATGACGGCACAACAGAATGTAATTTTGCTGATAGTTTCGCCTTTTTACTAAGGGAAGTGGGGGCGACAACATATGATAATTTAGCGGTCTTACCAGATAATACACCTATCAGTGTTACAAATATAAACGATTCACCTGTATGTCCTGCCAATACTGAATTTTTTGATGGTTATGATATCGGAGACACAAACTATGGGGGAAGAACGGTTGTTTTAACAGCATCTGCCATAGTTGATCCTGATAAAATATATGAAATTAAGCTAGTGGTAGCAGATCAGGGGGATGCCATATGGGATTCCGCCATTTTTTTAGAAGCGGGTAGTTTTAGCCTAGGTCTTGATATCGGAGAAGACCTTACTATCACGGGAGGTAATGCTGCATGTAGTGGAGAGACTATAACACTCGATACACAAGTGCCGACCACTGATGGTGATCATACGTGGTATCTCGATGGAGTGGAAATCATTGGTGAAACAAATTCTACCTTAGAGATTGTAACGCCAGGCGAGTATAGTGTTTTGGTTGAGTTTGCAACCAATTGCTCAGCAACAGATTCAATAATTATTGAATTTACAGAAAATCCAATAGCAAATCCAATCTCAGATCAATTGTTTTGCGATGATGACAACGATGGCTTTTGGGATTTTGATTTGGCAAGTTTAGAAGCATTAGTATTGGGCGGTCAATCAAATTCAGAATTCACCATCAGCTATCATACCTCGCAAGAAGATGCTGATAGTAACAGTAATCCTTTGGGTAGCCCTTATGTAAATCTAGTGGCTTTTCAATCTGAACAGATTTACGCTAGAATAGAAAGCAATGTCAATCCTAATTGCTATGATAGTACTGATTTTGAAATTGGCGTAGCAAGCTCTCCATCAGCGAATGCAGTATTATTTGAAAAGTGCGATGATGCAGGAGATGGTGATGATACCAATGGTTTTACTGAATTTGATTTAAATAACATATCTGCAGAAGTTCTTGGTGCACAAGATCCATCTCAATATAACATTTCATACCATTTCAATCAGTCTGATGCAGATGATAACTTAATGCCTTTAGCACAACTTTATACAAATGCCACAACAAATTCAGAAACTATAGTAGTTAGAGTCGAAAATGTTGAGAATTCCAATTGCTATGCTACTAACGAAATTATGCTTGTTGTTAATCCATTGCCTGTGATTAGTGATGAAGTTACCTTAACACAATGTGATGACGATACCGATGGCTTTACTTTATTTAATTTGACAGAAGCTAATGCTTTAATTTCAGATAATGCGGCAAGTGAAAATATAACGTTTTATGAAACTCAATCTGAAGCTCAAACAGGAATGACTGCAGATCAGATTGTGTCAGTTACTGATTATCCTAATCCTATTGCTCTGAACGGTATTGTATACGCTAGAATTGAAAATACTAATGGCTGTTTTAGAATTGCAAAAGTCAATCTATTGGTTGCAACGACCCAAATACCTGCATCATTTAATCTGAATTATAATGTGTGTGATGATGCACTTATTGATAATGACAATGCTAATGGTATTGCTACATTTGATTTTAGTAGTGCCACCGCACAAATTGAAGCATTGTTTCCTATAGGCCAAAGTTTAACAATTACATATTATACTAACGAACAAGACGCTTTAGCAGAAACAAACGCTATTAATGACATTAGTAACCATAGAAATGAAACTTCCCCAAACGTACAGGGTATATTTGTTCGTGTGGATAGCGAGGATATTAATGCTTGCCTAGGTCTAGGTGAACATATTACCCTGACTGTTGATGCACAGCCTGAAGCAAATACAATTTCTGATTATGTTTTGTGTAGTGATACAGACACAGCGGTTTTTGATCTTTCAACTAAAGACAGTGAGGTTATAGGGGTTCAAACAGATGTTGTGCTTATCAGTTATCATCTAACAGAACAAGACGCCATAAACAATGTACCTATTTTAAATGCCACTTCCTATACTAATGAAAGTAATCCTCAAAGTGTTTATGTAAGAGCGCAATTTGATAACAATGGCAATGGTATTGGAGATCCAGGAGAATGTGTTAGAACAGACATTACCATACAGTTAATCGTTAATCGTAATCCAATTGCTTTTTCACCAGACCCAATTATAATATGTAATGATGAGGTTGAAACTACTTATAATCTTACTATAAGAGAAGATCAAATTTCAGGTGGCGATACTACTATTGCATTAGCCTATTATGAGTCGCAAACAGATGTTGACAATAACAATCCCATTTTAAATCCTAGCACATATAGTAACACACTCTTAGATCGTGATATTATTGTATTAGCTACCGCAACAAATTTTTGTACGTCAGAAGTTATATTATCGCTTAAAACAATAATTTATGCCGATATAAATGAAATGCCTTCTATTATTGAAGAATGCGAAACAGACAACAATGGTTTTGATTTTTTTGATATTACACGTAGAGAGGAGGAAATATTAAATGGTCTGAATCCAGCGGATTTCACCTTTGTTTATTATTTATCAGAAAATGATGCCATTGCAGGGAATTCAAATAATATAGTTGATATATTTAATTTTGAAAATACTATTATCAATACCCAAACTATTTATTCACGTGTTCAACCGACCACCAACAATTGCTATATAATTGTGCCAATTACATTAGTAGTTAATCCCGTACCCCAGGTAAACATGGCAGCTGAATATATGATTTGCTTAAACAATCTCGATCAAATCATTGATCCGGTTACAATGCCGTTATTACCTCTTCCTCCATTAGAAACAAATCTTAATGCGACTGAATTTACCTTTCAATGGTATAAGGGTACGGAGGAAGAGGTGAACGCAAATCCTAATAGTATTATTATTGACGGTGCTACCTCGGCAAGTTATATGCCGGGTGAAGCAGGTAATTATACTGTTATAGCCACTAATATGATAACTGATTGTAGAATTCCTGCAAGCACAGTAGTGTACGCCTCTTATCCGCCAGAAAGTATTACAGTAAATGTTACTTCCGAAACATTTTCGAGCAATAATATGTTGGAAGTAACGGTTATAGGTAATGGTATGTATGAGTATAGGATAGATAATGGGGAATGGCAAAGTAATAATACTTTAATGAATGTTGCTGGAGGAGAGCGTATAATTTATGTTAGGGATCTCTTACAATGTAATGAGATATTTTATAACATATTAGTGATTGATTACCCAAGATTTTTTACACCTAATGATGATGGTTACCACGATACTTGGAATATTTATGGCATTGCTACACAACCCAATTCAATAATTTATATATTTGACAGGTATGGTAAGTTGTTAAAGCAATTGAGCCCTTTGGGTAGAGGTTGGGATGGTACATATAATGGCAGTAAATTACCTTCTGACGATTATTGGTTCGTTATAGAATATAGTGAACCTGGTAGTACAGTTAAAAAACAGTTTCGATCTCACTTTACCTTGAAAAGATAAAATTTATGAATTTGAAAAATTCTTGCTTAATAGCTTTTACACTACTGATATGTCAGCTAATATATGCGCAGGAAGGTCTACCTATATATTCCGATTATTTAACTGACAATTATTATCTAATTCATCCGTCTATGGCTGGTGTAGCCAATTGCGCTAAGGTAGGGGTAACAGCAAGGAAACAATGGTTCGGACAAGATGACGCTCCGGCACTTCAAACCTTGAGTGGTAATATGAGAATTGGTGAGTCTCCTTCAGGGGTAGGTCTTATTGTTTATAATGACAAAAATGGTTACCATTCTCAAGTTGGGGCGTATGCAACATATGCACATCATTTAATGTTTTCTAGAAACCCCATAGACCTTAGCATGCTATCCTTTGGCTTGAGTGTTGGGATGATACAATATAAGCTCGATGAAACTTCATTTTTGTCGCAAGGCTTTGATCCGATAATTCAGGGGATTGAGCAAAGTGCCACTAATTTAAATATAGACTTTGGGTTTTCATATCATTTTATTGATTTTTATGCGCATGCAACGGTCAAGAATGTATTAAATAATGATGGCATAAATTTTAATGAGCAAGGCCTGAGTTTTGACAATCTAAGAACGTATTTGTTTTCTGCGGGAAATGTATTTAAGGGTATTAATTCAGAATGGGCTTATGAACCTTCTTTAATGTTTATGTACAGAGATGCAACAAAAGAATCGTCTATAGATGTAAACATGAAAGTATATCGTGATATGGATTTTGGTAAATTATGGGGAGGACTATCATACAGGCGTAGCTTAGATGGTGCCGAGTTTTTGGACGGTTCAGGTACCAGCACTCAAAAATTGCAATATTTTACACCATTTGTAGGGGTAGACTATGACAACTTTGTGTTTGCCTATACCTATTCGTACCAATCTAATTCTGTGGTGTTCGACAATGGTGGGTTTCATCAACTTACATTAGGAATCAAGTTTAATTGTAGAAAAGAGAAGTACGACTGCGAGTGCCCAGGTGTTAACTAACGACATTTCTCAATTTAAGAAAGTGAATTTATTTAGTTCCATACATAAATTTTTTTCTCGGCTTGTGTTTTAATAGCATTTAACATAGCCCTTCCCAAGCCGTTGTAGTTCTCGTAATGTTTTTGTGCTATATACTCTTTGCGCTTTTTATTGAGCTCCTTTATGTCCTCATGTATAAGATGGTTTTGAGATTCTTGACACAGAGGAAATACAATATTGTAAAGCTGATGACAAGTATACACAGATCTACTTAAACTCCAACAAAAAATTTGGCAAGTAAAACGCTAGAATATTTTGAAGAGGCTCTGACAGGCTCAGGTTTTGCTAGGATGCATAAAAGTTATTTGGTCAATGTAAATGAGGTGGTAAAATATGTAAAATGTAAAGGAGGTCATGTGTTTTTGAGAAATGGAAAAGTAGATTTTAGTATCAGCCTCCAAAAAGACCAACTTATTGTCGTATTTTAAATGAGATTTCTCAATCGTTCTGTATAACTCATTATGAAATGAAAGCGCAACAATTAAACGAATTAACAACTAAACAGTATACATGCCAATCATAAAACCAGTCAAAAGCAAACACCCACAAATACCTGAAGATTGTTACATTGCTGAAAACGCTACTATTGTGGGTGAAGTCAGTATGGGAAATAAATGTAGCATATGGTTCAATGCCGTGCTGCGTGGTGATGTACATTATATCAAAATTGGTAATAAAGTGAATGTGCAAGATGGTGCTATAATACACGCCACATATCAAAAATCACCAACAACCATTGGTAATAATGTTTCTATTGGCCATAATGCTATAGTACATGGTTGTACCATCTACGATAATGTTCTTATAGGTATGGGGAGTATTATAATGGATGATTGCGTTGTAGAGAGCAATAGTATTATTGCTGCTGGCGCAGTAGTCACGCAAAATACCAAGATAGAGGCCGGCAGTATTTATGCTGGTATTCCGGCAAAAAAAATAAAGGACATCAGTGCAGAATTAATTTCTGGTGAGATTGATAGAATAGCCAACAATTATGTAGAGTATGCTAAATGGTTTAGGTAAATTACAAGCTTCTAAAGCCAGTTGTTTATTTAAAAATTTATTATTATCTTTAGAGAACTATTGTATTGGGGTGCTATCTACATTGATGGCTGAGAGTAGACCCATCGAACTAGTTGGATAATGCCAACAACAGGAATACATGTTGCAAAGGAAACAAATGATTTCATATCGTTTTGTTTCCTTTGTTCTTATAATACTGTATGGTTTTAAAAGTCTAGGTAGTTTACCTTACATGAAGATGGTAAGAGTGACTGTATGACACCTGTGTCACCATTTGAGAAAAAGTCGGCTTTCATTTTATGAGATGATTCATTAATGAGTCCATTATAATCCAAAATAGTTTTAGTTTGTTTCGCTACGGCATGTCCGGAATCAATAATTTTTACATGTTTGGGTAACATGTCTATTAATAAAGGCATTAAATATGGATAGTGTGTACAGCCAAGGACCAAATGATCAATGTTGGCTTTAAGCATAGGTTGTAAATAGACTTTGAGCAACGATTTCATGGCTTCAGAGTGTAGTTGACCTTTCTCAATTAATTGAACTATTCCTTCGCCTTCCTGTTCCATAATTTCTATATTATCTGTAAACAAATTTGACGTTTTATGAAACAATGTGCTTGTGAGCGTACCTTTTGTAGCTAATATGCCAATGGTTCCAGTTTTAGTCTGCAAAGCAGCTGGTTTAATAGCTGGTTCAATACCAATAAAAGGAATTGAATAGTTTGCTCTAAGGAAGTCTATGGCATTTGTAGTTGCTGTGTTGCAGGCAACAACAATTAATTTACACTCCTTCTTTAATAGTAATTCGGTGTTTTTTTTGCAAAGTTCAACAATTCTTTCTTTGCCTTTTGGGCCATATGGGGCATTCTTACTATCGGCGATGTAAATAGTGTTCTCGTTTGGTAAGAGTAAATAAATCTCTTTCCAGATAGAGGTGCCTCCAACTCCAGAATCAAATATGCCAATAGGTTTGCTACTCATACTTTTAAAAATAAAAAAAGCTGTCGGTTAAGACAGCTTAAATTTATTTTTTTTCAGATTCTTATGATTAGAATCCCAATTCTTTTTTAACGTCAACCATAAGGTCAGTACCATCAGCAAGGATAACTCCTTGACCAGCAGTAGAATCTAAAACATATTCAAAGCCTTTTGCTTTAGCTACTTTAACTACAGCGTCTTTTGCTTGTTTTAAAATAGGCTCTAGAAGCTCTTGCTCTTTTTTAGCCAGATCTTGCTGTGCTTGGTTTTGGTATTGACGAATGCTCTGCTCCATACCTTGTACTTCTTGTACACGTTTGGCATTTTCCTCCTGAGTTTTAGTACCTTGCTCAGCATCATATTGCTTAGCTTTTGTCTCAAGTTCAGTAGCCATAGTTCTAATATCGTTCTCATAGGTCTTTGCCAACTTTTCAATTTCAGCCTTAGCTGTCTTCATTGCGGGCATTGCCTCAATCAACTCTTGTGTATTTATGTGCGCAACTTTACTTTGCGCATTCATAAAACTTGTTGTTCCAACAAAAAGAGTTACTGCAACTAATAGGGTTTTTAAATTT
>Ga0102946_1000865_pt1 | contig 10554 bp, 9 predicted proteins | sample SalPon2A_A_D1_MG_FD_78209 | JGI IMG/M metagenome (GOLD analysis project Ga0102946, IMG submission 78209) | Soil microbial communities from South San Francisco under conditions of wetland restoration - Salt Pond MetaG R2A_A_D1_MG | ecosystem: Environmental > Terrestrial > Soil > Wetlands | place... | reverse complement strand
GACGCCGAATGGATGGGCAAGGTCTATAACTTCCTCGGTATGGAGGTTGATTGTATTATCCATGGCCGTACAGATGACCAGCGTAAGGCAGCTTATAAGGCCGATATTACATATGGTACAAACAATGAATTTGGATTCGATTATCTTCGGGACAACATGAAGTTTGCCCTTGAAGATTACGTGCAACGCGATCTCAGCTATGCCATTGTCGACGAAGTTGACTCCATCCTGATCGATGAAGCCCGTACCCCGCTGATCATTTCCGGCCCGACCGATGCGACCAGCGAGCTCTACTATGCCGCCAATAAAATTATTCCGCGCTTGCAAAAAGGTGAAATGATCGAAGACCGCGAAGGGCAAATCGGTCGTACATTTCGTTCCTACACCGGAGACTACACCGTAGACGAGAAGTCCAAGTCGGCGACCCTGACCGAAGAAGGTGTCTTGAAGGTTGAAAAGCTTTTAGGTGTAGAGAACCTTTACGAACCGGGCAATATGGCCATGCTTCATCACGTCAACCAGGCGCTCCGGGCTCATGCGATCTTTAAGCGTGATGTAGATTACGTCGTCAAGGAAGGTGAGGTCATCATTGTCGACGAATTTACCGGCCGGCTGATGCCTGGACGGCGCTGGGGTGACGGACAACATCAGGCAATCGAGGCCAAGGAAGGTCTGAAAATAGAACGTGAGAACCAGACCCTGGCGACAATTACCTTCCAGAACTATTTCCGCATGTACGAGAAACTCGCCGGTATGACCGGAACGGCAGATACAGAAGCTGCCGAGTTCGGCGAGATTTACAAACTCGATGTAGTCGTCATACCGACCAACAAGCCGATGATCCGCATCGACCAGGCCGACGTCATTTACAAGACGGAAAAGGAGAAATTCCATGCGGTGATCGAGGACATCCATGCCCGCAATGAAAGCGGGCAGCCGGTTCTGGTCGGAACGATCACCATCGAGAATTCGGAACGCCTTTCCGAACAGTTGAAAAAGCGCGGGGTCCCTCATCATGTGTTGAATGCCAAGCACCACGAGCGGGAAGCGGAGATTGTCGCTCAGGCCGGACGCAAGGGCGCTGTGACGATCGCAACCAACATGGCCGGTCGCGGTACCGATATTGTCCTCGGAGGTAATCCCGAACTTCTTGCCAAGCGTGAAGCTGACACTGCCGCTGACCCGGAAGATGCTTTTGCACGGTCTCTGGAAAAGTACCGGGATATTTGTGCTGCTGAAAAACAGGAAGTCCTTGAATCCGGTGGCTTGTATATTCTGGGAACCGAGCGCCATGAGTCAAGGCGCATTGACAACCAGCTACGAGGGCGGTCCGGACGACAGGGAGATCCGGGCGAAAGTCGTTTCTACATGAGCCTGGAAGACGACCTGTTGCGGATTTTCGGTTCCCACAGGGTTTCATTTGTCATGGATAAGCTCAAGGTCCCGGAGGGGGAAGCGATTGAACACGGCATGATTTCCAAAGCCATTGAAGGTGCCCAGAAAAAGGTCGAGGCTCACAACTTCGAGATTCGCAAGCACCTGATTGACTATGACGATGTCATGAATCGCCAGCGTGAGGTTATCTATACGCAGCGCAAGGAAGTTCTGGCCGGTAAAAATATTCGCGAGACCATTGAGTCGATACTTGATGAAATAACCGAAGATATAGTCGCGACGTTTTGTCCAGAAAAAACCCCTGCCATAGAATGGGACTGGAAGGCCCTGTCAATCGATTTTGCCAACCAGTTCAATTTCCTGCCGGAGCTGCCGGAGCAGGACAAAGACCTCAAGCCGGCAGATCTGGAAGCCAACCTCAAGGAGCAGGTGACAACGCGCATGGCTGAACGGGAGGAATCTTTTACTACCCCGGTTCTGGAACACCTGATGAAGGTCCTGCTGCTGCAGACGATCGACACCCAATGGAAAGACCACCTGCTCTCCATCGACCAACTCAAAGAGGGGATTGGCATGCGTGCCTACGCGCAACGTAACCCGAAGCAAGAGTATAAACGAGAAGCCTACGACCTGTTTATGACGATGATGGGACGTATCCGGCAGGAAGTTTCACAGAAACTTTTCCTCGTGCAACTGGCACGTGAAGAGGAAGTGGTAGAGATGGAAGCCGAGCAACGTCGTCAACGTCTTGCTCTGGCCCGTCAGAGTGGTTTACAGAATGCTGCGCAAAGTCCTGCCAAGCGCGAAGAAGACAAGGTCGGACGTAATGAACCCTGCCCCTGTGGGAGTGGCAAAAAATACAAAAAATGTTGCGGTCAGTAATATTGTATCCGGCAAACGGAGTGACGGCATGGGCACGGGCCCTGATGCTGGCGGCTTGAATTTACAGCTTTTCGAGAGAGTGTCCGGCAGTCTGGCGAAGGTTCGTGAGACTTGGCCGGAATCACAGGTTTCTGTCGAGGTTTATGATCAGGCCCCTGACCTTGCTGATCTGTTGTCGCGGGAAAAAGTACAAATGGTCATCTGTGACATGACGGCTACTGATCCTCCCGGCTTCCAAAACATCCAGACCCTCCGGCGGATTCATCCAGACCTGCCTGTGGTTGCAGTTCTGCCCCAGCCTTCACTGGCCCTGACCCTCACAGCATTCCGCGGTGGAGCAACCGACGTTCTGATTCACCCGCTTGAAAAAGCAACTCTCTTGGAAGCATGGGGTCGGATATCTGCCCGACTGCAGCAAGATATGCAGAAGTCAGTTACCCCCCAGACTGCACTGGTTATAGAAAATAAGAATCTCGTGGGGCGTCTTCAGGAGAAGAATAGGGTAGCCGAACTAGCTCATGCAGCGCTCGTCAAACTTCATGATGACCGGACACGTTTTGTCTGCAACCTTTCACATGAGCTGAAAGCCCCTCTTGCTTAAGTGCACGGTTTTGCTGATCTTTTTCACAACTTTTATGATCAGGTGGATTCTGCACATCTACAGGAATATGTTGCCAGGATCTACGACAAGGGCAAACATCTGGAACGTCTGCTGACAGGGATGCTCCGTCTTTTTTCCCTCGACTCGGGAAACGAGGACTGGCAATGGCCAGAGCTCTCGCTTAGAGACTCCCTTGCACAGGTCTTGCAGAAATATGAAGATGAAATAGATGCCAAAAAACTGGAGATCCGGGTTTCTCTGCAAAAGGTCTGATGCCGGTTTGGGGGGATCAGGACAAGCTGGAGCTTCTGCTTGATGCACTGGTCGACAATGAAGTCAAATTTAACCGAAAAGGCGGCCTGCTGTCGATCAAAGCCGAGTACATGACATTACATAACAATTCGATGGTTTATCAGCAGATATTCAACCAGGGGCAAACTGTACAACATGGGCGTACTGAGGATATCTTCCAGGGCTATTCAAAACTGGGTAGTCTGGATGCAGACAAACCGAGTGGGATCGGGATCGGTCTGGCGACTGCCGGGCGATCCTGCGCCAGATGCGGGGAGAGATTTATCTAGAGCCGATTGAGGATGAGGAGGGGACCTCGTTTGCTCTACTCATGCCAACCGGTAAAACCGAAATGGAGTTGAATCATGACTGAATCCACGTTAGCTGTTCCTAAAGGGTTTCGGGCCGCGGCCTGTAGTTCAGGGATCAAGAAGTCCGGAAAGCTCGACATGGCTTTGATCTGTGCCGACCACCCTGTTGAGTGTGCTGGTGTATTTACTACCAACAAGGTTGTCGCTGCTCCGGTCAAGCTGACCGGGTCCAGGGTGAGTCATGGCCTCTGTCAAGCGATCCTCATTAACAGCGGTAATGCCAATGCCTGCACAGGTGAACAGGGACTGCAGGATGCTAAATATTGCGGCAACCTGGTCGCCGAGGCCCTGGATATAGCGCCGGAATTTGTTGCCGTTGCATCAACGGGGGTCATCGGTGTGCCTCTGCCAATGCACTGTTTTGACGGGCACGTTTCAACCCTGTGCAGAATGTTGGGCGACGACCAGTTTGATGGTGCCGCCCGGGCAATGATGACAACTGACGCATTTCCAAAGATGAGCGGCCGTGTTATTAACCTCGGAGGAGCAGAGATTACTCTCCTCGGACTGGCCAAGGGCGCCGGCATGATTCATCCTGATATGGCGACCATGCTGGCATTCGTCATGACCGATGCCAATTTGGCAGATGGTCTCCCGGAAGCTTCACTGAAGAAATCTGTCAATTCGTCTTTCAACCGTATCACGGTTGACCGCGACACCTCGACCAATGACATGGCCCTGCTTCTGGCCAGTGGCGCTGCGGGCAATGACGCGATCACAGTAGGTTCCGCAGAACTGGAGCAGTTTGAACGAGCTCTCGACGAGGTCATGCTTGAACTGGCAAAGATGATTGCCCGCGATGGCGAGGGCGCCACCAAGCTGGTAAGGATTCAGGTAGAAGGGGCAGACAGTGATGACGACGCCCTCGTTGTCGCCCGCAGCGTTGCCACATCGCAACTGGTCAAAACAGCATTCTTCGGTGAGGATGCCAACTGGGGGCGGATTATTGCAGCGGTTGGTTATTCGGGAGTCGATATGGACCCCGATAAGGTCAGCATCGCCTTTGATGGTGTTGCAATGGTCGAGGAAGGACTCGGTATGGGTCCTGAACAGGAAGAAATCGCAAGCGAAGTGTTGAAAAAGCCGGAGTTCACCGTTACTGTCAATCTTGGCTCAGGTAGTGGCAGTGCCTACTATTATACATCAGACCTCTCTTATGAATATGTGAAGATCAATGCCGCCTACCGTACCTGAAAAAAGGAGCTGGGCCGGGATAAGTTAATCGGACGTTTATGTTATGGTTTCTCCTGCGAAATATATCGATCACACCCTGCTCAAACCGGACGTCTGCGAGTCTGAGATTGCCGTGCTCTGCGAGGAGGCTGTTGAATTAGGCTTCGCTTCGGTCTGCGTGCCACCGGTTTTCGTGTCGCAAGCCAGCCAACTTCTATATGGGTCCGAGATCGCGGTTTGCACAGTGGTCGGCTTCCCGCTGGGCTATCAAACCACCCACACCAAGGTACTCGAAGTACACCAGGCCATCGCCTCAGGTGCCGATGAGATTGATATGGTTATCCATCTCGGTGCTGCGCGCACCTCTGATTATGCTGCTATCGGTGACGAGATTCGCAAAATAGTTACCGCCAGCGATAGCGCCCTGGTCAAAGTGATTGTCGAATGCTGCCTGTTTGATGCTGCGGTCAAACGCAAGCTGGCCGAAACAGTCATTGCAAGCGGTGCAGATTATATCAAGACCTCAACCGGGTTCGCCGCCGTGGGCGCGACCCTGGAGGATGTCGGTCTGCTTTCCCAGGCGGTTGCAGGCAGGATCGGGGTTAAAGCGGCCGGTGGTATCCGCGACTGGCCGATCTGCGAGGCGATGATAGCTGCCGGTGCGGGTCGTATAGGGACCAGTGCCGGTGTGGAGATCATGCAGCAGTGGCGGAACAGTACTGGGCTGATATGACTCTGCAAAGCGGGCGCGTTATCTGGATTGTTCTCGACGGAGTTGGCCTTGAAGCTCTCCCGGATGCGTGGGCTTATGGTGACGAAGATGCGGCCACCCTGCCTCATGTCGCGGCGGTTTGCGGCGGCCTGAATTTACCCAACATGCAGCAGCTCGGTCTTGGCTGTCTTGCCGAGATTGCGGGAGTCTCACCGGTGAGCGTCCCTTCCGGTGCCTACGGGCGCCTTGCCGAAAGATCCTCCGGCAAAGACAGCATTATAGGCCATTGGGAGCTGGCCGGTGTCGTGGTGGACAAACCTTTTGCAACCTACCCGCAAGGCTTCCCTGGTGAACTGGTCAGAAAATTTGCCGAAATTTCCGGTACACAGCCTTTGGGCAATGTCCCGGCCGGAGGCCTTTCGGTTCTCAAGGCGTATGGTGCGGAACATGTCAGGACCGGACGACCGATTCTCTACACGAGTGTTGACTCCGTATTCCAGGTCGCAGCACATGAAGATGTCCTGCCGCTCGAAAAGTTATACGATTTATGTCGCGCCGCCAAGATCTTGGCTGACGAATATGACATCGCCAGGGTGATTGCACGGCCTTTCATCGGGGACATTCAGTCGGGGTTCCGACGTACACCTGGCCGCAAGGATTTCTCTGCCCCGCCTCCGCAAACGACTCTTCTGGAATGTCTAGCTGTCAGTGGTTATATGGTCTCGGGCGTAGGCAAGATCAGCGACCTGTTCGCAGGGCGTGGAATTGACCGCAGTGTCACTACAGTCGATAATGATGACGGCATGGCAAAAATTATTGCCGCGCTGGAGGACCTGGAGCAAGGGCTGCTGATGGCGAACCTGATCGATTTCGATATGGTTTACGGCCATCGTCAAGACACTCTCGGCTTCGGTCGTGCGCTGGAGAAGTTTGATGCCTGGTTGCCGCAGCTTTTCAAGTCTATGCGATCGGAAGACTTGCTGGTGATCTGTGCCGATCATGGTTGCGACCCAACCACACCGGGCAGTGATCACACGCGCGAGTACGTCCCTGCATTGCTTTGGTCAAAAGCTATGGAGAGAGGGCGCGCTTTGGGAGACCGTCAGTCATTTGCTGACATCGCTGCAACTTTAGCGGATTTTTTCCAGGTTCCCGGAGATATGGCCGGAGAGAGCTTTGTCCGATTGCTTGGTTTGAGACGTGCCGTCAATTCTTGAGGTGGTCCCGGGTGAAATCACCAACTCCATCCTGGCGGGAGGACACCTCTTTGAGGAAGCGGTCCTTGATGAATTTCTGTAATTGTTCGCGGTGCACTGTGGGTATCTCGTCGAAGCCTACTCCAAAACCCTGGAAGTAATTGTTGCCCGCCCCGGGTTCGATCGAATACAGAACGGTAGATTTGACTTCTATTTCCGTGCATTGCCCAAACAGGGGGAAGACAACGGTTAAACGGTCGCATTTATTGAGCCTGACGGCGGTTTTAAAGAAGAGTCCGTTCATACTGAGGCTTAATACGTCAGCCAGGATGTAGTCCTCTTCTTCAATACGGTACATGCCGGGCAGCCTCACCTGGAGCCGTAGATTCTGGCGCGGGTGTTTTTCCACCTTTCGCTGTATGAATGAGAAAAGCCCGAACAGTTCCAACGGGACATCTATGGTTTCGTCTGGAGTAATTTGGGCCTCTTCAACACCATCCTGTCTGAGGGCAACGCAAGGCAGGTCACCATTTTCAACGCTTGCCAGAACCTTTTTGCCGGGGGCAAGGTGCGGATCGGCCAGTATCTCCTCACCGATGATCAGCATGCAGGGTTTGCTTTCTTGGAGGAACGTGGCAACCTGCTCAGCGCTGCGTGTCGACAGGACACGGTAGCCCCAGTGTTTCAGGATCGGTTCGAGGGTCGCGAGCAGTTCGGTGCGTTTGTCTGCGACAAGGATGCTTTTCATGAGTATTTTGTGTCTTTACGGGATGACTGTATTAATGAAGATAGTATATTTTTACCCCCCCCATTCAAATGTTCTCCAATTTAACGTGTTCGGCGAGTTGAGCAAAGTAGAAAATTTTATGTTGCGCAAACTGTTGTTCCTGTGTGTCTTCGGTATGTTGTGGATGACCTTATAAGCCACCGCAGTAGAGGCCACTGATACCATTGCGACTACCGCTGTTGTCGATCGGGAATCGATGGACCGTGTAGTGGTATTCCCGAGACAGAACAGAACATTATACTGTTTCACCCTGGTTGTCGGCAGGCACGGTGAGATCGTTGTCTACCATCTCTGGTAATACGGTGAGGAGTTGATCCCATGGGTAGAAATGCCTCTGGAATTGCCAGACTGGAGTACCTGGTCGGCCAAAGAATTTTTGGAGGACTGACCCGGAGCCTGGCGAATAGAAATCCAGGATGACGACGGCAACCCGCTTAAGGTGTTAAACTCCGAGTTGCGCTGAAGTGCTCTCTGGCGGCCGAATGTACCAAACCATGAAGAGCTGCGCGAAAAACCCGGGCAGCTCTTCAGTACTTATAACGTTATGGTGGGGCTATTTTTTCTTCCCTTTGCCTCGCGCAGCCCGGGCCTTGGCGAGTTTCTCGCCGAGCCCACGATCGATTGCCATCTGGCGGCGTTTGTCAGAATAATTTTTGGCGGCAAGAGACTGTGAACGCGGGATGTCGAACTGCTTGCGGTACTCCGATGCCGTCATCTGGTGGGATGTTTTCAGATGGCGTGACAGGGTTTTAAACCCCTTGCCGCAAATCATGCAGTATATATTGTCTTTGCCGAAAGCTTTTTTACGTGAGACCGCAGGTGCACTCTCTGCTTCAACGGAGTCACTAAGGGTATCCCCTTTTTCAAGGTTGTTAAGAGCGTTGTAAACTTCATTCAACTCAGCAACGAGTTCCTCTTTGGTCATATTCGTTGTTGATGCATGTGCTGCAACAATATCAGCTGCCATTTCAAGAATTGTTGCCATGTTATCCTCCATTTATTAGTAAAAGTGATGTTTTTACGGCAATTTAATAAAGCCAGATATAGTGATACTACGAGTTTTATGTATAATCAAGTCGATTAACATATAAATGTAATATTAGCTGTTCTTTAACTGGCACTTGTTTTATAGAAGACTGGTAAACTTCAATAGCCCCCGGCAGTTGTTCTTCAACCAGTTAACCAGTTTCTTTCGGAGATGATAAATGATCATAAGAGAGGTTATTGAATCGGCTGAAAAAAATATACTCTGTGACCATGCCTGCCATAGCCTGTCATCCAGAGGTCGGTTGATTGCTGAGAAAGCTTGTCCGGTGAGGACTGTGTTTCAGGTTGACCGGGACCGAATTCTGCACAGCAAGGCATTTCGTCGGCTGAAATACAAGACACAGGTTTTCCTCTCCCCTGAAGGCGACCACTATCGTACCCGTTTGACCCACACACTCGAAGTAAGCCAGGTTGCCAGAACCATGGCCCGGGCGCTGCGTCTCAATGAAGATCTCACGGAGGCAATTGCCCTGGGCCATGACCTTGGTCATACCCCCTTTGGTCATGCGGGAGAACGAGTTCTGGCCGAGCTTTTGCCGGAGGGTTTCCACCACGTGAACCAGAGCTTGAGAGTTGTCGAGCTCCTGGAAAAAAATGGCACCGGGTTGAACCTTTCCTGGGAAGTACGGGACGGAATCCTTCGTCATTCCAAAGGGCGGGGAGCACTGATGGGTTGCGCCCGGTCCGATCTCCCGTCAACGCTTGAGGGGCAGCTGGTCCGCCTGTCTGACGTTATCGCCTATGTCAATCACGACCTCGATGATGCAATCCGTGGCGGGTTGGTATGCGCTGATGATGTGCCTCGACATTTGCGGTCGGCACTTGGGGCAAAAAATTCCCAGCGGTTGAACACCATGATCACCGATCTGATCGAGACGACCATTGCCTGTGACTGCGAAACCGTACAACTTTCCGCTCCCGTTGCTGAAAAAGTAACTGAACTTAGGGATTGGTTGCATGCCAATGTTTATCGGGCTCATGCGGTTGAAGATGAATTCCGCAAGGCCAGTCGGGTGCTCAGGGAGTTGTTTGCGTATTTTATCGCCAATCCCGAGAGCTTGTCTCTTCACGGCGGCGACAATACCAACGGAGAGGTCGCAGAAGTTGCCGTTGCAGACTTCCTTGCGGGCATGACCGATCGTTATGCCATGAACCTCTACCAAAAGCTCTTTTTCCCGCAGCCGTGGAAAGCAATTTGACCGAAGCTGTATCAGTCCAGGGGTATCAAACAGGAAAACAGCAACCCTCCTCTCATTACGGCTTTACAGCATTACGACTTTATGACTTGCGCCTTCATGTAAGCTTGACACCTGAGAAGGCAATATGATAGTTTTTTAGCGCCTTTACGGCTATTTGCAGGACGTTGCATCTGAACTTTACGCAATGTGGGCTGAAGGAATAAGGAGATTGGCATGAGCAAAAAACTGCTGTTGGCTGACGACAGTATAACGATTCAGAAGGTCATCCAGATCACCTTTGCACATGAGGATTATGATCTGACCATCACTGACAACGGTGATGCCGCTCTGGCTAAGGCTCAGGAGCTCAAGCCCGACTTGGTTATGGCAGATGTGTATATGCCGGGTAAGAATGGTTATGAATTGACCGCTGCCATTAAACAGGACCCAGCTCTCCAGAATACTCCGGTACTGCTTCTGGCTGGATCGTTTGAGCCCTTTGATGAAGAGAAGGCCAGAAATTGTCGGGCAAATGCCTGGATCGAAAAACCCTTTGAGTCCCAGAGCCTGATCGATAAGGTGTCAGAATTGCTGAGCTCTTCGCCAGCCTCAGCCTCTCAGCCGCAACCAGAGACGGTGCCGGAACCTGCTCCGCAAGCACCCACCCCAGCCTATCTTGATCAACCCGTCACTGCCGAACCGGAAGTAGCAGAGGTGACAGAGGATTCGTTCGGTGATATCTCCTTTGCGGAAGAGACGAAGGTTTTTGCTCCTGAGCCGGCCACAGCAGCCGATGACTGGAGTGATGTCACTGCCGAACCGGAGTCGGGCACGCCTGCGGTTGAAGAGCCGGCAACGCTGACTGAAGGAGCAGACCTGGGTGCCTTCGACATGACCGATGAAGAAATCATGCCGCTCGAT
>Ga0102946_1000864_pt1 | contig 10554 bp, 8 predicted proteins | sample SalPon2A_A_D1_MG_FD_78209 | JGI IMG/M metagenome (GOLD analysis project Ga0102946, IMG submission 78209) | Soil microbial communities from South San Francisco under conditions of wetland restoration - Salt Pond MetaG R2A_A_D1_MG | ecosystem: Environmental > Terrestrial > Soil > Wetlands | place... | reverse complement strand
CTGATTGGCGGTACCTGTATGAGTTTTTATGACTGGTACTGCGATTTACCCCCGAGTTCTCCACAAACCTGGGGCGAGCAGACCGATGTTCCGGAAAGTGCCGACTGGTACAACTCCAATTACATCATCGCCTGGGGTTCGAACGTCCCGCAGACACGGACACCGGATGCGCATTTCTTAACCGAGGTACGTTACAAGGGAACCAAGACGGGTGCGGTAACACCGGATTACAGCGAGGTTGCCAAGCTTTCTGATTCATGGATACCGGCAAGGCAGGGTACCGATGCTGCCGTTGCCATGGCGATGGGCCATGTCATTCTGAAAGAGTTTTACGTGGACAACCAGAGTGAGTATTTCCATGAATACGTTCGTAAGTATTCCGATATGCCGTTCCTGGTTCAGCTGGACCAAAAAGACGGGCGTTGGGTGCCTGGCCGTACACTGCGCGCATCCGATTTTGATGCCCAGTTAAATCATGACAATAATCCCGACTGGAAGCCGGTTGTGTTTGACCAGGAGAGCCAGCAGGTCGTGGTACCCAATGGCACCATCGGCGCACGCTGGGGCGATCAGGGCAAATGGAACCTCGAAGAAAAGAATCAGCAGGATGATAGTGATATCACCCCGCAGCTCAGTTTCCTGGATAACCCGGACGAGGTATTACCGGTCGCATTCCCCTATTTTGGCAACCAGGAGCATGACCAGGCGATTTTTGCACACACCAAGCACGAGAGCATACTGAACCGCAAGGTGCCGGTTAAAACACTGCAACTGGCCGAAGGCACGATAAAGGCTGTCACCATCTATGACCTGATGTTGGCCAATTACGGTCTGGACCGTGGTCTGGATGACGACCAGGTTGCGCAAAGCTATGACGACGATATTCCTTACACACCCGCCTGGCAGGAGCAGATTACCGGCGTCAAGCGCGAACAGATCATACAGATCGCCCGCGAATTTGCCGATACCGCAGACAAGACCAAAGGCCGGTCCATGGTGATCCTGGGTGCGGCGATCAACCACTGGTACCACATGGATATGACCTACCGCGGCATTATGAACATGCTGATCATGTGCGGTTGTGTTGGTCAGAGTGGTGGTGGTTGGGCCCATTACGTGGGGCAGGAAAAACTGCGGCCTCAGACCGGCTGGCTACCGCTGGCCTTTGGGCTCGACTGGCACCGTCCGCCACGTCATATGAACAGCACCTCGTTTTTTTACGGCCACTCAAACCAATGGCGTTATGAAAAACTGGAGCTGGATGAAATTCTGTCTCCACTGGCAGACAAGTCGGCCTGGGAAAACCAGAGCCTGATCGACTGCAATGTCCGTGCCGAACGCATGGGCTGGTTACCATCGGCACCGCAGTTGGAAGAAAACCCGCTGGAACTCTCGAAGAAAGCCAAAGAGGAGGGCATCAGCTGTGTTGACTATATAACGGGGCGTCTCAAAAATGGCAGCCTGCGCATGTCCTGTGAGGCTCCGGATGAGCCGCGTAACTTCCCGCGTAACCTGTTTATCTGGCGCTCCAACCTGCTGGGTTCCAGTGGTAAGGGTCATGAATACATGCTCAAACACCTGCTTGGCACCAAGAATGGTGTGATGGGTAAGGACCTGGGGGAGACCAATGGCCCGAAACCAAGTGAGGTTGAGTGGGTTAAAGGTGATACAGAAGGCAAACTGGACCTGGTGGTAACACTGGATTTCAGGATGTCCACCACCTGTGTGTATTCAGATATCGTTCTGCCGTCATCAACCTGGTATGAAAAGAACGACCTGAACACCTCCGACATGCATCCCTTTATCCACCCCCTGTCCCGCGCCGTTGACCCGGCATGGGAAAGCCGCAGTGACTGGGATATCTACAAGGGTCTGGCAAAGACCTATTCGGAATTGTGTGTGGGTCACCTGGGTACGGAAACCGATATCGTGGCCTTGCCAATCCTCCACGATACACCGGCAGAACTGGGTCAGCCATTGGATGTGAAAGACTGGAAGAAGGGTGAATGTGAAGCGGTACCGGGTAAAACCATGCCAAATTACATCGAAGTGGTACGTCATTACCCGGATACCTACAAAAAATTCACCTCGCTCGGCCCATTGATGTCAAAACTGGGCAATGGCGGCAAAGGTATCGCCTGGAACACCGATGACGAGGTGACGTTGCTGGGTGGTCTCAACCGTGTTGTTACCGGGGAAGGAGTCTCCAAGGGACTGCCAAATATCGAAACCGATATTGATGCATGCGAAGTTGTGTTGTCATTGGCACCGGAAACCAACGGCCAGGTTGCCGTCAAGGCCTGGCAGGCGCTTGGCAAGATCACCGGGCGTGATCATACCCACCTGGCTTTACCCAAGCAGGATGAGAAAATCCGCTTCCATGATATCCAGGCACAGCCACGCAAGATCATCTCTTCACCCACCTGGAGTGGGCTTGAAGATGAGCACGTCAGTTACAACGCCTGCTACACCAATGTGCACGAGTTAATTCCGTGGCGAACCCTGACCGGGCGACAGCAGTTCTACCAGGATCATACCTGGATGCGCGATTTTGGGGAAAGCCTGTGCGTTTACAAGCCACCGATCAACACCAAGACGATTAACCCCGTGTTTGATTCGGTAGGCAAGGGCTGCAAGCAGGTGGTTCTGAACTGGATTACACCTCACCAGAAGTGGGGCATTCACAGCACCTACTCGGAAAACCTGTTGTTACTCACCCTCAGCCGTGGCGGACCCTGTGTCTGGATGTCGGAAACAGATGCCGCCAAGATTGATTGCGAAGACAACGACTGGGTCGAGTTCTATAACACCAATGGTGCCATTTCTGCACGCGCCGTGGTCTCCCAGCGGGTACCGGAGGGGATGGTCATGATGTATCACGCGCAGGAGAAAATCGTCAATACGCCACTCAGCCAGGTCACTGGTCACCGTGGCGGTATTCACAACTCGGTGACACGAGCAGTTATTAAGCCGACCCACATGATTGGCGGCTATGCGCAGTTGGCATATGGCTTTAACTATTATGGAACAGTGGGTTCCAATCGTGATGAGTTTGTCGTGGTACGAAAGCTTGAGAAGGTTGAATGGCGAGTTACACCCGCCGAAGCAGGCGAGGAGGCAGTGGCATGAAAATCAGGGCACAGATCGGAATGGTCCTCAACCTGGACAAATGTATTGGTTGTCACACCTGCTCAGTCACCTGCAAGAACGTCTGGACTTCGCGTCAGGGCGTTGAATACGCATGGTTCAATAATGTCGAAACCAAGCCGGGCGTTGGTTATCCGCGCGAGTGGGAAAACCAGGCGCGCTGGAATGGTGGCTGGACATTGAACAGCAAGAGCAAAATCAAACCGAAGATGGGTGGAAAATTCCGCGTATTGGCAAAGATATTCGCCAACCCGGACCTGCCGGAAATTGACGATTACTATGAACCATTCACCTTTGATTACCAGCACCTGCAAAATGCGCCGGAGTCGCAAACGACCCCCACAGCGCGTATGAGTTCTGTGATCACCGGTGAACGTATGGAAAAACCGCACTGGGGTCCGAACTGGGAAGAGATTCTCGGTGGTGAATTCAGCAAGCGCAGCATGGATGCAAATTTTGAGAATATCGAGAAGGAGATTTACGGCCAGTTCGAAAACACCTTCATGATGTACCTGCCGCGTTTGTGTGAGCACTGTCTGAACCCGACCTGCGTGGCCTCCTGTCCGAGTGGTGCGATATACAAACGGGCGGAAGATGGCATTGTCCTGATTGACCAGGACAAGTGCCGTGGCTGGCGTATGTGCGTCAGCGGTTGTCCCTACAAGAAGATCTACTTCAACTGGCAGTCGGGTAAATCCGAGAAATGCACTTTCTGTTACCCGCGTATCGAGGCGGGTGACCCGACGGTTTGTTCGGAAACCTGCGTTGGCCGCATCCGTTACCTGGGTGTGCTGCTTTATGATGCCGATCGTATCGAAGAGGCAGCCAGTGTCACTGACAAGGAAGACCTGTACCAGGCTCAACTGGATATATTTCTTGATCCGCATGATCCTGACGTGATCAGGCAGGCAAAACTGGACGGTGTGCCGGATAGCTGGATTACGGCAGCCCAGCAATCTCCGGTTTACAAGATGGCGATGGATTGGAAAGTTGCGTTTCCATTGCATCCGGAATACCGCACATTGCCAATGGTCTGGTATATCCCGCCCCTGTCACCGATACAGAACGCGGCAGCCCAGGGCAAAATTCCCGGTGATGGCGTCATTCCGGATGTCACCAGGTTGCGAATCCCGGTCCGATACCTGGCCAACCTGCTAACCGCTGGTAAGGAACAGCCGGTTATTGAAGGTCTCGAGCGTATGATTGCCATGCGTGCCTACATGCGCGCCCGTGCGGTTGACGGTGTGAATGCGACAGAGATACTGGATCGCGTGGGCCTGGATGAAGTGACCCTGGATGATATGTATCAGATCATGGCGATTGCCAACTATGAAGACCGTTATGTCATTCCGACCAATCACCGTGAATACGCGGGTAAAACGCCATTTGATAATGAAATAGCGTTTAACCACCGTTCCTCCTGTGGTTTCAGCTTTGGGAATGGCTGTTCTGACGGTACCAGCAAGGTAAGCCTGTTCGGTAACATGACTCACAAGAACACCATGAGCGGAAAGGTGCATGGCAAATGAAGACATTTAAAGTTTTAGGTTTGCTGATGTCCTATCCAGAGCCGGAATGGCTTGCGTACCTGGATGAATTCAAAGCGCTTTTGATTGAAGATAACTTTCTGCCAAAGAAACGAATGCAGGCGGTATTGGGTTTTATCGATCATTTGAAAGCCACCGATGTTTTCAGTGCGCAGGAGGAGTATGTCTCCACCTTTGATCGCGGTCGTTCACATTCGCTGCACCTGTTTGAGCACATTCATGGTGAATCCCGTGACCGTGGCCAGGCATTGGTCAATCTTCTGGATGCTTACGAAGAGAAAGGCTTCTTTATTGACAAGGCGGAATTACCCGATTTTATTCCCCTGTTCCTGGAGTTCCTGTCCCTGTGTCCGGTTAATGAAGCGGTTGCCTTGCTGGGAGAGCCGATAGACATCATGGCAACGATAGGAGCCCGCCTGCAAAAACGGGATTCATCGTACGCCATTATATTCGACGCGTTGGTGGCGCTTTCAAAAGTGAAACCAAGCCAGGAAAAAATCCAGGAAGTCATGGCACAGGCGTTGGAAGACGACAGCCTGGAGGCCCTGGATAAGGAATGGGAAGAAGCGGCGGCGTTTGACGGTCAGCCTGATCAGGCCGCTTGCGGGAGTTGCAAGACCCCTGACAACGGTTTGCAGATAAATATTACACAGTAGGAGGCATCAACATGGCAAACTACATCAATCAGTTTTTCTTTGGGATCTACCCATATATCGCGATCACCGTTTTTTTCTTCGGCAGCCTGTTGCGTTATGACCGTGATCAATACACCTGGAAAGCCAGTTCCAGCCAGTTATTAAGCAAGAAGGACATGCGGCTGGGTAGCAACCTGTTTCACATAGGTATCATCGCCTTGTTTTTTGGTCACCTGATCGGCCTGTTGACGCCGCACTGGGCATATCACTTCATGATGTCTGCTGGCACCAAGCAGATGATGGCAATGACCGCAGGCGGAATTTTTGGCCTGATTTGCCTGGTCGGTATGATCCTGTTGATTCGCAGGCGCATGCTTGATGCAAGAATCAAGGCAACCTCGCAGGCCACGGACCTTCCGATTCTGCTGATCCTTTTTGTGCAGCTCGTATTGGGTTTGCTGACTATCCCGTTTTCTGCACAACACATGGATGGCAGTTCCATGCTTGCGCTGGCAAGCTGGGCTCAGCACGTGGTGACCTTCCAGGGTGATGCGGCTTCGTTTGTGGCTGGTGAAGCATTTATATTCAAGATTCACCTGGTCCTCGGCTTGACCATTTTCCTGGTGTTTCCATTCACCCGGCTGGTACATGTCTGGAGCGTGCCGATTCAGTACCTGACACGCACGGGTTACCAGATTGTCAGGAAGCGTGGCTAAATGTCGATACTGGTCAATAAAGCCGAGATATCGGGTGAAGAAATCGGGCTGGAAATGCAATACCACCCTGCTCCCAGCCAGGAGCAGGCCTGGCATCTGGCGGCGCAATCGCTGGTAATAAGACAGTTGTTATTGCAACAAGCCGTCAGTAATCACCTTTGTGAGGATGTTGAATCAGTTGCTCCGGACCAGGAGGAAGCGCTTATCGATCAACTCCTCGATCACGATGTTGTTGTGCCCGAAGCAGATGAGGAAACCTGCCGGCGTTTTTATACGAGCCACCCTTCCAGTTTTAAGGAGGAGGAAACCGGCAAGCGAATCGAATTTGACGACGCGCACGAAATGATCCGGGACTACCTGCACACAAAAGCCATGCGAATAGCAGTTGCGGAGTATATAAAAGTCCTGTCCTACAATGCAGAGATCAAGGGGTTTGAACTGGACAACCTTTGAGTTAAAACAGCCATACCACCCGTTGGTTGCATTCAGGTGCGGTTAAGGCAGCAGTTCAGACTGGTGTTTTTTCCCGTCACCGCCAAGCTGAGAGGAACGATAGCAATGGACCAGGTGGTCATTGACCAGGCCGGCGGCTTGCATGAACGCATAGCAAATGGTGGAGCCGACAAAGGTAAAGCCGCGTTTTTTGAGGTCCTTCGACATGGCATCCGATAACGGTGTGTTTGCCGGAACCTGGTCAGGGGATTGCCAGTTGTTTTGAATGGTCCTGCCATCGACGAAACGCCATAAATATTGATCCAGGCTCAGCCCCCTTTCACGCAAATCCAGGTAAGCGCGGGCATTTTTTACAAAACCATTCACTTTTAGCCGGTTGCGAACAATACCGGCATCGTTGAGCAATGTGGCAATTTTTGTGTCATCGTAACGCGCGATTTTTTCCGCGTTGAATTGATCAAAGACCAGTCGATAGTGCTCGCGCTTACGGAGTATTGTGATCCAGCTGAGGCCTGCCTGTGCCCCTTCAAGACATAGGAACTCAAACAGGTTTCTTTCATCGTGAAGCGGAATACCCCACTCCTGGTCATGGTATGACTGGTATAAGGGATCGTCACCACACCACCAGCATCTCTGGTTTTCAGTACCTGCCATAACAATTGCCCGGGTCAGTTCGCAATACCCTAATGATACGCGAAAAAGCATTCGGGACAATTGGTTACATGTAGTAGAATTGCCACCTTGCACGGGATGAAAACGAACATAATAATATGCTGTTGGTATTGCCAATTCCGGCAAAACTGTACAAAATAACAGGTTACGCACGATTAAGTAGCTCAGACGTGCCAATTTTCATTAGAGGACTATTGTTCATTGAGTAAGGGTAACCGCACAAAAGTGATGAGGCTTGTCGAGTCAGGGCTCCTGGTGATGGGTTTGATTCTGCTTGCCACTTTTTTTCTGGCGCGTAGTTGGGGTGACTATCAGAGCCAGTCGGATATCGCCGCGTTTGAACAGGCAGTTGCGACCGGGTTAAACCAGGCTGGTGTCGTTCAGACTGCTGAAAATGAACAGCCATTACAACCGGATTACTCGCTTTGGTCAAAAAAGCGAATCGATGATTACCACATCAGCCAGACACAGCGTGATGACGCCCCACTGGGTATCCTGACTATCGATAAACTGGATTTAAAGGTGCCGGTATATAACGGTACTGACGAGATCAACCTCAATCGGGGCGCGGGACGAATCAAGGGAACTGCAAGGGTGGGGTCACCTGGTAACCTTGGTATTGCGGCCCATCGGGACGGGTTTTTCAGGGTTTTAAAAGACATTCAAATCGGGGATAGCATAGATATGCTGACCCACCAGGGAAAGTCGGAGTTCGTGGTGTCTTCAATTACCATTGTAGATCCCTCTGATGTCAGTGTTTTGGCACCCACAGAGGACTCTACTATTACCCTGGTAACGTGTTATCCTTTTTACTTCGTCGGTCATGCACCAAAAAGATTTATCGTAAAAGGTGAGTTAATTTCAAATCAGGTCAACAAATCATAGAGGAGGAAACTATTATGAATAAAGTGAACCTGAAGTACGGGCTTGTTGCCCTACTGGGCCTGGGCCTTTCTGCAAACGTCAGCGCTACTGATTTAACCTGCAATGACATTGAGTTTACACCGGAAGCCTTCGCAGCTTATGAATTTGCTGACAAAGCCTGTCTGGAAATGGTTGATCGTGACGGTGGCACCTATGCCAAGTTCACGGCTACCAAAATCGTACCGCCCGATCTTGCGCCTGGCGTGAGCAATTACCTGCGTTTCAAGCACTCAGACGGTTCAGAAGGTCCAAGGCATAAGTCAGCCCTCCCCAGGAACTACCTGGTTACGCTCAGTGGTCAGCCGGTAAGGCTCGCTGATGTAAATCCTGGTCAGGACATCAACATCTATGTCGGTGAAGAGTATTGGGTGTCGCTTCTCGAAGTTGAAGAAGTAGTTGAAGAAGTTATTGAAGAGGTTGTTGAAGAAGCCGTTGTTGTCGAAGAAATCATCGAAGAAGAGATGGCTGAAGAACTTCCGACAACTGCTGGTCCATTGCCATGGCTGGCTCTGTTTGGTTCCCTGTTCCTGCTTCTCGGTGGCGCATTGCGCTTTTCACGCAAGCAGTAATAAAAAGGCCAAATCAATAGCTTAGACATATCTGGTTTAGAAAAATTTGGAGTTGTGAGGGTTTAACCAGGTATCTTGAAAGTTATATATAAAAAAGGCGGGGAACACCAAGTGTTCCCCGCTTTTTTTTTGCTCCTTGTTTTTTGAGCTTTTTCGCCCGTCGATTGGTGGGTTGAAGTTTTATGTTGTAGCGACTCCCTGTTCAAACATGATCGTCTGCGCGCCTTGTGCAAAATGGGCGCCCGCATCCTGAACGATTTGCATGATGGACAGGTTCAGTTCTCCGACGACTGAAAGGTAGGCGCCGAAATCTGATTCATCCACATAGATCCGCACTTTGATCATCATTGCGTTTTGGGAGAACTCAGTGAAGGTCACCCTGACCGAGTCTGCAATGACCTTCTCATGCCCGCGAGCCATCGCATCGATACCATCCATAATGTTTTTCATCTGATCCCCGGTAGTGTCGTAACGGAGTGGAAGATCAGGGTGGTAAAGCATTTTCTTCCGTGCCGAATAGTTTTCGATGGGACCATGGGCAATTATGCAGTTTGGTACAGAGACCTGCGTGTCATTGAGCGTGCGGATGCGTGTTGTACGCAAACCGATTTCCTCCACAAAGCCAAGAGTCGTGCCGTATTTGCACAGGTCGCCGGTTTGTATGGGCTGTTGTGAGTACAGGGAGACTGCGCCAAGCAAATCTTCTATTGGTTTTTGTAATGCCAGCGCCAGCGCAACGCCGCCGATACCCAGCCCGGCCAGTAATGCGCTAATCTCCACCCCTGCATTGCTTAACCACGTGAGCGTTGCTGCGAGAAGCGTAATCAACTTCAGCGCATTAGCCAGTGGCCGACCCAGGATATGTGCGTCCGCCCGGCCCTGGGCAAGAAAACGGTTTTTCCGTTTCTCTCGCATCAGGTCAATCAATGAGAAAATCAGCCACACAACCACGATGGTGACAACGGTTCTGGATTGCACAAACGACTGCGCCCTCGCTCCCAGACCGAGTTCATTCAATAACTTACCCGTGATGACAAGAATCATTACAATGGGAACCGGCCAGGTTAAAACCCTGCGGATGGATGGGTACATCGGTGCACCTGGTTTACTGATGATGCGACTGATCGCATATCCTGTCAGCCAGAATACTGGAAACAATAAAAAGGCCACTCCCAGTATGATCACCCACTTGAAGAGTTCTATACCCAGGAAACTGGAGTCATCTGGCAATCGTACCTTTACATATTCAATCCAGTCAGGATAACTGAAGTAATCGTATAGTTCGGGTACCAGGGCCACACTGACATTTGATATTTTCCAGATGAAGTTGTCATCCACCCCGGGAACCCTTTGCAGGTAGAGGGTCTGTTCGCCATCATCTCCCAGAATGCGGCCCAGTTCGTCCCGGTATTCCGGTAAGCCGTCAACAACCTGCCCGCTGGGTTTTGCGCTGAGCTGGTCAATATCGATTTTCATACCACGCTTGATGATGAAGTCCAGTTGTTTGGCCAGTTCTTCATCGTCTATCCTGGAAACATTACGGGGTAAATTGCGCAGGTCCAGGTACTGTACCGCCTGACTAAAATTGAATTCCTCCGCCGCGCTCAGGAAGCCAATAAAACTGGTGCGCGGTGTGTCCCTGCCAAGGTTATCCCTGAATTCAATACTCGTAATGGGCTCCTGTCCGATTACGGTCTCAAGGTCCTCCTGTTGTGAGGCCACAGAGAGGGGGGTGCAGACCATGCAGGCAAGCAGGCAGGCGGCAAAGAAACGTCTGTAATTTGTGAAGGGTTTCAGCAATGTCAGCGCTCTCAAACGTTCCGTGTATAACGAGGTGATTTTTACAAACACCACTAGACGTTGCTAGCTTCCGGATGGTCCAGGCTGGCAT
>Ga0102946_1000863_pt1 | contig 10566 bp, 5 predicted proteins | sample SalPon2A_A_D1_MG_FD_78209 | JGI IMG/M metagenome (GOLD analysis project Ga0102946, IMG submission 78209) | Soil microbial communities from South San Francisco under conditions of wetland restoration - Salt Pond MetaG R2A_A_D1_MG | ecosystem: Environmental > Terrestrial > Soil > Wetlands | place... | reverse complement strand
GTGCGGTGGATGCCGCTATCGCTGCCAACGCGACGCTGGGACTGATGGAGCCGACGGGCTGTGGCATTGGTGGCGACCTGTTTGCAATCGTGTGGGATGCAAAAAAAGGCGAGCTGACCGGGCTGAATGCCTCGGGCCGCTCGCCACAATCGCTGACGTTGCAGCATTTTCGTGATCTGGGGATAGACAGCATTCCTTATCTCGGCCCGTTGACCGTGAGCGTCCCGGGCACGGTCGATGGCTGGTATGAATTGCATGGACGTTATGGCCGCCTGCCAATGGCGGAGCTGCTGCAACCGGCTATCACCTACGCCGAAGAAGGCTTTCCGGTGACGGCATTCATAGCCGACCTGTGGCAGGAAAATGTCGTTTCACGCGAAGCGTTCGATGGCGTGAAAGAAATCTATATGCCGGGCGGATCCGCGCCGAAAACCGGGGATGTCTTCAAAAACCCGAACCTTGCCAATACCTATCGCCTGATCGCCACGGGCGGTCGTGACGCATTTTACGAAGGTGAAATTGCGGACAAGATCGATGCCTACATGGCTGAACAGGGCGGATTCCTGAGCAAACAGGACCTGGCTGCGCACTCGTCCGAATGGGTCACGCCCGTGTCGACAAGCTATCGCGGTTACGACGTCTATGAGTTGCCACCCAATGGCCAGGGCATCGTCGCGCTGCAAATGCTGAATATTCTCGAAGGCTATGACCTGCGCAGCATGGGCTTTGGCACAGCCGAGTATCTGCACACACTCATTGAGGCCAAAAAGGTCGCCTACGAGGACCGCGCAAAGTATTACGCCGACCCGGATTTTTATGACGTACCGATGGACATGCTGCTCTCGAAGAACTACGCCGCAGAGCGACGGCAACTGATTTCGGCGACCAGCGCGGCAAAGTCCTATCCGGCCGGCGATGCCGTGCTCGAAAACGGTGACACGATTTACCTTACCGTAGCCGACCGTGACGGCAATATGGTATCGCTCATTCAATCGAACTACGGCGATCTTGGTTCAGGCATGACACCCGAGGAACTCGGCTTCCAGTTGCAAAACCGTGGACAACTGTTCAGCCTCGAAGAAGGGCATGCCAACGTCTATGCGCCGGGCAAGCGCCCATTTCATACGATCATTCCGGCCTTCGTGATGAAAGACGGCAAGCCGTGGATAAGTTTTGGCCTGATGGGTGGCTCAATGCAGCCGCAGGGGCATGCACAGATCATCGTAAACATGGTCGATTTTGACATGAACCTGCAAGAGGCCGGCGACGCCGCACGGATGCGTCACCGGGGCTCGTCTCAACCCACGGACACGGTGATGACCGACGGCGGAATTGTTTATCTTGAAAGCGGCATCGGGACGAGCGTTCGTGACGCACTGGCAAAAATGGGCCACAACATCGGCACGGACAGTACGAGTTTCGGCGGCTACCAGGCGATCCTGTGGAATGAGGTACAGGGTGTTTATTACGGCGCGTCGGAATCCCGGAAAGATGGACAGGCTGCCGGGTACTAGGTATTCGTAACAGGATGGACGCCATGTGACCGGCATACCGGGTCACAATCGGTGCACCGACACCCGAAAAAAGGGCTATGCCGAAATCGGCATAGCCCTTGTCGTTGCAATACAGGCTATTGCTCTGTGGGGTTGCCGTCGAGGTCCAGGAACGTGATCTCGCCGTATTCAAGCGAACGCACTTCCTCTTCGATCTTGTCGCGATCACCGACAACGACCCACACAAGATTGTCGGGCTTAACGTAGTCTTTTGCCGCCTGCGCCACATCGTCGAGCGACAGCCCGCGCACGCTATCGGCGTACTTGTCCCAGTAGTCGTCGTCGTATCCATACTGGACCATCTCAGCGAGCGAATTGGCAACAGCGTTTGCTGTCTCCCAGTTGCCTGGAAGACTCAACGTGGCCTCGTCCATGGCTCGCGCGACCTCGTCGTCTTCAGGTGGGCGTGTCGACCTGATCTCGACCATTTCGCGTCGTAGCTCCTCCATCGAGGGTGCCGTCTTGTCCGTTTGCACCGGTGCATAGCCGAAGTAGGGGCGAGGTCCCTTGGCCTGCAGCGCAAACGTGTAGGCGCCATACGCCCATGACTTGTCCTCGCGCAGGTTCATGTTGACGCGCGCGGAAAATGCGCCGCCCAGCACGTCATTCATGGCCTGGAACGCAACTTCATCAGGGTTGTTCGTCGGTGGCGCAATTACAGCTGCGATAATTAGTGATTGCTCCGCATCCGGGCGGTCTACCATGTAGACGCGCTCGGCTTTGTCGGATTTCACCTCGGCGATATTTTTCTGCGGCACATCTTGTGCCTGCCACTTCGCAAACAGTTTCTCGAGTTTCGGCTGTATCTCCGCCAGCGACGTGTCGCCGACGACGATCATTGTCGCATTGTTCGGCCGGAACCAGGTTGAGTGAAAGTCGACCAGGTCATCGCGCGTGATACTTGCAACCGACGCCTCTGTACCGGAGCCCGTCAACGGCATGTTGTAGCTGTGACCTTCGCCGTAGATGAGCCTGGGTATTAATCGCTGCGCCAGGCTATAGGGAGAATTCTGCTCTGCCTGAATCCCGGCTGCAGTTTGCTTCTTGATCCGCGACAGGTCCGCCTCGGGGAACGCCGGGTTCATGATGACGTCGGCGAAAATATCGAGCGATGCGTCGAGGTTCTCCTTGAGGCTGTTCAGCGATACCGTCGAATAGTCGATATTTGCGTCCGAACCGAGATTAGTTCCCAACCTGGCGAGCTCGTCGCTAATTTCTAGAGACGTGCGTTTCTCCGTGCCTTCATCCAGCATGTCCATGACGAGGCTTGAAGTGCCGAGCTTGGAGAAGGAGTCTGCTGCGTACCCGGCATCCAGCAACATGTCGAACTGTACGATGGGAACAGCATCGCGCTTCGCCACGATCAACTCCATGCCGTTGCTCAGGAAACCGCGCTCAAAGGCATCGAAGTCCACCTCAGGGAAACTGTCAGGCATTGGAGGTCCGTCGCTGCGATCAGCACCTGTGTCACTGGCTGCGGCGTCGGCAAAGGGGAGTACTTCTATTGTGAGTGAGGCGGCCGAATGCCAGCGGCGAGCTGCGTCGCGAATGGCTTCGGGTGTGGCTTCGGCCATACGGCGCATCGACACCTTGTAAAACGACGCATCGCCAGCGTAGGTTGCGTTACGCGCCAGCAGCTGTGCCTTGCCGTTGAAGCCACCAATCTGCTCAAGGCCACGTATCTTTTCGGCACGGATTTGCGTAACCGCGCGATCGACTTCTTCTTGCGTGGGCCCGTCTTTCAGAAAGCGCGCCATCTCTTCATCAATCGCCTGTTCAATTGCGGCGAGGTCTCCGCCAGGCTGCGCCGTTGCGTCGACTCCGAGTATGCCGGCGATCTCGAAAAATGTTGGCGTTGCATCAACTGCTGTCGCCGTCTGGTCTTTGTAGACGAGGCGCTGGTACAAGCGCGACGTTTTGCCCCTCGAGAGAATGGCGCCTGCAATGGTGAGCATGTCAGCATCTGCCGACGACCACTCCGGTCCAACCCATGTCTTGAAGATACGAGCCTGCGGGACACGATCCTGCATGGACACACGGCGGTCTTCGGTAATTTTTGGTGCCCAGACGTCAAACTTTGTGACCGGTGGTCCGGGTGGAATATCGCCAAAATAGAGCTCGGCCTTTTCGCGGGCGACGTCCGGGGTGATGTCACCGGCCAGCACGAGCACAGCGTTATTCGGTCCGTAATAGGTCCTGAACCACTCGAGCACGTCTTCAAGCGATGCAGCGTTGAGATCGTCCATTGAACCGATCGTTTCCCAGGAGTAGGGATGGTCGGAGCTGAACATGTGCTTCTGCATGATCTCGTAAACCTTGCCATATGGCTGGTTCTGGCCCTGCCGTTTCTCGTTCTGCACGACACCTCGTTGTTCATCCAGGCGTTCTTGCGTCACGGCGCCGAGCATGTGGCCCATGCGGTCGGATTCCATCCAGAGGGCCATATCCAGGGCTGTCGTCGGTACGTTCTGGAAGTAGTTGGTGCGATCGAGCCAGGTCGTACCATTTTGTGCGGTGGCACCCACCCTGTCGAAGGGTATGAAGAACTCATCGTTGAAGTTCTCTGAGCCGTTGAACATCAGGTGTTCAAACAGGTGAGCAAAACCCGTCTTGCCCGGTTTCTCGTTCTTGGAACCGACGTGGTACCAGATATTGACCGCGACGATCGGTGCCTTGTGGTCCTCGTGCACGATGACGCGCAGGCCGTTGTCGAGCGTGAACTCTGTGTAGGGGATTTCGATTTCGGCGGCACTGCTGGTGTACGCCACGAACAAACATGCCAGGCTTGTCGTCAGCCAGGCTCGCTTTTTGTTAGTCATGATTCCCTCGTTTTATCGGATTATTGGGAAGGTCGCGAATCTACTGCATGCAACATTCCCACATAATAACCGATGAGAATCCGGACCGCAGGCCAGACGGCGGATTCCCGGAACACCCGACAATTTGTGATGCGAGCGGGTAGAACTGCAGCAAGGAAGAACCGCGATACGCTGAATTGACTGCAGTATCATTAGCATCTGGCGCAATGCGCGACGAGGCTTCGAAGATGCTATACCTTGTTAGTGGAACGTCCAGGTCTGGAAAGACGCTTATCGCCAGAAATATCCTTATGGATAAACGAATTCCGTACCTGTCTCTTGACTGGTTGATGATGGGGTTCAACGATGGCATGCCGGAATATGGAATCCATCACCTGCTGTGGCCAAACGAAATCGCCACAAAAATGGGCCCTTTCTTAAATGGCATGATCGACTGCATGCTCGTGGATGGCATGGATTATGTGATTGAGGGCGAAGCAATGCTGCCTCAATTGGCCGCTGACCTGACCGAAAAAAATCCAGGCAGAATCAGGGCCGTGTTTGTGGGTTACACCGAAATCAGTGTCGATGACAAAGTGGCGCTGGTCAAAAAACATCGCGTTGGGGAGGACGATTGGCTGACCAACGAATCAGATGAATACATCAGAGACCATATCGGCAACATGATTGCTTATAGCCAGACGATCAAAGAGGGCTGTGAAAAACACGGACTGCCTTACTTTGATACCTCTGAAGATTTCCTGGGGACGATAAAAGCAGCAACAGACTTTCTGGTTGGGGATTTGGTCTGAAGGAATCCGGGCGAACGCATAGGGGAAACAACAATGAAAAGAACAAGCTGCCTTGTACCACTATTCATATTTCTCATCGCTGCCGGCTGCAGCAAAGAGCCCCAGGCACCTGACGGGGCAACAAAAGATGTCGCTGCCGACGCTGCTGGCCCGCCCGTCACCGAGGTGTCCGCAGCACGCATGGCCGGTGCAGATAAGGAGGCGGGGAACTGGCTGAGTCACGGCAGGACCTACGACGAACAACGTTTCAGCCCGCTCAATGACATCAATACAGAGACTGTCGGCGATCTTGGCCTCGCCTGGTATTTCGACGTGCCGACGAAACGCGGTATGGAAGCGACCCCGATCGTCGTCGATGGCCGCATGTATGTGACCGGCGCCTGGAGCATCGTCTATGCCCTTGATGCGGCAACCGGGGAGGAGCTGTGGCGCTACGACCCGGAGGTGCCAAAGTCATGGGCGCAATACGCCTGCTGTGATGTTGTTAACCGGGGTGTTGCAGCATGGGGCGATTCCATCTTCGTTGGCACGCTCGACGGGTTTCTCGTGTCACTCAACGCGGCAACCGGCGACGTGCGCTGGCGTGTCGATACGATCGACCGCAAGCCGCCCTACACGATTACGGGTGCCCCGCGTGTCGTCAAAGGACGAGTCATCATTGGCAATGGCGGTGCGGACCTCGGTGTGCGCGGCTATGTAAGTGCGTACGACGCTGCCTCGGGGGAACTCGATTGGCGTTTCTACACAGTACCGGGCAACCCGGCCGACGGCTTCGAGAGCGATGCGCTTGAGAAGGCGGCGGAAACCTGGACGGGCGAATGGTGGGCGTACGGGGGCGGCGGCACGGTCTGGGATTCGATGGCCTACGACTCTGAACTCGACCTGTTGTATTTCGGTGTCGGCAACGGCTCGCCGTGGGATCGGGACGTCCGCAGCCCGGATGGCGGCGATAACCTGTTTCTGTCCTCCATTGTCGCGGTGCGACCCGATACCGGCGAATATGTCTGGCATTACCAGACGACGCCCGGAGAGACCTGGGATTTCACGGCGACGCAGCACATTATCCTGGCGGACCTCGAGATTGACGGCGAGCTTCGCAAAGTCCTGATGCAGGCGCCGAAGAACGGATTCTTTTATGTGATCGATCGCACCACCGGCGAATTCATCGATGCCGAAGCGTTTGTGAAAGTGAGCTGGGCAACCGGCATTGACAAACAAAGCGGTCGGCCAATCGAAGTGCCCGGTGCTCGCTACGAGGAACAACCGTTTCTGATGATGCCGGTTGGATTCGGCGGCCACAACTGGCAGCCGATGGCCTACAGCCCGATGACCGGTCTTGTCTATATCCCGGCCCAGGATGTGCCGTCGATTTACATGAAAGAACCCGACTTCGAATTTGTTCCTGAGTTCTGGAACCCCGGAATCGATTTCGAGACCCTGCACCTGCCAGACGACCCGGCGGTCGTCGCCGAAATTCTGAAGTCCATGACCGGTCAAATAGTCGCCTGGGACCCGGTTGCACAACGCCCGGCATGGCAGTACCAGCACGCCGGGCCATGGAATGGAGGCATGCTCGCAACCGCAGGAAACCTCGTGTTTCAGGGTAATCTTGTGGGTGAATTCGCCGCTTATAACGCAAGCAATGGCGAGCGAGTTTGGCGATTCCCGGCACAAACCGGCATTGCCGCCGCGCCGGCAACCTATGCCGTAGACGGTGAGCAGCATGTCGCGGTTGCGGCCGGCTTTGGCACACTGATACCGCTTCTGGGTGGCGAGCTGATGGCGGCCGCCAATTTCAAGAACTACAGCAGAATTCTCGCATTCAAGATAGGTGGGGAGGCGAACCTGCCAGCACCGCCGGTTGTTGAAGCAACACCAGTGCCGGAGCCCCCGCAAGGATCGGCGGACGAGTCCTTACTCGCTTTCGGCAAAGACATTTACTACGAACGCTGTTCGATGTGTCATGGTCTGGATGTCGCAAGTGGCGGTCTGGTGCCCGACCTGCGCTACGCATCGCACGATACGTTCGATTCCTGGGATGCGATCGTGCTTGGCGGGTCGCTGCGCGATAACGGCATGCCGGCTTTCGGTGGAATATTTTCAAAGGAAGACAGCAACGCAATCAGAGCCTTCGTGATTAACGAAGCACGCAGCGCTTATGCAGGTCAAGCGCAAGGAAAATGATGGTGGCGAGCTGATTTCCGCAATCTACCCGGATCCGATTATCCGAAATCCAGTTTTCGGTACCACTCAAACAAGTAATCTGTACACAATTAAAAAGCCCGGGTAGTTTGCACTACCCGGGCCTTATCAATCGCAGAATGCCTGGGTCTAGTTGGACTCGCCCGCACAACTCTGAATTGCGCCTTTCTGCTTACCGGTCAGCAAGCCGTCGGCCTTCGCCGCATTCGTCGCGTTGCTTACGCAACTGACAAACTGGCCGTGATTGCTGGCATCGGCAGCACATGCATCAACCATCGCATGCAGCATGTCACCGTTGGCGAGAGCGCTCGGCACGCCGGTGTCACAGCTACCGATCTTCAGCGTTTCAAGCTCCCAGCCAATGTCCTGCATAAGAGACGGGGTCAGGTCGAGATTGGTTGCTGAACGCAGATCGGAGTTTATGAATGGCTCCATCAACAGGTTCGGTGATGCAACTGTGTCAAAGTGTGAAATCGATGATCCCAGAGCCACTACGCCCGGTGCGTAGAGTCGTACCAGTCCCTGGCTTGTTCCTGCCAGTCGGGTCGGATCGCTAAAGAACTCGATTGATACGCCCGGCAATCCCGCCTTGATCGCATCGCCATCTGCGGTGCTGATTCCGATAGATGGGATAACGACGTTGTCATCGGTACCGCCCAAATTGAACTCGGGCCGATCCAGTGAATTGGCAACAATCAAGCCAGTGGCGCCTGCTGCCTGGGCATTCAACGCCTTGACAGTGAAATTACAAGCGCCGCGGTCGACCAACGCAACCTTGCCGGCCACATCACTCAAAATCGGCTCGCAACCATCTGTAACAGACCCTGTACCACCCAGATCATCACCATCGTCGCCAAGCGCAATTTCTCCGCCGAAATTATCAGCTGTTGGCGCTGGACCGAATGACGCGGTTCCGAATGCAAGCTCCCGCTCCAGGTTACCTGTTGTGCGCAAACCCTGGAATGGGCCCAGCACTAACGACGAATTCGTGTTCACTTCGTCCCCGATCCAAACAACGTTACCGGTGTTTGGTGCGGAGAGCCGAACCAGTAACTGGCTGGTCGCGACGTTTCCAAAATCGAAGTTCCACGGGAAGCCGAATAGAAGATCGAACGTATTGGCCATGTAAACGTCTGGAAGATCGAGCGGTGTGGTACCGGTCACCTCGTTGGCAAAATTCTGGAAACCCAGGCCATGCGAGACTTCGTGCATGAAGGTATCGAGAAAATCGATCTCGTTGGGGCCTGCGTTGTTGTCCAGCCCGTAATACCAGGTGGATCCCGCCAGGCAGTCGTCCTCGCCAAGCGCGCCGTTGAAGTTAGCGACGATGTCGTCGTTGAACGGCGGCAATAACGAGCCCGGATCAGGAGCTCCTGGCGTGAGGTCGAAGCCGGCAATCGAGTTGGCCAGAGCCGCACCGTACCAGTGGCCTTCGAGCGGCGCATCAGGAAAGTCAGCGAAGATCTGCAGTGCACCGGCCTGGGCAAGCGTGCCTCCGCCCGCCGTACAATTCAGTCTTGCGAATGAGCCCTGGACGACAATCGTCGCGTCGCTCGCGAGTGTATTGCCCCACAGCTCAAGCGCCCTGCTGTAAGCAATCAGGCGTTGCTCACCAACCGTGGTGCCTGTGTTCCCCCCGACTGGCGTCGCTGGCGTTGGGTCATTGAATCCAATACCCGGTTCGTCGACGTTGTTGATGATGATTTCTGCACCAAATGCAGAAAAGGATAAAGCCAGACCTACTACGGCGGCCGCAATTTTCTTATGGAATTTCATTTTTGGCTACTCCGTGGGCAGGGTTTCAAGGACCGCTTGATTCTCGTCGCGACGATCAGATTCGGTGTCCTTCAGCTTCGCGTCGTCGGCTTCTTCTGCGTTCGAGTGCGACATCTCAATCGTGCCATCGGGGTTCCGCTTGGCTTCGAGCGACATCAGGTGCTCTCGTCCAAGTACTGCACTTCGCATGCCATTCGCGTGGTAGGTAACTACTGGTTCCGAAGCTTCAGCAGCTGTTGTACCTGCCGACGCTGCTTCTTCTTCAGCCATTTTTCTTAACTCTGCAGGATTGGGTGCCCGCAATTTGCCGGTTTTCTTATCACGCACTGCGCGCAGGCCCGAACTGGCCGCCACAGACTGATCTCCGGCTTCGGCTTGTGCCTCTTCAGTTGTGTCAGCGGTATTGTTGTCATCAGCAGTGTCATCTGCCAGAACAACTGGCGCCGCCGACAGCGCGCCAACAGCAGCCAAGGCTGTCATGAGCTTAATCTTCATACGGTGTTTCCCCTATGCTTCTCTTTTTCTGGGTTTCTGGTTGGTCTAAATTCTTGCTCGATCGATTCTGGTTGAGCGATTGATACACGTCAAGCAAGGCTTGCGATTTTGAATTATGTTTAATTACAACCGAACCTGATTCGATTCACGTGCAAATTCACACCTGCTCGTCGATACGGTGCGAGCGTTCAACCTTCCCATTCAGGAGCGGCGTTCGTGGCAGGTGACGAACGCTTGCGAAAATTTATTGACCAACTGGAAAGTCGCAAGGTACTGCCGTAATGGGTGCTCTGGGAACGTCGAGAAGTGCAAGATGGTCGATCAGTGATGCCGCCACGAGCTGACCCAGCAAAACGACGAATATCGCATTTCCCAGCCCAACTTTGGGCGCGATCCAGGTCACGGAGAGCACATAGAAGGTGACAAACAAGCCGCCGAGGTAAAAACGTACCGGGATGGCAGCGATATCCGCTTTCGATGGTAACGGGTTGATCAACACCAAGAGGGTTGTCACAGCCAGCGCCAGCGGTCACGCTATGCCGCCGATCTCGTCAGGTAGTTCGACAGATACTGCACGAAGAACTCAACCGAGTTTGAGCCGCGCACAACCTCCGAGTCATTGACGACAAAGGTCGGTACACTTCGCACATTGAAGCGTTGAACGCGTGCCCTCTTCTCGGCCATCTCGGCCGCCACTTTCGGTGAAGTGAGTGCAGCAACAAAGTCCTTGCCATCAATGCCAATAGAGCTTGACAGGTTTGCCAGGCTTTCCGTGTCGTCCACATTCAAGCCTTCCGTAAAGTACTGCTGAATCAGAATTTCATTCAACGCTTCCTGTCTGCCAATCTTCTCGGCGAGGTGCATCAGCGTGTGGGCTTTGGCGGTGTTCCAATAGTGCGTGCGTTTGCTGAAGTCATATGTCAGTCCCGC
>Ga0102946_1000862_pt1 | contig 10568 bp, 7 predicted proteins | sample SalPon2A_A_D1_MG_FD_78209 | JGI IMG/M metagenome (GOLD analysis project Ga0102946, IMG submission 78209) | Soil microbial communities from South San Francisco under conditions of wetland restoration - Salt Pond MetaG R2A_A_D1_MG | ecosystem: Environmental > Terrestrial > Soil > Wetlands | place... | reverse complement strand
GCAAATCGCTGACCGTGGCCAGCCGTCGGTCGGGCCATTCGGCCAGCGGCGTATTGGCGGTATCGCGCCAATGCATGGCTTCCAGTTCCAGCGCCAGTTTCCTCGGGAGCAGGGTGCTGAGCTGGCTCCGCAGCAATGCTTTCGGATGACTGAATTTCCAATCGGTCAGCAGTTGCCGAGCGGACTGGCCGGGCAACAGGTCGACCAGCAACGATTCACCCGGTTTCCAGTAGCTGGAAAGCTGCAGGGCCGCCGGCCCGCTCAGCCCCCGATGCGTGAACAGGATGTCTTCCCGGAAGCGGATCCGGTCATTGCCGAGGATCACCTCGCAGGACACACCCGCAAGCCGGCTGCAGACCTCCTTCATCGCGTCGGAAAACGTGAACGGCACCAGTCCGGCGCAGGTCGGCAGCACCGGCAGGCTGAATTGCTGCGCCAGTTGATAACCGAATCCGGAACCGCCCAGGCTCGGAATAGAGAGGCCACCGCAGGCCACCACCAGCGCCGGGGCGGAAAAGGCGCCCTGGTCGGTGACCGCCGTGTAGCCATCGTGGTCTTTGACTTCAGCTGTTTCGCAGCGGGTGCGGATTTCCACCCCGGCACGGTCGCATTCTTCCAGCAACGTCGCGACGATCTGTTTCGACGACTGTTTGCAGAACAACTGGCCGGAAAGTCCGTTAACAGTTTCCTTCTCGAAATAATCGATGCCATGGCGGTCCACCAGCTCGATGAAGTGCCATTGCGTGTAGCGGCTCAGCGCGCTTTTGCAGAAATGCGGATTGGCCGACAGAAACCGGTCCGGGGCCACGTGCAGATTGGTGAAGTTGCAACGCCCCCCGCCGGACATCAGGATTTTCTTGCCGACCTTGTTGGAACGCTCCAGCACCAGCACCCGGCGCCCGCGCCGGGCGGCCGTGATCGCGCACATCAGGCCGGCCGCGCCGGCGCCGAGAATGATGACGTCAGGGTTTACGGTAAAACACCAGGTTTCTGACGCGGCCCGACTGCAGCTTGAAGGCGGCGATCCCGCCTTCCGGCCCGCGCAGGAATTCGAAGGCGCCGAGGTCCGGATTTTCAAACGTGTCGTCAAACATCGGTGTCAGGTCCCGGACTTGCTCGTCCTTTATCTGCAGCAGCAAGTGGTCACCGGACACCCGGATCAGGTATTCGACATCCAGTTCAGGGCTGAAGTAGTCGCCCCGGTATTCCGCCAGGTCCTCGGCGTTCGCCTGGCGGCGGGTGAATGGCGTGAAGCTGCCCCGCGCCTCGCCCTCCATGTACAGATTCACGCTAGCTACGCCCTGGTCGGACATTTCATATTCCACCACGGTGTCCAGCGGCATGCCGATCATCTGGAACCGGTGTTCGCCGATTGGAACCAGTTCGTTCCGCCGTTCGGGCGAGTGCACGGCCCACAGTTTGCCATCTTCCACGCGGGATTCAGCGGCGAACGCCCGCTTTGGCTCCCAGAAGTCACCGGCATATTTATGCAGTCGCCCTTCATCCAGTTCGACGGGCTCGTGTTGAAGCGTCTCTTCCGGCAAGGGATCGAGCGCGTCCGCCAGGAAGTGGTCGGCCACTTTTCGCGCCAGTGTGGAGGGGGCCGCGTCGGACCGGTTGCACAGGACAGCAACGGAAAAGCGGAGCTCTGGGAAACGGATCATTTCGGCCCTGAAGCCCACGAAAGCGCCGCCATGACTGATCAGGGTGTGGCCGCGGTACTCATCTTTGGTCAAGCCGAAGGCGTAGTCAATGGCCTCGCCGTTTGCCAGCGTTCCGGGTGTAGTAACCTGTTTGATCAACGTCAGATCACCAGCGCCGAGGCGATTTTCGTAGAAGTTTCGGTCCCACAACAGCAGGTCATCGACACTGGTGTAGATGCTACCGTCGCCGACGATGTCGAGAGTGGTCTCGCTCACGCGGTAGCCGTCTTCCGTGGGCGCATAACCGGAAGCGCGTTGCGGCACAATGTGGGTGTGGTCGTCATGGAAGTGGGTGTGTTCCATGCTCAGCGGGCCAAACATGTTCTGCTGGCTGAACTCTTTGAGGGTCATTCCACTGACCTGTTCCACGATCTGTCCCAGCAGGAGATAGCCCGAATTGCTGTAGAGGTACTGCGTGCCCGGCGGAAAGTTGGTTTCCCGTTGCCGGCCCAGCAATTTGATGACCCAGTCCGTCGTGTAATAGTCCTGGTCGTCGCCCCTGCCGGCCAGGTAAGCCAGGGTCAGGTAGTCGCGCACACCACTGGTGTGATGGACCAATTGTGAGATCGTTACATCATCCGCCCAGGCAGGGTAAGACGGGTAATATTCCTTCAGCGTGTCGTCCAGAGCGAGTTTTTCCCGTTCTGCCAGCAGGGCGATCGCCATCGCGGTGAACTGCTTGGAAGTGGAGGCGATACGAAACACCGACTGTGGTGAGATAGGTACATCCAGTTCCAGGTTGGCCATGCCGTAGCCGCGGCGGTAAACGAACTCGCCGTCCCGGATCACGCCTAGCGCGCAGCCCGGGGATTCCTGGTTGTTGTACCCGGCAAAAACGGCATCGACCTCGTACATCGGCTCCTGCTGCAATTCTTCGGCCGGTTCGGACTCCTGCGCCATAGCCGGCGAGAGTCCCAGGAAAATCAGCGAGAGGATCATCAATCCTGGCCTGGAACGCATATTCATTTTCGATCTCCGCGACATCAGCGACTACATTGCCAGAAATCGTCCGCGGCCTGCAAGCGCCACGGTCGTGGTCAATCAACCCCCAACGTATTACCCTTCAATCATGGAATCTGGCTTAGCGGAACTCGACCTGTCCCTCCCCTTTTGGGAGGACTACCGGCCGGCGCTGCAACGGTTGACGGGGCCCGGGTTTCCGACGGCGGATGCGCTGTCCGCGTTGCTGCCGGCGGGGCTGCGAAGCCATGGCGGCCGGCCGGTTCGTTTCGTGCCTGCCAGTTCAATTCCGGATGTTTCCTACGAGTCGCATATTTTTTCCACCGGTCAGGTAAGCACCCGCGCTGAAAATTGGCATGACCTGTTCAACGCGCTGGTCTGGTCGCGGTTTCCCCGGCTGAAAACGGCGATGAATGCCCTTCATGTGACCGATCAGGACGGAAGCCGCACTTCCGGACGCGGCCGGATACGCGATGCGCTCACCCTGTTGGATGAAAGCGGCGCTATCGTGGTCAGCACCGACCGGGACTCGCTGGACTGCGTCGCCCATCACGACTGGGGCGCTGTTTATACTTCCGGGTTTTCACCGGCGCCGGGTGCCAATAAGTCCCGCCAGTTGAGTATTTTTCTCTGCGGACATGCGTTGCTGGAGAAATTCCTCCGGCCTTACAAGTCAATCACTGCCCAGGTGCTGTTGGTAGCCGTGGACGAGGCTGGTTCCTCATCTCCGAGAGAACAACTCCTGGACCGGCTGGATCATGCGCTTGCCGATGCGCTGATGGCAGGCAGGCTGTTCAAGAGCCCGGCGGATCTTGCGCCCCTGCCGCTGATGGGTATTCCGGGTTGGTGGCCGCCGGGTGACCAGGATGAGGCTTTTTACGGTGATAAGGATGTTTTCCGGCCACTTGGGGACAGGGCACGTCCCGCCCCGGTCTTTTCGTTGCCTTTGTAGAAGCCCGCTTGAGGGCGATGGGTTCGTCTGTCGCCCGCAAGTGGGCTCCTCGTGAGGCCCGGCCGCCGTGGATAATCACTGACCCTTGATCCAGGACATGGCCCGGCCGGGGGCAGCGGAACATAATAATGAGGTCTCTTCTCATACGGGAGGGTTCGTCATGTCTACCAAACTGAATACTGTTTTTTCGCTGCGCAGCCTGATTGCCGCCGTGCTGGCCCTGATGCTCTGCGCCTGCTCGTCGGAATCTGCGCCGGTGAAGGGTTTCGTGCTGCCCGAGGGTGATATTGCTCAGGGCAAGCAAGTGTTCGTCGACTACAACTGTCATGGCTGTCACACCATTCCGGACATGGAATTTCCCGAAGTGGAATTCGACGCGCCGTTCGTTCTGGAAATCGGCGGTGAAGTGTACCGGGTGAAGAACTATGGCGAACTGATGACCGCCATCGTGAATCCCGACCACATCATTTCAGGCAAGTACAAAGCCATGTTGGCCGGCGCGGACCGCAAGGTCGAGATCTCACCCATGCCGGACTACCGGCAGGATATGACCGTTGCCGAATTGATCGACCTGGTGGAGTTCCTGCACGCGCAGTACACCAAGTTGCAACCGCAATATTATCGCGGTTATCACTTGACGAAATAGGCCGGGTTAGCACCGCTAAGACCGCCTGGCAAGAGGGCGCAACATGTGAGAGCACACGTCTGACTCGTCGTGTCCGTGTATAATTGATCAGAGGTTGCTTGAATGAAGAAGGCCCTGGTCTGGTTACTGGTCATTTTTCTCGTGGTTCTCTGGACCAGGGAACTGGGTGGGCAAGCGCCCCAATCTGATACCGACAGCATGCAGTCGCCACCCGGCCAGGCCCTGGTCCTCGATGTGCAAGGGCCGATTGGGCCGGCTACCCGGGACTTCATTGACCGCTCGCTCGCATCCGCCGCTGAAAAGCAGGCGGAATTACTGATCATCCGGATGGACACACCGGGCGGCCTCGATGCGTCCACCCGGGATATCATCAAATCCATACTCGCCTCCAGCGTTCCCGTGGTGACCTTCGTCGCCCCCGAGGGCGCACGAGCCGCAAGCGCCGGCACCTACATTCTCTACGCCAGTCATATCGCCGCCATGAGCCCGGCCAGCAATGTCGGGGCCGCAACACCGGTTGCGATTATCGGTGGTTCGTCTCCGGCTGGTGAAAAGGAGCGGTCCGGGAAATCACGGCAAGATACTTCCAGCGAGGATGAGTCCGGCGAGGATGAGGGGGAGCAACCCCAGGCGGCCGAATCCGCGGACGCCATGACACGCAAAACGATCAATGATTCTGTCGCCTACATCAGGGGTCTGGCGGCCAAGCGCGGGCGGAACGCGGACTGGGCGGAAAGCGCTGTGCGTGATGCCGAGAGCATCACCAGCGAAAAAGCACTGAAACTCGGGGTCATCGACTTTATCGCGACCGATCTCAACGACGTGCTGCGGCAGGCCGATGGCATGACGGTGGAGCTGAAGGGCGAGCAGCATACGGTAGAAAGCGCTGACCTGGAGCTCGAATGGCTGCAACCGGACTGGCGGAACGAGGTGTTGAGCGTCATTACCAGCCCGACCATTGCCTACCTGTTGCTGTTGGTCGGTGTTTACGGCCTGATCCTGGAAGGCTACAACCCCGGCGCGGTTTTGCCGGGCGTGGTCGGCGCCATCAGCCTTTTGATGGCGCTGTACGCCTTCCAGATGCTGCCGGTCAATTATGCCGGCCTTGGCCTGATCGTTTTAGGCATCATCCTGATGATTGCCGAGACCCAGGCGCCGAGTTTTGGTGCGCTGGGATTTGGCGGAATCGTCGCGATGGTGGTGGGTTCCATCATCCTGATCGATACCGATGTGCCGGGATTCGGGGTTTCCCGTTCACTGATCGGATCGATCGCCGCGGTCTCGGCGCTGGGGCTGATGGCGATTATCGCGATGGCGGTCAGGGCGCGCGGGCGGCCGGTCGTGGCCGGCCGGGAACAGCTGGTCGGGACCAAGGGCGTGGCGCTGGACGCTTTTGACGGCCAGGGGTACGTCTTTGCCCACGGCGAGCGCTGGAGCGCGATTTGCGAGGCGCCGGTGGAAAGCGGCCAGGAAGTGGAGATCATCGGGCTCGATGGCCTGACACTCAGGGTGCGTCCTTTGACTCATCAACAACGGGAGCAAAACCATGTTTGACTATCTGATCAGCCTGATTGCGTTGCTTGTCCTGGGCATTCTGGTCAATGCAATCAAAATTCTGCGTGAATACGAACGCGGTGTCATTTTCCAACTCGGCAGGTTCTGGAAGGTCAAGGGCCCCGGATTGATCATCGTGATCCCGGTGATCCAGCAGATGGAACGCGTCGATTTGCGCGTGATCGTGATGGATGTCCCCACCCAGGACGTGATTTCGCGCGACAATGTTTCCGTGAAAGTGAACGCGGTGGTGTATTTCCGGGTAATAGACCCGGAAAAGGCGATCATTCAGGTGGAGCGCTATCTCGAGGCGATCAGTCAACTGGCGCAGACCACGCTACGCTCGGTGCTCGGGCAACACGATCTCGACGACATGCTGTCCGAGCGGGACAAGCTGAACCAGGACATCCAGGCCATTCTCGATCGCCAGACGGATGCCTGGGGCATCAAGGTGGCGAATGTTGAAATCAAGCACGTCGACCTGGATGAAAGTATGATTCGGGCGATAGCCAAGCAGGCCGAGGCCGAACGTCAGCGGCGCGCGAAAGTGATCCATGCCACCGGTGAAAAACAGGCGGCCTTCGAACTGGTGGAAGCGGCTCGCACGCTGGCCGAATCACCCAACGCTATCCAGTTGCGCTACCTGCAGACGCTGACCGAAATTGCCGGCGACAAGAGTTCCACGATTGTCTTTCCGCTCGACCTGGTGAAAAATCTCAAGGATATGGTGAAAGATCAGGATTGAAGGTGCGTGTGGCCATTCCTTTGTAGGAGCTGGCTTGCGGGCGATTGGTTCATCAGTCTCCCATAAGCCGGCTCCTACTAGGGACAGCCGGTCGAGTCAGGCTCTAATGCGGGTGGCGAGTGGCATTGTGTTTGTCTTTAGATCGCACGCATGCCGGGTATTTCGCAGTGTGTCTTCCATGACAAAACTCCTGAAATCGTTTTGGTCGTTCAGCACTTCCGGATTAAGGGAACCCCGCCGGATCTTTTCGCACGGGGTTCCGTTGCATCCCCACAGGGTCTGAACGTTCCATCTTATATAATGCAAACTTAGTGCCAAAAATAGAAAAATCGGTATTAAGCCCTTAAATCAATGACTTATCTTGGTGAGCAAATTTGGCTTTAGCCAAAAATGTTCGGAATGAGCCCATTTGTGTCAATAAAATGACACTAGCTGTCACTTTTTTCGCATCGGCGATGGAATAGCAGGCAAACTGCGCACCTGTTGGAAATTTTTTGCAGCATTTGCCCCGGTGAACGCCAGTATCTGCACTCGGCTACAATGGTCCCGCTCATCAGACAGGTAAAAAAGGAATTCCGGGTCATGAAAGCCCTCGAAACAACCATTGACGCCATCGGCAACACCCCCCTGCTCCGCCTGCGCAAGGCGTCCGAACTGACCGGCTGCACCATATTGGGAAAGGCGGAGTTCATGAATCCCGGTGGCTCGGTGAAGGACCGGGCGGCCAAGTACATCATCCTCGACGCCGAGGACCGGGGCGAACTGGAACCCGGTGGCGTGATTGTCGAAGGCACCGCCGGCAACACCGGAATCGGGCTGGCGCTGGTCGGCAACGCGCGCGGCTACCGCACGGTGATCACCATTCCGGAAACCCAGTCGAAGGAGAAAAAAGACACCCTGCGCCTGTTTGGCGCGGAGCTGCACGAGGTGCCGGCCGTTCCGTTCAAGAACCCCAAGAACTACGTGCACGTGGCCGCCCGGCTGGCGGAAGAGCTGGCGCGAACCGAAGCGCATGGCGTGCTGTATGCCAACCAGTGGGAAAACCTGTCAAACGGCGAGGGTCACTATCGCTCGACCGGCCCCGAAATCTGGCAGCAGACGGACGGCACGGTCGATGCCTTCTGTTGCGCCATCGGCACGGGCGGCACGATTTCCGGCGTCGGCCGCTTCCTGAAAGATCAGAACCCGAACGTGGTCATTGCCCTGACCGATCCCATGGGCTCCTGCATGTTCAACCACTACAAGCACGGTGAACTGCGCGCCGAGGGAAATTCGATTACCGAAGGTATCGGCCAGGGCCGGATCACCGCCAACATTGCCGGCGCCCCGGTGGATGACGCCTTTCGGGTGACCGATGAAGAAGCCCTCCCGGTGCTGTTCGATTTGCTGTCACAGGAAGGTCTGTGCCTGGGCAGTTCCAGCGGCATCAACGTGGCCGGCGCGATCCAGTTGGCTCGGCAGTTGGGCCCGGGACACACCATCGTCACGGTCCTGTGCGATTTCGGCACGCGCTATCAGTCCAAGCTCTACAACCCCGTGTTCCTGAAAGAGAAGGGCTTACCGGTTCCGCCCTGGCTGGACCGGTGAACTCGTTTCAGGGGCTTTTGAGATGGCGGTCAAAAAACGCCAGGTACATGTTCCACAGATGTGCGTTCTCGGCCTCACCGACGATGCGGTGGCGCTTACCGGGATAGGTCATCATCTCGAACGGCCGGGTGGATTCCTGCAGAGCGTCGATCATTTGCACCGAGTTGTCGAAGAATACGTTATCGTCGGCCATGCCATGCACCAGCAGCATGGGGTCGGATAGGTTTTCCGCGTAGGTTATCGGGCTGGACACCTCGTATTTGCCATCACCGTCGTTCGGGTCGCCCATGTAGCGCTCGGTGTAGTGTGTGTCGTACAACCGCCAGTTGGTGACCGGCGCGCCTGAAATGCCGGCCGTGTATGAGCCGGGCGACCGGGTTAAAAGCATCAGGGTCATGTAGCCGCCATAGGACCAACCGAATACACCGACGTTATCGGCATCGACGAACGGCTGCGATTTGAGCCACTCCAGGCCGAGCAGTTGATCGCGCACCTCGTAATCGCCCATGTTTCGGTACAGAACGTCCTCGAACGCCTTGCCTCGATTGGGCGTGCCGCGGTTGTCGATGGTGAACACCACGTAGCCGTGGCGCGCCAGGATTTGCTTCATGCCCATCAGCCGGCCATCAATCGGCCAGACTTTGCGCACCGACTGGCCAACGCCCGGGCCGCCGTACAGATACACTACTGCCGGATACTTCTTCGCCGGGTCGAAATCGGCCGGAAGCGCATACTGGAACTGCAGCGTGGTTCCATCGTCCGTCTGCATCGTGCTGAACTCGTATGGGCGGTGGCCATCCAGGTACGGGGCGTAGGGGTGGGTGTCATCCAGCGGATTTTTGGTAATCCAGGTCAGCAACTCGCCGTCGGGACTGCGGATCGCCGTGTAGGGCGGGCGCATGGGTCCCTCACCGGAATCGACGAAAAAACGTCCGTCCGGGGCCACCGTGGCCTCGTGCCAGCCGCCGGGTTCGGTGACCTGTTCCACCTCGCCGCCAGCGAGCGAGATGCGATACAGGTGGTTTTCGGTCGGCGTGTCACGCCAGCCGGTGAACCAGACGGTGCCGCCAGCCTCGTCGACGGCCCGGACACCGCCGCCGGAACGGGAGGTTTGGGCAACCGGCCAGTCTCCGCTGGTGAGTTGACGAATCAGCTCACCGTTCTTGCGGTACAGGTAGATGTGATTGAAGCCTGAGCGCTCCGAAGTCCAGATGAACTGCGCACCGCCATCCAGGAAGGTCAGATCGCTGTGCAGGTTGACCCAGTTCGGCTGCGTTTCTGTCAACACTACCGACTGCTCGAACGTCACCGGGTCGACGAAAATGAGGTCAAGGGTCTTCTGGTCGCGTGTCTGCTTCTGCACCGCCAGAGTGCCATCCGGCGAATAGTTGACGCGCGCCAGGTAAAAGTCGGGATCCTCGCCCAGGTCGACCTGGCGCATCTCGCCCGATTCAAGTTCCATTACGAACAACTCGACTACCGCATTCGGCGTGCCGGCGAAGGGATAGCGCTGCTCGACCGTGGTCACGCCCTCGGCGCCGATTTCATAACGGTTGACCAGCTTGACGCCGCTTTCGTCCATGCGGGTATACGCAATGGCGCTGTCGTCTTTGGCCCACCAGTAGCCCGTGTCACGGTACATTTCCTCCTGCGCGGCGAAATCGGCCATGCCAAAGGATATCGCGCCCGCTCCGCCGGTCGTAATGGCGCGCTCCTCGCCGCTTTCAAGGTCAATCACGTACAGGTTCTGCTCGCGGATGAAGGACACATAGCCCCCGGCCGGCGAAATTTTGGCATCAGTCTCAGTGGCTTCGGTATTCGTCAGTTGGCGGGGTTGTTCGCCGAGCCTGAGATAGTAAAGATCGCCGCCCAGCGGAAACAGCAGGGCGCTACCGTCGGGCGACCAGCTGTATTCGATGATGCCGGTGGAGAATATGCGCGCCCGTTCGCGCCGCGCCAGTTCCACCTCGTCGAGCACTTCCTCGCCCGGCAACAGTTGCCGGCTATCCACCAGCATGCGTTTCTCGCCGTCGGCGATGTGATACTCCCACAGGTCCTGCTGGTCCTGGTCATCCACCTTGCCCTGCAGGAAGGTGACCCGCGTGCCGTCCGGTGAAATCCTGACGCTGTTCGCCGCCGGCCCGGTTAAGGCCGGACTGGCGACCAGCCGTTCGATGGTCAGTTCTTCGGCGGCGGTTGGATTGGATGTGGATATCAGTGTCATGAAAATCAAACCTGCAAAAAGGCGCATCAGAATTCCTGTAGTGGTCCTGGGGCAGCCTCTATTCTAATGTAGGAGGCCGCCACGCGGGCGACTGGTTTGTGTTGCCGGGCGTATCCGTTGACAAACCGGTACCACCCCACGAGAGGAATTGGGTACTTGTTTTCAGGACACGTTCAAGCCATCCCTGGGCACTCGGT
>Ga0102946_1000861_pt1 | contig 10573 bp, 10 predicted proteins | sample SalPon2A_A_D1_MG_FD_78209 | JGI IMG/M metagenome (GOLD analysis project Ga0102946, IMG submission 78209) | Soil microbial communities from South San Francisco under conditions of wetland restoration - Salt Pond MetaG R2A_A_D1_MG | ecosystem: Environmental > Terrestrial > Soil > Wetlands | place... | reverse complement strand
GGTCCCGCAACCGAAACCGGTAAGGGCCACTTTCATGGCTCTGCTCGATGAACTCGATGCGTTTGTCTCTGATCTGCGGTGTGCTGCAGATATTCAGACGTCTGCACCAGCGTCCGACGGGATCAGGAACCTTGCCAAAAAACTTCCGGGCTGGCTGGCCCGGATGGGCAAGGTCGAAATGCCCGGACGGCTGTTACACGAGATGTGGCAGGGTAAACGCGATCGACCCGGGCTGGGCTCCGTCCTGCTCAGCTGGCTCCTGCTCCACGACCTGGGTCGGCAGCTGGGTTTGACAGACGACCGGCAGTGCCTGGATCTTCTTCGCGGCTTCGGACTCGACTTTGCCTGGCAGGAGTGCGCTACCTCAGATACTCAGACCAGGGAAGTCCTCCTCGGCATGCTGCTGATGCAGACGCCGGCACTACCTCTTCACCCGGCTACCAGCGATCCGGTTTTCGCCGAGTATTTCTCAGACCCGAAGAATGCCGGCCTGCTCGGCATTAACCGCCACGCCGGCCAGAGATGGTTCGCCAAGGAAGGACTGACTGCCCTGGCCGGTGCCCTTGCGCTCCAGGCCGCTCTGATGCACATATCATCCCCGGAAATCACCGGGCAGCAGAAGTTTATGGCCGAACTCATTCCTGAGAGGCTGCGTGAACGCCTGGCGCGTGCCGCAGCAGTGGGCTACCGACTGGATAAATTCCTTCACCTGGAGTAGAATACCTGCCTCTCATGAGCCTCTCGGACTACAGTGATTATAATGGCTGAAACGCCCCTGAAAATTCTCATGGTTGCATCGGAGGCGGCACCCTTTGCCAAAACCGGGGGCCTCGCGGATGTCGTTGGTTCCCTGCCAGCAGCCCTGCATGCCTTAGATCATGACGTGCGCCTGATCATCCCATGGTATCGTTCCGTGCGCAAAGCCATCGGCAACCTACGGGCTGGTCGAAAAAAGATCCCAGTCCCCATGGGGGGGCGAGTTTACCAGTGCTCCTGGCGTGCCGGGGAGAACCAGGGTGTACCGGTTTATTTTCTCGATTTTCCGGAGTTTTACGACCGCCCGGAGCTCTATGGTGAACAGGGACAGGATTACCCCGACAATGCCGAGCGCTTCGGTCTGCTCAGCCGGGCGGCCCTGGAGCTTGCCCGGCAGATCGGTTTTGCTCCGGATGTCATCCATGCTCATGACTGGCAGACAGGTCTGGTTCCGGTTTACCTGCACCGGCATCTTTGGCGTGATCCCTTTTTCGCCGGTACCGGCAGCCTCTTCAGTATCCACAACCTTGGTTACCAAGGAGTCTTCCCCCTCGAATCAGCGCGTCTTCTCGACCTCGATGACAGCTTGACGGGGCCCGACGGCCTGGAATATTACGGACAAATTTCCCTGTTGAAAGGCGGCATTGGCTTCGCCAGCCATGTCAATACGGTCTCCCCGACATATTGCAGAGAGATTCAGACTTCGCAACAGGGGATGGGCCTGGATGGCCTTTTACGCTCGCGCGGCGATCATCTGCACGGACTCCTTAACGGTCTTGATGGGAACCTGTGGTCACCGGCCCGTGATAATGCTCTGGAAAGCAGCTACTCGGCGAAAAAACTCTCGGGGAAGAAGGAGTGCAAAAAACAGCTGCAGAAGGAACTGGGACTGAAGCTTTCAGCAAAGACCCCGATCGTCGCCATGGTCACGCGACTCGATTCCCAGAAAGGGATCGAACTCGTTCTGGAAAGCTGGGACAGGCTGATGCGGCCCGACCTGCAACTGGTGATTCTCGGCACTGGCAACCCCGACTTTGAACGTCGCCTTGCCGATGCCGCAAGTTACTATCCCGGCAAGGCAGCGGTTATACTGCAGTTTGACGATGCTTTGTCGCGGCGCATCTACGCTGGCAGCGACATTTTCCTGATGCCGAGCCGTTATGAACCGTGCGGCCTGGGGCAGTTGATTGCACTACGCTACGGATCGGTTCCGGTGGTCCATGCGACCGGCGGCCTCTCTGACACGATTACCGATCCGCTCGATCAGGCGCATCAGGCCAATGGTTTCGTCTTTCATGAATACCGGCATGGCAACCTTCTGGATTGCCTGGGCCGGGCGCTTGAAACTTTCGCAAAAACCGACGCATGGCGGACAATAATGCTGCAGGGGATGAATCAGGACTTCTCCTGGCAGTATGCCGCCGGCGAATACGTCAATCTTTACCGGATGTGTATGAGGGAATCCCGATGACTGATCAGCAGGACAAAACCAATAACCCGGAACCGGAAATGGCGGAGGCCCCGGAGATGGAAGCCAAACAGGAACGCTTCCCTGAACTCGCTGAACTGGAGGAGAAAATCCAGCGTCGCCTGCGCAGCAACCAGCGCTTTCTGGAACGTTTCATGGATGAAGACTTCGATGACCTGTATGATGACGAACCGGATGTTCTCGTCGCCGATGACGAACCGGATCTGGATGAGGAACTTTAACCTGGATCAGGTTCAAGAACGGGCCAGGGCGTCGAGATACTCCTGCCACTCGGTCGGTAACAGGTCGCGTTTGCGCGTGTTACACTCCTTGCAGGCCGGTACGCAATTGCCACGGGTACTGTGTCCGCCCCGGACCAGCGGCACGACATGATCAAGGGTCAATTCGGCGGGGGCGCTTTTGCTGCCGCAATAGTGGCAGGTGCCGGCGGCGATCCGGTTGCGCCACCACTGGGTACGTCTTAGCTCACGCGCTTTATACCGTTCGCGGCGCAGTTGTTCCTCGGGGATATCGCTGAAGAAGTTCATGAGAAGAAGGATACAGAATCCGGTATTCAGAATACAACAGAAAATTCATGACTTGCAGGCCAACGATGATATCGCTGCAGCCCGGACATGATATTAGTTTCGGGTTTGAACAATCTCTTTATTCCGAATACTGAATTCTGTATTCTTGATACTGGGTTTCTATCGCATTTATCCAAGGACATTAGATGAACATCCTCATCGTCGGGGCCGGCCAGGTCGGCTATTTTCTCTGCGAGCGGCTTTCCCTGGAAGGACACGAGGTCACCCTTATCGACCGCGACCAGGATAACCTCAACGCAGCCCAGGACCGGCTCAACGTGCTCGGTATCCTGGGCAATGGCGCCAGCGCCGAGACCATGGAACTGGCCGGAATCAAGACTGCAGACATCGTCATGGCCGTCACCGATCTGGACGAGGTCAACATCCTTGCCTGCCTGCTGGCCAGGGAATACGGCGTCGGCAAACGGATCGCCCGCGTCAAAAGCATCGATTACCTGAGCCGTGGAGCGGTTCTTTCCAAGGACAAACTCGGCATTGACCTGATGATCAACCCAGACGACGCAGTGGCCGATGAACTCGCCAACCTTGCCGGGCGTGCCGGGACCTTTGACGTCGCTGAATTCGTCGGTGGACAGATCCAGTTTCTCGGTTATCGCATCACCGAAGAGAGCCCCCTGTGCGATCTGACCCTGAAGGAACTCGGTGAAATCCGCGGTATCTACCGCTTCGTTGTCGTTGCCATCACGCGGCATGGTCAGACCATTATTCCTCGCGGTGATGACACCATCCAGGTCGGCGACAGCATCTTCATATTTGCCCACAAGGAAGAATTGCCGGCAATCCAATATATGCTGCAGATCCAGGAGGAGAACCGGCGCGGCGCGCAAAAGGCATTCGTCCTCGGAGGAGGAAGGATCGGTCTGCGCGTCGCCCGCAACCTCGAACAGCGGAATTTCCACGTCCGCCTCGTAGAACGTGACCAGCGGCGTTGCGAAAAGCTTTCGGCGAAGCTTAAAAAGACCATGGTTATTCATGCAGAAGGTACAGACATCCGGGTTTTGCTTGACGAAGGTGTCGCCGATGCCGATGTGTTCATTGCTGCAACAGAAAATGACGAGACCAACATCCTTTGCTCGCTGCTCTGCAAGCGTCACGGCACTCATCGTACCCTGAGCCTTGTCAACCGGCCGGAATTTCTCGATTTGGCTCCCTCTCTGGGGGTCGACGCCTGCGTTTCGCCAAGGCTTGCAGCAGCCGGCGCGATCCTGAAGTTCGTCCGCAGGGGTAATGTTATCTCTCTCGCCACGATCGAGGGGAGCAATTCGGAAGTCCTCGAAATCGAGGTCAAGGAAAGCAGCCCGATCATCAACACGCCGCTCAAGGAACTGCACTTCCCGCATGGGGCGATCATTGGTGCCATTGTCCATGAAAAAAGTTATGAAATCCCGGATGGTGAAAACTGTCTGAAGCCCGGTGATCGGGTGTTGGTTTTCGCTCTTCCCGAAGCGCTCGCCAAGGTGGAAAGGTTCTTCGAATAGATGAACATCACCCTGACTCTGCGCATACTTGGAGCATTGCTGTTGTTTCTGGCCATTGCGCTGCTCTTTCCGGTGCCGTTCTCATGGTTCTACGGCGACGGTGCGGCCGGAGCATTTATTCTCTCGGCAATTATCGCGGCTGGATGTGGCGGATTGCTCTATAACCAGTTCCGTTCTGAAAGCGACCTGTCCGTGCGCGAAGGGTTTGCCGTCGTCACTTTTGGCTGGACCTTCTTTGCACTGTTCGGGGCTCTGCCTTTTGTCTTTTCCGGTGCAATACCTTCTTATCTCAACGCATTCTTCGAGACGATGAGTGGTTTTACAACCACCGGCTCGACGATCCTGATCGATATCGAGGCGCTGCCCCCCAGCCTGCTGCTGTGGCGCTCCTTGACCCAATGGCTCGGTGGTATGGGTATCATCGTCCTTTCGCTGGCGATCCTGCCGATGCTCGGTGTCGGCGGTATGCAGCTGTTCAAGGCCGAGGTACCTGGTCCGACAGCCGACCGCTTGAGACCCCGCATTCAGGATACCGCCAAGCTCCTCTGGGGTGTTTATGTTCTTCTGACTGTTGCTGAAGTTATTCTCCTGATGGTCGGCGGCATGGGTTTTTTTGATGGTATCAACCACGCCTTTACCACCATGGCCACCGGCGGTTTCTCGACCCGCAACGCTTCCGTTGCGGCTTATGACAGCGCTTTTATCGACTGGGTCATCACACTCTTCATGTTCCTGGCCGGGGTCAATTTCTCCCTGCACTATCTGGCTCTGCGCGGCCGGCTAGGCGACTTCATCCGAAACGAGGAATTCCTCTTCTACTCCGGGCTGGTCATGATCGGTACGGTCCTGATTACCCTGTTTAACATGGGTGGCACCTACCCGGATTTTTTCGACAACCTGCGCTTCAGTGCCTTCCAGGTGGTTTCAATCATGACCACGACCGGTTTCGGTACCGCCGACTATGAACTCTGGCCGGTTTTTTGCCAGTATCTCCTGGTGTTTTCCATGTTTATCGGTGGATGCGCCGGTTCAACCGGAGGCGGCATGAAGGTCGCACGGTTTCTGCTCCTGTTCAAGCATGCCCAGGTCCAACTCTACCGCCTGATCCATCCACGCGCCGTGCGCCTAGTGAAACTTGGCGACCGGCCGGTCGACAAGGATGTCATGCAGTCGATTCTCGGCTTCTTCGCGGTTTACCTCGGCGTTTTTGTCGCCGCCTCCTTCATCATGGCCGGGGTCGGTATGGACCTGACTTCTGCGGGAGTCTCGGTAATTGCCACCCTTGGCAATATAGGTCCGGGCCTCGGCTCGGTCGGGCCGGTTGACAATTTTGCCCATGTCCCGGCCTTTGGCAAACTCGTACTTGCTTTCTGCATGTTGCTGGGACGACTGGAGCTCTTTACCGTGCTGGTTTTGGTCTTCCCGAGCTTCTGGCGCAAATGATCCGGGGATGTCTTTCAAGATCAAAGCAGCCATCTTTAAAAAACTTCGCTACCGGCTCCTTCTTTACCTGTTTGCCGCGTTGATTCTGATCATGCCGCTACGCACCGTTCTCGAACATCATTTTCTCTACTTTCCGACCACCCGCCACGAGGCGACACCGGCCGGCATCGGCCTGATATACGAGGAGGTGGATTTTCGGGCCACCGATGGGACCCAACTGGCCGGTTGGCTGGTTCCCGGCCGGGATGGCGCACCGGTGGTGCTCTTCTTCATGGGCAACGCCGGCAACATTTCCCATCGTCTGGAGACATTACGGCTGCTGCATGACCTGGGAGTCGCAACCTTAATCTTCGATTACCGGGGCTATGGCTCGAGCAAGGGCAAAGCCAGCGAGGCAGGACTCTACCATGACGCCGCCGGAGCCATGGCCTTTCTGCACGAGCACGGCTGGACAGCTGACCGGGTCATTATCTTCGGCCGTTCGCTCGGCGCCGCCGTCGGCATGGAAACCGCTCTGCGGACTTCACCGGCAGGACTGATCATCGAGGCGGCCTTCACCTCGGTCAGTGACATGGGTCGACACCATTATCCGCTGCTCTACTCTCTGCTCGGCTGGATGATTGATGCGAAGTACGACAACCTGAACAAAATTGGTGATCTAAAAACCCCTGTACTGCTGATCCACAGCAGAAACGACACCATCTGTCCACCAACAATGGCCGAACAGCTTTATGCCCGTGCAGCAGACCGGAGTCAGATCCACTGGATCGATGGCGCTGATCACAATAACGGGCTGATCATTGGAGGAACGGCCTATCGCGAGCGACTGCGGCAGGCTATTGAATACTGGACCAACGGAAAACAGGTGCTTGACCGGTAGGTCGATTTAGGGGCTTCGACGGTTTGTTTCGGAGACGCTTGACCCCGATCCAAACCGGCTGATGAAAAATACTATAATCTTGGGAAAGTGAGAAATGTTATGAAAAAATCGTTTTTAATTGTCTCTGCAGCTTTGTTGATCTTCTCGATAATTGGTTGTACAAACGACCCGTCGAAAGTGATACTGGGTGCCTGGCAGATGGAAGATGATAAAGGAAAGGTCGTTGAGTTTCTGGCTGACGGTTCTTTGTCAACGAAGAATGGTAAGCAAACCGGCAGTGGGCGATGGAGCATGCTTGCTAACGGTCAACTGAATCTGGAGATCTCAACGGCCAGCGGCCCAAGAAACTTTACCTGTGAGGTCCAATTCATTGACAATCTTATGATACTCACTTCAGAAGCAGGTGATGCAGAAAAATATATACGGCTAAAATAGTCGCTTGTCTTCCAGTTTTGTATCGCCTGGCCAGAGACGGGCCGAAAGATAAATAATCGTCAACGGGCTGGTGTGATGCTCCAAGGTTGCGCCGTTGTCGGGTTGCATGAATATTGAAGCTGCCAAAGCATACTGCAAGCAGCGGCCAGCGCTAACACGGCAGACAACCCGACAAAGATTATCTTAGCAAAAGGATTCGAGCCATAGACACAATCTTTTTCAGATTGGTCTTTGGAATGTAGGTCGCGCAACCGTGACTTCTGGTCTCTTCCTTGGTGAGGTCTATCCCTGAGACCATAATGACTGGAGTAAACTTGTTTCTGCGGTTCTCCCCTTTGACGAATTGGGCAACGTCATAGCCGTTTAAGCCGGGCATCATCAGGTCCGTTATAATCAGATCAAACGGCTCAGAACCGCCGGGGGTATTGAAATCCGACGTCCTGAGAAGATCTAATGCCTTCTCTCCCGAATCCACAGTCACGACGGAGAAATCTTCCTTAAGAAGATCACTGAGGACCTTGAGAAAGAATTTGCTGTCATCGATTAATAATATTTTCTTTTCCATGCTTCCGGTTGCTTCTTTGAGATCAAGTCTTCTCCTGCGCCTTCTTGAACAGGTCCGCAAAAGTCCCCATCCCCGCGTCAGCCTTCTCCTCGTAAGAGGTCTCTGCCGATTCTGCTGATTTGTCACGGACCGGAACGAGCGAGATGCGCTTCTCATCGTGGTCGATCTTCTCGATTGTGACCTGTAACTCCTGTCCTTTTTTCAGGACATCCTGGGGGTGCTTGATGCGTTGGTCGCCGCCGATCTTCGAAATATGGACCAAACCGTCGATCCCGTCTTCCAGGGTGACAAAAGCGCCGAATTTGGCCAGACGTGTGACTTTCCCTGTGTGGTTTGAGCCGATCGGGTAACTGCTATTGACATTGAGCCAGGGGTCAGCCAGGGTGTCTCGCAGGCTGAATGAAAACCGCTCATTCTCCCAGTCACATTTTTTCACGGCAACTTCAACCTGCTGGCCGACCTGCAAGATGTCTTCGATATTTTCCACACGGCTGTAGGAGATTTCAGAGATTGGCAACAGGCCTTCCAGTGCGCCGATATCAACAAATGCACCGAAGTCACGGATGTTGGTAATCGTTCCTGAAACCACCATCCCCTCTTTGAGGCTTGTCATCAGTTCGGCACGTTGCTGGCGACGCTCTTCCTCGAGAATGACCCGATGGGAGACGACAATGTTGCGCCCTTGCTCCTCAAATTTGGTAATGCGGAAATCTCGAGTGGTGTCGATTACTTCTTCCGCGTTGTTCTGGCGGCGCAAGCCGAGTTGGGAGAAAGGGCAGAAGGCGCGCACGTTGCCCGGCAACTTGATCTCGTAACCGCCCTTGATTTCCTTCTCGATGCGGCCTTCCACGGGGATTTCGCTGCGCCAGGCTTCCTCGAGTTGTGCGGTTCCGGAAGAGCCGCCGCCGAGTCGAGTGGTGAATCGCAGCTCGCCGCCTTTGCGAGACATGAAGTAGGCGTTGACTGTGTCGCCGACAGCAACCGTCAATTCACCTTCGTTGTCGAGGAGCTCCTTACGATCGAGAATTCCTTCGCCTTTCTGGGCGACATCCAGAAAGATCCACTCTTCACCGATCTGTAGTACCGTGGCGTTGACCTTCTGCCCCGGTTCTAGCCGGGTCTTGCCAACCATGCTTTGCTCCAGCATCTCGGCAAAACTGCCTTCTTCGTTCGTGTCCTGGTTTTCAAAGGGTTCGTCACTCATCGGTTGCCTCTCTTATGGTTGGATGCCGATCATTATAGGCATGTTTATTATTCCTGTCATGGCATAAGATAATGATTTGCGGGTAAACTGTCATTGCGTACAGTATTCCTTTCGCGAGGTAGAGCCATTGAACGGATTGAATTCATGAAACAATATGATGTGATTGTGATCGGCGGCGGGCCCGCGGGACTCTTTGCTGCAGGCTTTGCAGCGCGGCACAAGGGGCAGGTGCTCCTGCTCGAGAAGAACCGGCAATGCGGGGCAAAGCTCCTGATTACTGGCAAAGGACGCTGCAATGTCACGCACGATGAGCACGACCCGCGAAAGTTCGCGGAACACTTCGCTCGCAACGGTCGCGCATTGCTGACCGCGCTCTATGCTTTCGGTGTCTCTGAGACCGTTGCGTTCTTTGCTGATCATAACGTGCCACTCAAGGTTGAGCGCGGCGGGAGAGTTTTCCCTCAGAGCGGACTTGCCGAAGACGTACAGAAGGCGCTGGTCAACTTTGTGCGAGATGAGGGAGTTGAAGTCCGTACGGGTTGCGAAGTCAAGGGCCTTCTGGTTGACGAATTGCGGGTTCGTGAAGTCGAGACAAGCGCAGGAAACTTCTCAGCGAACAATATCATCCTTGCTACCGGCGGGCTGTCTTACCCGGAGACCGGCTGTAGCGGAGACGGCTACGCCTGGGCGAAAGATTGCGGCCATCACCTGGTCAAACCCGAACCGGCCCTGATGCCGGTAAGGCTGAAAGAACGCTGGACTCCAGAAGTCAGTCGGTTCAACCTCAAAAATGTCCGGATCACATTGTCTGTCGATGGTAAGACGGCAGACGAAAGATTCGGCGAGGCTTTCTTTACCCGATCGGGAATCGGCGGCCCAATTGTGCTTGATTTGAGCAGTCGTGTTCGCGATGCACTAAAACAAGGCAAGGTAAAGTTGCTGCTCGATTTCAAGCCTGCCGTTGCCACGGACCTGTTTGACAAGCGCCTGCAGCGGGAGCTGGCCGAGCACAGTAACCTGGATTTCGGTAACGTTCTGGGCAAACTTCTGCCACGTGACATGATTCCGATCTTTATCAAGCTGGCAGGGATTGATCCCGGCAAGAAGTGTCATTCGGTAACCCGTGTGGAGCGGCAGCGTCTGCTGAAGCTTTTCAAGGAGATGGAGCTTGAAGTGACAGGTTGCGAGGGTTTCCGTCGCGCCATCATAACCGCCGGTGGTGTGTCGTTGAAAGATATCGACATGCGCAGTATGCGCTCGAAGAAAATCTCTAACCTGTACTTTGCCGGTGAGATGATTGACCTGGACGGCCCCACCGGCGGTTTCAACCTGCAGGTCTGCTGGTCGACCGGCTACCTGGCTGGCCTCAAGGCTGCAGAGAAATAGACAGGCTCCCGGACTGCCCCGGGCTGCTGACAAAGTTCCGCCAGACTTCATGATAGAGAGGGCAACAGGTGGTTCACCTGTTGCCCTCGTTGTTTCTGAAAGACAAAACCGGCGGGTCGCGTCCCGCCAGACGCCATACTTTTGCCCGGCAGCAAAAGTATGCAAAAGTGCCTTCTCCTTGCTGAGGGCATCTCCTTTGCCGGATTTCTGAGACATCCAATCACGACAGGGCTTAATAAGCCGGCCCGTTACAGGGGGCCTCCCTTTGAGTGTAACCTGCATGGGAAAAGCTTGAAAGCATAGCTGTCGATGCAATCTTCCACAGAAGGAGAGGCTCTCAAGAGCCTCGG
>Ga0102946_1000860_pt1 | contig 10608 bp, 14 predicted proteins | sample SalPon2A_A_D1_MG_FD_78209 | JGI IMG/M metagenome (GOLD analysis project Ga0102946, IMG submission 78209) | Soil microbial communities from South San Francisco under conditions of wetland restoration - Salt Pond MetaG R2A_A_D1_MG | ecosystem: Environmental > Terrestrial > Soil > Wetlands | place... | reverse complement strand
CAGCACATAAAGAATTCTCTGACATGGATGTCGAGAACGAGACCACAGGGATGTGCTTGTGTCGTGTCCTGGTAAGCACTACCACCCGCCGCAGCCCCTCTCCTGCCAAATCGGAGAAACCAGAAAACCCCGCATTGTTCGAATGCAACAGTTACACCTCATGAAAACCTTATCAAATGCCTTTTTAATTTCGGCAAATCATTTACTTATAGAGAGGCTCGCTACCGACCGGTGAAATTTGTGGGTCAGTTCAGACTGCCTGCGGTGTCTTCAGCCGCCGTTTCAATACTTAAAATCAGCTAACCATCAGAAATTAACTAATTACTCTTCCGCTTCGACCTGAAATACGACACCATCAACACCTGTCACCTTGATATGTGTGCCGGAGGGCAGATCGGGGCCTTTGACTTTCCAGGTGGAATCATCAACCGTCACTTTGCCAACACCATTGACGATCGGTGTGCTAAGTGAAAAAACCCGTCCGATATATTGTTGCCCACGCCTGTTCAGGTTGGGTTGGTCGGTTTTTACCGGTCGTGCTTCCCGGTACTTCCGCCAGGCAATGATGGCCACAACCGAAGTCACTGCGAACAACACCAACTGAACCTCAAATGTAATGGTGGAAAATACCAGCAAAATCAGACCGACAGCGGCAGCAGCGATGCCTAACCAGAGGAAAAAGAAGGCCGGCGCAGTGAGCTCCAGTATCAGTAACAGACCGGCGAGTATCCACCAGTGCCAAAATACGACATGTTCAAGCCAACCGGTCATGGTCAGGTACTCTCCTTAGGTTTATCGCCGATGACGGACTTTGCAAGCTCGGTGATACCCGCCAGGCTACCAAGAATACCGGTGGTTTCCATCGGTAACAGTAATGTCTTCTGGTTGGGGCTGGTTGCAAACTGTTTCAATGCATCGACATACTTTTGAGCAACAAAATAATTGATCGCCTGCATATCACCTGCAGCGATGGCCTCTGAAACCATGGTGGTGGCCCTGGCCTCGGCCTCGGCAAGACGCTCACGGGCTTCCGCATCCCTGAAAGCCGCTTCTTTGCGACCCTCGGCATCCAGCACGATAGCCTGTTTCTCACCCTCGGCCTTGAGTATTTCCGCCTGTCTGAAACCTTCAGCCTCTAGGATATTGGCACGCTTTTCACGCTCTGCCTTCATCTGCCTTGCCATAGCATTGACCAGGTCTACGGGTGGAGTAATGTCCTTGATTTCGATGCGCGTGACCTTGAGGCCCCACGGGGTAGTAGCTTCATCAACAACACCCAGAAGCTGGGCATTGATGGTATCGCGCTTGGATAATGCATCATCCAGATCCATGGAGCCAAGAACCGTACGGATATTGGTAACGGTCAGGTTCAGAACGGCGTGTTCAAGCCGGAAAACTTCGTAAGCCGCCTTGGCGGCATCAAGCACCTGGAAAAAGACCACGCCATCTACGGTCAGAACGGCATTGTCCTTGGAGATGACTTCCTGTGATGGTACATCGAGAACGCGCTCCATCATGTTAACGCGCTGCCCCACGCGATTGACAAATGGAATCATCAGGTGAAAACCAGGACGAAATGTAGTGCTGTACTTTCCAAAACGTTCAATCGTGTATTCGTAACCCTGCTTGACGATAATGACAGCTTTACGCACAACAACAATAGCAAGAAATGCTACGATGATCGCCGAGACTAGTGCATTTTCAAACATTTTCAGACCCTCTTTTTAAGCTTGAAACAGGTATATGACACCGATAGAAATTGACCGTTTTCTCCGAGTTTAAAGCTTATCAGAAACCGGCCAGATAAGGATGCGCCAGAAGTCACTGGCAAATCCTTAACGACAGGAGCCAGTATGAATGACGAACAAGACAAACTGTTTGCCAGGAGCCGGGCGCTAACCTCTGGTTTCCGATTTGATGAACAGGTGGTCAAGGTTTTCCCCGACATGATTGCCCGCTCTGTGCCAGGTTACGAGTTGATCGTACCCATGATCGGTGTGTTGGCAAGACGTTATGCACAACCGGATTCAAACCTGTACGACCTGGGTTGTTCACTGGGGGCGGCCAGCCTGGCCATGAGTCTTGCGGTTAAGGCTACTGGCACCAGAATAATCGCGGTGGATAACTCAAAGGCCATGGTCGACCGTTGCAGCAATACCCTGGCAGAGCACAGTGGTTGCGTCCCCATTGAAGTACAACTACAAAATATACTGGATACAAAAATAGAAAATGCTTCCGTTGTGGTACTTAACTTCACCCTGCAATTTATTGACCGGAGCCGGCGCCAGTCAATGATCGATCGCATTGCTGCGGGTATGCGCAAAGGCGGCATAGTTATTGTCTCGGAGAAAATCTGTTTTGAGGATGAACAGGAACAACAGGATCAAACGGCGTGGCATCACGATTTCAAACGAACACAGGGTTACTCTGAACTCGAAATTGCACAGAAGCGTAATGCGCTTGAAGACGTCTTGCGTCCGGAAACAGAGTCCGCTCATTTCAAGCGCTTACAGTCAGCGGGTTTTTCCAGGTCTTACCGTTGGTTCCAGTGTTTCAGCTTTGTCAGCTATATAGCGTTCAAATGAAAAATCCCTATTTGAATCTGTATAACACCGCAAGAACAGAGCTGGCAGAGCTCGCCTGGCAAACGCTGGAAAACACAGGTCATGGTGATGTTCCACGCTGGTTGAAGGCCATCAGTGCCGTGAGCGAAGGTGACCGGACTCTTCAGCTTGACCGGAGCGCCCCCGTCCTTGGTGGTCCGGTTGAGGATAAGGAGCGCTTGCGTCGCCATCTTTTCGAGTTGCACCCATGGCGCAAGGGCCCGCTGGAGTTGGGTGGTGTAAGGATAGATACCGAGTGGCGCTCTGACTGGAAATGGGCACGGCTGGAGTCTCATGTTGATCTCAAGGGCATGGAAGTTCTTGATATTGGGTGTGGCAACGGCTATTTCGGCTTACGCATGCTTGCAGCTGGTGCTGAACGGGTGGTGGGTATCGATCCGACCTGGGTATTTGTCATGCAATGGCTGGCGATGCAAAAGCTCGGCCCCGGCCTGAATAATTTTGTGCTTCCGCTGGCTATAGAAGACTTGCCGGAGAATACCGCCGGGTTTGATCGTGTATTCTCGATGGGTGTTTTGTATCATCGAAAAAAACCGGTTGAACACCTCGAACAACTCAAACAACTGACCCGGCCCGGCGGCCAGGTCATACTTGAAACCCTGGTCCTGGAGGGCCCGGGTAAAGAGGTTCTGAAGCCGGAAGGTCGTTATGCACGTATGCGCAATGTGCACGCCATTCCAAGCCTGTCAGTTTTGCGTGAATGGCTGGAACAGGCGGGTCTGCCGGAGTCACAACTGCTCGATGTCAGCAAGACGACCACTGATGAACAACGCAGCACCGACTGGATGACCTTTGAATCCTTGAGTGAGTGCCTGGACGCAGGTAACCACTCGCTGACGGTTGAAGGTCACCCTGCACCGGTGAGGGCGGCATTGTTGATTGATATTTAAACCATTACTAAGCAGATAAGAGAGAAAAGTCATGACATTCACAACCCCCGATGTGTGCGATGAGTTTCTGGATAAACTGAAGGTGCTTGACCCGCTGTTTACTGAATATGGCGGTAAGGAAAAATTCAGCGGTGAAATTGTCACCATCAAGTGTTTTGAGGATAACTCACTGGTCAAGCAGGCGCTTGGCTCCCCGGGAGACGGTAAAGTGCTTGTTGTTGATGGCGGTGCGTCGTTGAGGTGTGCGCTAATGGGCGATTTGCTGGGCGCCATGGCGGTACAAAACGGCTGGCAGGGTGTGCTTATCAACGGCTGTGTGCGTGATGTGGAGATGCTGAAGACAATGAATTTGGGTGTACGTGCGCTAAATTGCTATCCGCTCAAATCGACAAAACGTGGTGAAGGACAACTAAACGTTGCATTGAGGTTTGCCGGTGTCAGCCTGGAACCCGGGCAATACCTCTATGCGGATGAAAACGGAATTGTCGTGGCCAGGGAAAACTTGTGTCTGGAGTAGGGTGGAATACAGCAAATGAGTCCTAACTACCATCACCCTGCAGGAATTCAAATGCGGTGACACATTCAGGCAACTCATAAAACAAGGCGGGTCTTGAGCCCATACGTTCACCGTAATCAGCGTAGAAACGTTCGCATTCCGCACGGTCTGGGAACTCCTTGTTGGTAACGCAGCTTTCGATCACCTGTTTTCGCAATGGTGCAATTTTCTCCTGGCGTGCGGCTTCGCAAGCAGCGTCCAGCCTGGCCTGTTTGTCTTGACGAGACTCCTCAGCCTGGGCGACAGTGGCGATAAGCGACAGAGATAAAACCAAAATCAGACCTGTTAAAACTTTCACAATCAACTCCTGTTTGTCATATCCATCTTATACCCGGGCTCACAACTCATCTTCTCCGACCCATTTGCGGACTTTTGGTGCCCTGTAGAGGTCAAACTTTTCCAGTAACTTAACGGGGTCGGAAGCTTCAATTAACATCGGCCGGTAGAGTGAATTTACAAACTCCTGTTCAAACGATGTTTCCAAAAACCGCATCAGGTTGTCGTAGTACCCTTCGATATTCAGCAGGGCACATGGCTTTTCATGAAACCCCAGTTGAGCCCATGTCAGTATTTCAAATATTTCCTCAAGTGTACCCCAGCCACCCGGCAGAGCGACAAAACCATCAGCAAGTTCGGCCATCATGGCTTTTCGCTCGTGCATCGACGCCACAACATGTAGCTCGGTAAGCCCGCTATGAGCGACCTCTTTGACTGCAAGGCTGTGGGGTATTACACCGATGGCTTCACCGCCGCGGCTGAGTATTGCATTGGCAACGGCACCCATGACACCAATGGCCGCTCCGCCATACACCAGGCCGATACCGCGTTCGCACATCACCCTGGCCAGGTTTTCAGCTGCAAGTGTGAAAGCCGGGTTTTTACCGGGACTGGAACCGCAATAAACACATATTCTTTTAATTTTCATGGTCTTTGGCAGGATATCGACGCAGTGTCATTTTTTCCATGATGTCAGTCCACGGAAACAATGGGCCAGGATCAAGTTTACGCCGGATTTCGATGTCGGACCTGTCTTCCGAAACCACCATTCCAGTATCAAGGTCTTCATGACCAGCGATGAACTCCAGGCCGCCAAGGCTGGTCTGGAGGTGATTGAGCAATGTGAGCAGTGATTCGATTTGTGCTTCGGGATAAGGCTCTTTCATTTGCTGATGGTTGCTGAAAAACCAGTCCGGATAACGACCGTCATTAACCAGTTCAATACCGATGCTTTGCCGGTTAAACCCCCTGACATGGTGGGCAATACGGCTGAGCGGCACCCATTGTTCAACAGAACCATCCCGATCGATATAAAAATGACCACAGTTACCGGTATGGGTCTTTGGGTGATGCACTTTTTCTCCAAAAACCCGGGCCATCGGCAGGTCGGGCAGCTCGGTACAATGAATAACAACAAGGCTTATGTCGTCAGTACAACGGCTTTCCAGCCGTCGTACATAGGATAAAGGGCGTTGAACAATGGCCCGGTTCATTGGGTTTTTGGGCAGGGGCCCAGTGAATCGCCGTGATCCTGATGAACAAACGAGTCAGCGGCAGAGACCGCGATGGTGTGGTCCTTGTGACAAACCATTTGCTGACCATATCGACGCTCTGATATGGAATCATCTGTTGCACAGGCACACAACAATGTCAGGCCTATCAATAAAATCAAGTAACGCATGCTTGTTCCGTGCAGTATCGGCAGCGAAATAATTATGAACTAGCCTTGTGCCAACAGGAAACGCAGGTCCATGATGGCGGCATTGGCCCTTGATATATAATTTGCCGTCACCAGCGAGTGGTTGGCAAACGCACCGAATGTGTCACCATTCAAAACCATCGGTGCATGTAGGGGTTCCTGTGTCGATTCCAGTTCGCGGATAATCTGACGATAGCTGATAAGGGCGTTTTTCTTGCGCAACACGTCGTGAAAATCCACTTCCATTGCCCGCAAAAAGTGGATCAATGCCCACGTGCTACCGCGGGTTTCATAAAACACATTGTCAATCTGGAACCACGAGGTTTTCACATCAACCTCATTGGGGCCGGCAGTTGATTGGGACGCGGCGGAATCGCCGGACAGGTCGGTGTTCAACCTTTCCTGGCCCACGCTTGCCGAAAGGCGCTGCGATAATGATCCCAGCCGTTTTTCCACCAGGCCAAACCATGCAACGAGGTTATCAGCACGTGCATAAAACTGGGCGTTTGAGTCGGTTGGATCAGCCAGGCGTGTCAGGTATGACTCAAGAGACTCCATCGCCTTTTCGTAACGGCCTTCCGTGTCAGGTGGAAACCAGCGGTTATGGGAGTAATGAAAAAGAGGATCCGCCTCGGATAGGTCAGGGTCTTCAGATGATTGTGTCTGGGAACGGCTGAAATCATTACGCATCACCCGGGCCAGGTCCCGTACCTGTGTTAATGCCCCAAACTCCCAGCTGGGCACATTATCGAGAAAAACCCATGGCGGTAAGATGTCGTTTGATAAATATCCACCGGGTTTGTTAAGCATCACGTCGACGACTTCCAACAAGGCAGAGGTGGTGGCTGTACCGGTAACGTTAGCGTGACCGTGGGCCTCGGCATGCAGCCTGGCGCGCTCGACAGGGTCGAACAATTCAGGTTCGTTATTCAACCAGAGCATCATTCCGGCGCATATCAAGAGCAGTACAGAAGGGATGGCTATCCAGAGTTTACGTTTCATGATGGTGAAGATAACAGATTTTGGGTCAGATGCGTGTGCCGGAAGTTATCCTTATGAGACAGAAGGAATTCTGACCCAGGAACTGCTTCAAATCAAGCGTCAAACTGACCGGTTTTCAGAGAGCCCCTGACCATCACGGCAATCTCATCAGTACGTTGAGCTTGATTCCCGATCACCGCCACCGAACCGTGTTCAAGATTAACCAGGGACGCATGCCACTGGTCAAAGTTGACTTCAGAGCTTTCGGTTATCTGGACATTAGGCATATAAATCAGCGTCATCAGACCCTGGTCGGTCTGGACAACCATGTGCGCGCCACGTCCGTCGGGTGTCGGACAAAACTTGATGAATTTAATCATTGTGGCCAGTTTTTCATCGACGCCGGCATTCAGCCTGGACAGTATCCTGGTGATGTCCTGTTCGGGGAAACGCTCAGCGGCCTTTGCAAACACTTTTGTGCCATCATGTGAAAAATGATCAGCGACATAATCTTCGACGCTATCCCATTGTTGGTTTTGTTTCCAGACCAACCCCGCTGCACCAGCGAAGACCAGCAGGCTGGCAGCCAGTGCCAGCGGCATCCATCGTCGAGGCCTTACCTGTTGTTGACTGATATCCATTATCCGGCTCAGTAGATCGTCGGGTGCCTGGATACGTATGGAGCCCTGAAGCTTTTCTTCAAACGCTTCTGCATCAACGGCCACTGCTTCAAACTCTGGTGAAGAACGGCGGGCACGCAGAGTCTCCTCGTCCCTGTTCAGGGGATCCGCACCCATCAGTTTTTGGAACTCAGAAAAGTTCATGGACATTTCCCGTTACTCCATCCTTTTGCAGTTGTGCTCTCAGTTTTTCGCGTGCCCTGAATAACTGGGTCATCACCGCACTTTTTGTGATGCCAAGCTGCGCGGAGATTTCCGCACAACTGTGTCCAAACACCACCTGCAACAACAAGGGATCCCGATACTTGGAATCCAGTTTAAAAATACCCTGGCGCAATAAGTCACGCTCGGTCTGCTCGTCCGGTTCCAAATCTTCATCATCAGCAATCGAAACCTTTTCATAATTGGTAAAAGCCGGCACTTTGCGCTCAAAAGTTCGCGCATACTCACGCCGCAGTATCGTAATCAACCAGCTTTTTGCTTTTGCCACATCATTCAAACTGTCCAGCGCCCGCCACGCCCTGAGAAAAGTTTCCTGAACCAGGTCTTTCGCCAATGCATCGTTACCACATATCCACATGGCGTAACGATACAAGTCTGTCGAATAAGCCTCGGCAAGCTCATTGAACCGATTTGTCCTTCCCGTATCACTAGTCATGACCGGATTGAAGAAAACCTTATTACAAACTTATTCAATTATTTTTAAACCTTTGTTCAGCAATCGATGCCCTATATGGGATAATACCGCCAATGCAATTGGAAACCTAATTGACGTTCGAAGCGTCTATGTAAACCAGTGCATATAATTTTTAATAAGCTTCGTTGTGACTAATGGCACTTTGAGTTATGCCCCTAAAACCGCAGTCTGTGCCAAGACTCACCGGGGCCAGGCTTTAATTTTGTTATTTAATCGCCGCGTACACAACTGTGAATACCGGTGGGAGTATAAGAGGATGAGTATGAATTTCGAACAAGCCAGGTTCAACATGGTAGAACAACAGGTCAGAACCTGGGAGGTTTTGGATGAGCGTGTTCTGGAATTGCTGGAAAAAACCCATCGTGAAGATTTCGTACCTGTTCGATATCGGAAAATGGCCTTTACCGATATGGCCATCCCGTTGGATCATGGTCAACACATGATGAAACCGGTGGTTGAAGGTCGATTGTTGCAGGCCCTGGAACTTGAACCGGATGAAACAGCTTTAGAGATTGGAACCGGAAGCGGTTTTATCACGGCCTGCCTCGCACAAATGGCTAAACATGTCGTCAGTGTGGATGTACACGAGCAGTTCTCAAACGAAGTTGCTGCCCGGCTGAAAGAAAAAGACATCCATAATGTCGAGCTTGAAACCGGTAATGCGATGACGGGTTGGCAGCCTGAACAGGCTCACGATGTGCTGGTTGTTACCGGTTCTGTTCCGAGTGTGCCGGATCATTTCCGGGGCTGGGTAAACCCGGGCGGCAGAATTTTCGTGGTTTGTGGTGATGAGCCGGCAATGGAAGCAAAACTTTTAACCAGGTTGAATGCAACCGAGTGGCGAGAAGAGAGCCTGTTTGAAACAGACCTGGCTAGACTAATAGATGCTGATAAAGCACCGGAATTTGAATTTTAAGGAATTTAGGAGTGGTTATGAAGTTCGATATCAATAATCAAAAACTTTTGATAGCGGCGGTTTTTTTCATGTCGTCACCGGCATTTGCTGTTGATCTGGTCGGTATTCATGATCTGGCGGTTAAGAATGACCCTCAATTGCAGGCGGCAGCGTATCGTCAGGAAGCAACCGGGGAAAACACCCGCCAGGCATGGGCAAACCTGTTACCGACAATAAGTGGTAGCGCTGGTCGCACTTGGGGGAATGCCACGACAAAAATCGGTGAAGTTGATTTTGGTGATGGCACAATTCAACCAAAGTCAAAACAAGAGAGTGATATTGATACCGAGTACTACAGTTTTGATCTTCGTCAGTCGCTGTACGCACAAAGCAATTACGAAAACCTGGATATTGCGCGCGGGCAGGTCAGCCAGGCGGAAGCCACCTACAATATTGCTTACCAGGATTTCCTGGTGAGGGTTGCTGGCGGTTATTTCAGCGTATTGACAGCACAGGATGGTGTAATTTTTGCCGAGGCTGAAGAGAAGGCCCTGCAGCGTCAGTTCGAGCAGGCCGAGCAACGCTTTGAGGTGGGTTTGACCGCAGTAACCGATGTTCATGAAGCCCGGGCCAGTTACGATAATGCACGTGCCCGTGCGATTGTTTCGAGGAATACCCTGGCTGATACCAAGGAGGCCCTGGTTGAACTGACCGGTCAGTATTTTGATGACTATGATCCACTGCAGGAAGTATTGCCACTGGTTACACCCATTCCGGAGTCCCCGGAAGATTGGGTCGATATTGCCATGCAGTACAACCCGACCGTGGTTTATGCTCACATGGGTGTCGAAATCGCAGACGCCAATATACGTTTACAACGGTCCGGTCACTATCCAACCCTCGACCTGGTTGGAAGTTTGAATCGATTCACAAACAATAAGCGGGCATTTACAAATCTTACCGGTGAAAATTTTGCCACCACTGAGATCGGAAGTGATGACAACCAGATTGGCCTGCGCTTGAATGTACCCCTGTACCAGGGCGGCGTAATCACCTCAAGGACACGCCAGGCGCGGTATTTACTCAATGCGGTCAACGAAGACCTTGACCAGCGGCAAAGGGCGGTAGTCAGGAGCACAAAAAATGCCTATCGCGCAGTCATAGCCGGTATTGAACAGGTCGGTGCATTTGGCCAGGCGATGATTTCAGCGGAAAGCGCGCTGGAGGCCACCCAGGCTGGTTTTGAGGTGGGTACGCGTACGATCGTCGATGTTCTGATCGCGCAACAACGTTATTTCCAGGCACAGCGGGATAATTCACTGGCCCGCCATACCTATATCGTTGATCATCTGCGCCTGAAAGCTGCAGCCGGTGTGTTGGCTTCTGAAGACCTGCAAAAAGTTAATGCGATCCTGCAGTAAAACGGTAGCTTGATTAAACACTGCAATTGCTGATTGTCATGTCACCTCCGCGCAAGCGGAGGTGAACCTTTCTGCGGTTTGGCCGTGGTTTAGATCAACTTTCCGATTTCTTTCAGCGTCAGTTCCAACGCACCCTTATTCATTGCTACCAACTGCTGTCCCGCTTGT
>Ga0102946_1000859_pt1 | contig 10615 bp, 9 predicted proteins | sample SalPon2A_A_D1_MG_FD_78209 | JGI IMG/M metagenome (GOLD analysis project Ga0102946, IMG submission 78209) | Soil microbial communities from South San Francisco under conditions of wetland restoration - Salt Pond MetaG R2A_A_D1_MG | ecosystem: Environmental > Terrestrial > Soil > Wetlands | place... | reverse complement strand
TCGGCCAGGTAATGCGCGGTTGCATCGCCTTCCACGGTGGGATTCGTAGCAATGATCAATTCACTAATCGTGTCGTCGCGCAAGCGATCGTCCAGCATTGAAAGTCCCAGCTCGTCCGGGCCGATGCCATCCAGCGGCGAAAGATGACCCATCAATACAAAATACATGCCGCGATAACCCGTCGCGTCTTCCACTGCCATTACATCGGCGGGCGACTCGACGATACAAAGCTGGGCGGCATCCCGCCCGGTCGCGGCACAAATCGAACAAAGGTCGTGTTCGGTAAACATTCTGCAGCGGCTGCAATGCCCAATGCCATTCATTGCTTCCGCGATCGCGCCGGACATGGCAGTTGCGCCGTCCCGATCACGCTCCAGGAGATGAAAAGCAATACGCTGCGCCGACTTCTGGCCGATGCCAGGCATACAGCGCAATGCGTCAATCAGGCGAATCAATAACGGGGAATAGGACACAAACCGGATCTTAAAACGGCAACTTCATTCCCGGCGGCAGGGACATGCCAGACGCCATCCCGGAGAACTTTTCCTGTACGGTGCTCTCGACTTTCCGAACCGCGTCGTTGAATGCTGCTGTAATCAGGTCCTCCAGCATTTCCTTGTCGTCGCCGAGCAACGAATCCTCAATTTCGATGGCCTGGACCTGGTGCTTGCAGGTCATGGTTATTTGTACCATGCCCCCGCCCGATTCACCGACGACAGTTATCGTCGACATTTCCTCCTGCGCCTTTTGCATGTCAGCCTGCATTTTTTGCGCCTGCTTCATTAATTGGCCGATTCCGCCTTTCATTGCCTAACTCCGCTCAGTCTTTTTGTGAATTATCAAGAATTTCGATTGAATCCGTCTTCAACTCTGCGCCAAACATGTCTTGCAACGATTTGACATTCGGATCGGATTCGAGAGTAGCAATCGCCGCCACTATTTTTTCGTCCGCCAGCCGCGATTCTTCCTGCAGCGGCGTCTCGTCGGCCGCTTCGCCTATCGAAATATCGACAACCAGCGATTCGCCAAATCGATCCGATAACGCATTGGCCAGGGCCTCTTTGCGCGGCCGGGTCAAAAGCGACTCGGATCGGGGGTCTATGCTCAGGTAGACCGTATTACCCGATCGACGCAGGTAAGAACAATTGCCGGCCAGCAGGCGCACCGCACCCGGCAGCGCCATCTCTTCAATCAGAGCTCCCCAGTCCGGCTCTTGCCAGGTAACCGCCGGCGTTTCTACGCGCTCATTCGATTGTGCACCGACCACTTTTCGCGATGGCGCTTTGGCGCGGCCGGTCGAGCCGCTCTTCTGCATGGATTGGGCACCCTCTCCACCCCCGCTTGCTGCCGCATTGGCCGGCCGAAATGCAAGCATACGCAGCAACGTCATTTCCGTTCCGCTTCGCGGGTCTGGCGCCAGGTGCAGGTCGCGGCGGCCAAGCACAGCTACCTGGTAGAAAAGTTGCACGTCTTCCACCGGCAGCGCCGTGGCGAGGCTGTTGAGCTCTGCGTCCGCGACTTCATCTTCAGATTCAACGCCACCAACGACCTGAAACACCGCCAGCTGTTGCAACGTCCTCGCCAGATCTTCCAGTAGCCTGGCGTAGTCCGGAAATTGCTCATCGATCTCGGCAACCGTCGCCAGTACGCCAGCCGCATCGTCTTCAGCCAGTTGCTGCAATAATCGGGAGACGTAGTTTCGATCAATGGTTCCCAACATCGACGATACTGACTCTTCCTCGACGTTACCGCCACAATATGCGATTGCCTGATCCAAAAGACTCAAAGCATCCCGAAGACTTCCATCCGCAGCGCGTGCCAGCAGCGTCAGCGCTGCTGGCTCGAAGCTGATTGATTCCGCCTCGCATATATGCGCTAGCCGATCCTGAATTTGCCGCGGCGTCAGGCGCGTGAGATTAAACTGCAAACAGCGCGACAGCACCGTGACAGGCAATTTCTGCGGGTCAGTCGTCGCCAGCAGAAACTTGACGTGCTCGGGCGGTTCCTCCAGCGTCTTCAATAGTGCATTGAATGAATTTTTGGACAGCATGTGGACTTCGTCGATCAGGTAAACCTTGAAGCGGCCGCGAGCCGGCGCGTACTGCACGTTGTCCAGCAAATCTCGGGTATCGTCAACCTTGGTTTTTGAAGCTGCGTCGACCTCGATCAAATCGACGAATCGGCCCTCGTCGATCTCGGTGCAGGCGCTGCACTCACCGCAAGGCGCTGCCGTAACACCCTTGTCACAATTCAGGGCCTTGGCAAGAATCCGGGCAATCGTCGTCTTGCCAACGCCCCGCGTGCCGGCGAATAAATAGGCATGGTGCAGACGTCCGGATTCCAGCGCATTGACCAGCGCGCGCAACACATGGTCCTGCCCGACGGTGTCCGAGAAGTCTTTTGGGCGCCACTTGCGCGCCAAAACGAGGTAGCTCATAAATTTTCCTTTGGGGCGCACCAGTGTAGCGCAAGACGCGCCGTGGGCAAGACTCGCCGTGGACAAGCCTGAAAAGTGGTCCGCGCCAGCCGCTCCCCGGCACCCGGATTCACCGCTGCCGCTGCTCCCTTCCGGGCCTGACGGGGTTCACGGCTAACCGTCGCGAGGAAGCCGACGCGGACCGGCCGCGATTATCCCTGTTAGGCTTCGTCAACACAATCGTCCCGCTCGTTACTCCAGCATCAGCGAATCGATGAAGACCTCCTTGCGAATCTGTAGCTCCCGGGAATAAACCCGTTCACCGGCAACGTACGTAGCGCAGGACGTGCGGTCATCGCCCAGCGTCATCAGGACGAACAAGGCCTCTTCAAGATTGTTCGTGTGCTTCATTCGGTAGCCGAGGACGGGCGTCGCTTTCAGGTCCAACACCGTCAAATCTGCTTCCATACCGGCCTCCAGGCTACCGATCTTGTCATCGAGATACAGTGCATGCGCAGCACCTCGGGTAGCCAGGTAGTAAGCATGGTGGGCGCTCAGCGCATATCCATTGAGTTGTGCAACCTTGTATGCCTCGCTCATGGTCACCAGTTGAGAGAAATTGGTTCCTGCTCCAAGATCTGTGGCGAGACCGACGCGTACAGGCCGACCCGGGTCCACCGCCTTTTGTATATCGAACAGGCCACTGCCGAGGAACAGATTTGAGGTCGGACAATGCGCAATGGCTGTACCCGAGTCGTGCAACGCCTGGAACTCAGGCTCTGACAGATGCACACCATGCCCGAGAATACTTCGCTCACCCAGCATCCCATAATGTCCGTAGACGTCGACATAGCTTGACCGTTCGGCAAACAGCTCACCGACCCAGCGCACTTCGCTCGGATTCTCAGAGACATGCGACTGCAGGTAGGTTCCCGGGTTCTCGGCCCAGATCTTTCCGGTCAACTCCATTTGCTGTGGCGAACTGGTTGGCGCAAATCGGGGTGTAACGCTATACAACGAACGAGCGTTGCCATGCCAACGGGAGATAAGCTCCTGGGTCTGCTCATACCCTTGCTGCGGTTTTTCCAGTAATTCATCGGGCGCATTACGATCCATCAGCACCTTGCCGGCGATGTTGCGCATGTTAAGTTTGTTCGACTCTTCGAAAAACGCATCGACAGACACCGGATCAACGGTACAGAACACGGACGAGGTTGTGGTTCCACAGCGAAGACTTTCGCGCAGAAAAACTTTTGCAGTCGCATGCGCGTGCTCAGCATTCTTGAAATTCTGCTCCGCGACAAATGTATATTTATTCAACCAATCCAGCAGATGCTTGCCATACACACCGATAATTTCTGTTTGCGGATAGTGCACATGGCAATCGATAAATCCGGGAAGAATCAGGCAGTTTTCATAGTGCGTCACTTCGACGTCAGCGGGCAGATTCGGCAGTTCGGAGCCGGCAGCACCGAAGCTCTGAATTTTGCCCCCCTGCATCACAATCAGTGCATCCGCCTCATACACCACGCATTCATCCAGCGGTAACCGAAACGGGTCGTTCGCGTAGCTCAAAGCGGCACCGCGAATCGCGGTGATCGGCGCTTTCTCGTGGTCCCGCGGCATCCGTATTGCCTAAACCGGGTCAATCAACGGAATAATCTGCGATAACTGGTATTCCATTTCGACTTCCATCTTGTTTTCCAACTGATAAAAGCGAGCCGCCTTTCTTGGCGGCAAAACCTTGCGGAACTTACCGAAGTATTTTTGTTTTATTTCGAGCAACTCTTCCTGGATCGCAAAGTATGTCTCGATGACCTGTGTTGCCTGCTCCGCCGAGACACTGCCGGCCCGATAAGCAGCCGTGTAGCTGGTCAGCAGGTCCGCATAGCGATCTCGGACGACCAACAGCTCCGACTCGTAGCGATCGTACAAAGGCCAGAAGCCTGCGGCTTCTTTTTCCGAGAACCGCATTTCTTCCCGAACAATATCTTCCCGCCCGAACTTCAGTAGAGCGCGAGACTTGCGCAGTTCCGCGTCGGTATTTATCGACGACGCTGGCTGCTGCGCAAGGGAAACACTTACAAGCAGCGAACCAACAAGAGCAACGAGTGCTTGCACGAGCTTTCTAGACATATATCTCTCCCGGGTCCGCGCCAATTCGTTTTTTGGGAACCTTTGTTGAGGTAGACTGCCCAAGAGCAATTCAATGATCGCATTCATTCAGAGGGCATTCCGAATGTTGACCCGCACACGCGCATCTTGCAAGACAAAATCGTCAGCCGTCTTAATCGCTTTGAGTGCCGCATCCGTGCTGGCTCTGGCAGGGTGCTCCAGCGTGCAGGTTCAGTCCCAAAGCTTTCGCGTAAACAATGAATCACAAATCGAATCTGCCCAAATCGCGATTGATGCGGACTTCAGCCAGTATCGGCAGCTACTCGCGACCGAGCTGGGAATTTATTTTCCACAGTCGCACCTCACCACAGCCGACGATATCAACCGAATTCGGCAAATTTTTCGCACGGCATTCCTGGCAGAACTGGAAGGCTATAACATCGTCGATGAACCTGGCCCGTCGGTAATGGCCGTCGAGGCGTCGTTGATTGACATGCGCAATGCGGTCGGCGACCAGATCCCCCAGATGCGCAGGGAAATTCGCGAGATGGCGAAGCCAGGAACGATTGTATTCCTGATGGAGTTGCGCGACTCCGAAACCAGCCGCGTACTGGCCCGCGCTGCAGACAGCGCCAAGGCGCCAACTATTGCTTCGGCAGATGGTGTGGCAACAGACTGGTCAAGTATTGAAGACGCTGCCCGTCATTGGGCCGACCTCTTCCGAACGTTCCTGGACGAAAATTTCGCCCATTAGTCCGCCGCTAATCGCCGGCCGCGTCGCCCGGCGCCATGAAGCGATCCAGCCCTTCGCGCAGGATCCGTCCCCAGGCTCTCGCTAGCCGACGAAATTCCGCTGTATTTGAGACCCGGTTCGAATTACTGAATCCTCTTGCAGCGTCTTCCGCTGCCCGGCGATCGACAGCGCGCAAGAGAATGGCGCCTGTCAGGGAATCACGTACTTCGAGTACCAACGTCGCCTCGCCAACCCGGCTCAGGTAGATTTCTGCGTTCCCAACCGGCTCAGGCGGCACGTAGGATACGACGTCAAGAAGTCCACCACGAATCAACAGGACGTCCGGTCCCGGCTCATCCACAATCTGGAAATGCTCGCCGTTTTGCAGCTCTTGCATGAACGCCTTCGCCATCTCCTGTTCGAAACGCGCCTTTTGCTCCGGTGTCAGAGCGAAAAACTCCTGCCTTGAAGATGCCAGTGTGGTCGTACGTGTGGAGCCACCGGGGCGATATTCAACTCCAACGCCCTCCAGCATAATTTTGGTATAGGACTCGACGTTGAAGTCTGGTCGCGCCCAGGCCCCATCCATCCGTCCGCCTTTGACGGGATACAAGCCATCAAACGTTGGTTCTGCTTCCGCACTGGTGTCTATCTCCGGCGCCGAACTCGCACACCCGACGACCGTGCCGGCAATCAAACCGAGGACGACTGCGCGCACGATTGAAAACATTCTAAGAAATAGCATGGCGGTCAATCCTGTTCTTATTGTGGGTGGAATGAAAATTGTTTATTCGATGTTAGCACACGCGCCATCGGAGACCTGGAAATTAGCCAGATAGCCGATTCAGAAAGAGTATCCCAAGGAAGTGGTTATGCCGTAGTCGTTTTGTGAGGCACCCTCGCTGACAGGATCGCTGTCGTAGCTCTCGTAAAAGCTGAGTTGCCAGAACAGGTCGCGAATAATCTCCCACTTGAGCGTGACATCGAATTCGCCACGCACACGACCCCAGTTGGTCAGATTCGGAATAATCTCCAGTGAGCTCGACAAATCGAGCTCTGGTGAATCATACCTGAACCAGTCCCAATCCATTCCCAGGTATGCCTCAACGGTGTCTTCATCCGGCGGATCAAAACCTGACTCGTCCTGTGTCAGATTTTCGTGGGTCAGCAACAGGCCGCCCTCAACCAGGAGGCGGCTGTGATTTGACTGTGCAACAATGCGGCCGCCGCCGCCGCCGACCGATGAACGTAAATCGACACCGAGCTCATCGTTTCGAGTTGCACTCAATGAGCCGGCGTAATACCAGCGATTGGAATAAAACCGCTTGTAGCCTGCGTTGGCTGTGTGTCGCTGGCTGGACTCGTTCTGATTACTGTTTGAAATTGACGAATTGATATCCAGACCGAGACTCCGCTCTTCGCCCCGAAATTCTATACTCAGGCCCAGGTTCGTTTGCTCCACGCTGTCTGCCTTGGCGAAGTTGTAGCCAGCGGTGATGTCGCCATCGAGCCGTTCGAATCCTTTGTCTTCAATCGGCGTCAGCAAAACCACCGAGGTCGCATCAAGTTCCACGTACTCATCGCCCAGCTGAACATTGACTTTTCTAACGGCCGGACTGAGCTTCAACTGTCCCAGGTAGCGCCGACCATCAAAGGTTTCGACCTGGATATTCTGATCGCTCGAGAGAAACGCTACGTTATCCCACTCAATAGAAATTGTATCGGTCGCATCGGTCTTGAAACGGAGCCTGCCGCGCTCGAGCGACTTGATTTCGCCCGTCAGGCGGTCGCCATTGTCGAAAACCACGACATCGGTATTTGCGGAAGCCAGCAGCGGCCCGATGAGGACCAATGCGCATAACCAACGAGATCGTCTGGGCATTTCTGTTACCTGTTCGTATTTTGGCGATGATATTTTGTACTATGCAGCGCATGATATCAGCGATATCCCCGGCATCGATGACGGTCCGCGGCAAGGTCCGTGCGCTCATCAAGCTTGCCTGCCTGTTAATGCTTGCCGGCTGCGAGCGGGCGCCAATGGAATTGCGATTGGTACTGCCCTCCTCCGGCCAGGATGCCGGAATCGTCACGGACATGGCGGCGATACTTGGTGAGAATTCGGGTCTCCGCCTGCGCGTAACGGATTCGCCAACCGCCGGCGAAGCGGCGCTTGACATGCTACTCGCTGGGGAGGCCGATCTCGCACTCGTTTCGAACTACCTGCCATTTCGCGAGGGGATTACGACCGTATTACCGGTGTTTCCGAGTGTCCTGCATATTGCGTATCGAGAAGGGCGCGACACGAGCAGTGGCTATAACTTGCTCCACCAGGCAAAAATCTTTGCGGGAACCGACGGATCTGCATCACGCTTGATATTTCGCCGGGTCGCTGACCGGATCGGGCTTGCCGAGGATAGCTACAGCTTTGTCGACAAGGCGGAATCGACCGGCGCTGGGCCTGCCGACATACTAATCCTGTTTGCCCCCGTGTCGCCGGTGCATCGCGACGATCTGGCAGACTATCGACTGTATTCCCTGGGAACACCGGCAGAGGTCGGGATGGGGTCCGTGGTTGAAGCAGCAGCCCTGCTCAACCCGCCTTTACGGCCTTTTATCATCCCTGCGACGACCTATGGCTCCGCGAATGCCGGTCCAGTGGTAACGGTAGCAGTCGACAAGATGCTGGTCGCGCGCAGTGATCTGGATGCAGCGATCGTTTATGACCTGATCAATGAGATCAGGCGTGCGCGCCCGGCGCTGATTGCATCCCGTCCCGGACTGCTTGAAACCACCGATGACAGTTTTGACATTCGGGGATCAACGTTCGTCCTGCACGCCGGAACGCAGGCCTGGTTGCGGCGAGATGAACCGTCTGTGTATGAGCGCTACTCCGGCATAGCCGAGGTGGTTGTCACGCTGTTCATTGGTCTGGTCTCGGCTTCATTCGCCGCAATCCGTATCTTGCGCATTCGTCGCAAGAACCGAATTGACGAGTATTACTCCGCTGCACTTGAGCTGCGGAATCAACTGGCTGCCGCAGCGACTGCTGACGAAACCGAAACAGCAATTCGAAGTTTGCGAGAACTGCAGGATCACGCCTTCGAGCAGTTGGTCAGCGAAAAGCTGGCCGCCGATGACAGTTTTCGAATATTTATTACCCTGTCGAATGATATTCTAAGGCAATATGCCCGCCAATGATTTTTGAGGTCAAAAGATGAGAAATACCAGCGTCCTCGCTGTGCTCGCGTTGAGTATCAGCGCACCTGCGCTCGCGGAAGAATGGTCGTTCAGCGTGGAGCCCTACGTCCTGGGCGCCTCGATTACCGGAGATGCCGGGTTGGGGCGAGTCTCCGGAGCACCTGTAGATGTCGATTTCTCCCGGATCCTGGAAACGCTGGATATGGCGGCCATGGTGCATTTTGAGGCCCACAGCAGAAACGGTTGGGGCTTCGCCCTGGACTACGGCTTCATGGACCTTTCCGACGACATTTTCGGCAGCAGAGGCGGCGTCCTTGACGCCAGGGTGCGCCAGGGCACCCTGGAAGGCTTGCTGATCCGCCAATCAGACATACCGGCATACAGCCTGGAGTATTTTGCCGGATTCCGCTGGTGGGATAACGATGTCGATGTGCTCATTGATCCCGCGATTTTGCCCGGCGACTCCACCCGGAAGGTAGACGCCAGCTGGATAGATCTGATCGTCGGTGCCCGCTGGACGCAGCCGATCAACGATCGCTGGCTTGCGCGGGTCAAGGGTGACATTGGAGGTTTTGGCGTTGAATCGGACTTCACGGCGTCACTTGCGCTCAGTGCTATCTACGAGTTTTCAGACCGGTATGCACTGGATTTGCAGTACAAGGCCCTGTGGGTCGATTACGAGGACGGCAACCGGGGACAATCGGGTTACTTCAGCTATGACACCGTGACGCACGGTCCCATAGTTGGCTTCCAGTTTAACTTCTGAACGCCACTTAGAATTCATAGCCGAGAAACAGTACCGGTCCATAGTGCTGAAGATCGACATAGCCGTTCAGATCAGTATCACTTGAACGCAGTTTCATGCGATAGAAATTAAAACCAAGGCCGGCGTTCAACTGGTCGCCGAAGCGCTTGCGCGCCTCGACCGTGAAATAATTTAGCGAACCCTCGTAGGTGTCGTAATCTGTTCGAAATATTTGCGCTCTCGCCCCAACAGTAAAGCTCTCTCGCAGGTTGACCGAAAATTGCAGACCAATGACCGGCAAAGGTGCATCCAATCTGGATTCCTCGCTCGTGCCGTCCTGATCCGATGAAATAATGGCATCAAAACTCGAAAAATGGATGCCCGCCATCAGCGCCAGTTCTTTTTGCTGTTCACGAATGAGCGAATAGGCGTAGCCAACCCGAATCGATTTGAAGTGTGAGCGACTGCTTAGCTCGGAGTCTGCCGCATAGACGGAATCACCTATCCGCAATTCGTCAGCAAGCGTCACTGTGCCGCGACGCACCAGTTCGAAATAGCTCGCCTCAAGTCGATGGTAACGACCCATCCGCCAAAAGGTGTCAAGCTGAATCACGTTTTCATTATCGGACTCGCCAAACACATCTTCCAGGTCGATCTCTTCGCCGGGAATACCGTCCGACGCATAGCGCCCGATCTTGCTGTCGACGCTGGTATTAAAAATACCGAAGCGGAAATCGAAGCGCTGCGGATCGGGCGGGCCAAGATACAGGCTGCCAGCACGAAATACGTCCGGATTGTAGGCAAACCCGATATTGGCGGACCAGGTCCCCTCCTCATCCACGATCGGACTGCGCTGGATTTCGCTGGCAAGGACTTCGTAGCCCAGTTTGCCGCTCAGCAACCAGTTGCTGTTGAGTTGATACCCCCAGGCAACCCGCAACTTGGTATTTATAGCCGCACCGGGCGAATACATCGGCCGTTGCGGCGTCATTTCGACTGAAGAAACTCCGAAGTAATAGTCAGTGTACTTGTCATCCTGGTAAATCGCCGCAATCTCGGGAACGAAGTAGCCTCGGGCGAATTTAACAGGATACGAGACAGCAAGACTGCCGGTCACTCCGTCATGCCGATTGGTGGGCTCGACCCAAGCGCCCAGGTGAAACTGCACCGGCCAGCGCCGGTAACCAATGCCAGGCCCAAGCTCGACAGTCCATTTGGGCGCTTCCACTCCGCGCAATGCCTCAGAATTAGTATTGCCGAATCCCAATGTCCGTATGCGGCCGGCAATCCAGTATTCCCAACCACTGGCAGAAATGCGTCGCAAACCAACTCCACCATTTCGCAGCAGAACCAGTTTGTCCGTCAATGACGGATGCTCAAATGAGGTCAGGAAGGGATAGGCATAAGT
>Ga0102946_1000858_pt1 | contig 10620 bp, 6 predicted proteins | sample SalPon2A_A_D1_MG_FD_78209 | JGI IMG/M metagenome (GOLD analysis project Ga0102946, IMG submission 78209) | Soil microbial communities from South San Francisco under conditions of wetland restoration - Salt Pond MetaG R2A_A_D1_MG | ecosystem: Environmental > Terrestrial > Soil > Wetlands | place... | reverse complement strand
TGTCGGTTAGTGCGTTACGGGTGACGTTCTGGGGCGCGCTCGCGATGGCGGCGACCGCTGCCGTTGGCAGCCTGTTCGGGGTTGTCGCCTGATGCGCCTCGAATAACGAACAGGTTCATACCATGGCCGCTGAGCACCATCCCTTGCACCGGGCGCGCCATTGCCGGGTTTGCGGTATGCAGATACCCGCTTACAAATTTCAGGCTGCCCAGTTCAATACCAGCGAACGGGTTTGCGACAGCGTGGACTGTCAGCATGCCTGGCATAGACGCCTCACGATGCCAGCGGAAAGTTTCAAGCGGTATCTGGCCATCCACGAGCGTTCATTGCGTCAATCCAGGGAACGCCTGGCCATCGAACAACGGCAACGCGAGGAAAACCAGCGCCTGTACCGCTCCCTGCTCGAGGAGCATCACCATACCGACCCACAGCGCATGCCTCTCAGCGTTATTCCCCTCGCCTGCACCGAAACACGTCCGCAGGAGGACCTTCGCCGCGAAAACTACATCGACCACCTGAAGAAAGCCATCGAGGCGGCGTTAGCGGACAACGAGGCGGTTGCCAACGAAAACCCCGAGGCCGATGCAGGAACTGACCGCGACGAGGAGCATATTCCGGCCATGCAGAAAACCCTGTGCGGATTTTGCAGGGGCGGGTGCTGCACACGGGGTAGCAATCACGCCTACATCTGCAAGGACACCGTGGCCAGGGTGAAACGCCATCATCCGAACTGGGATGGCGAGCAAATTCTCGATGCCTATCTGCAGCGACTGCCGGTGCGCAGCATACTTGGATCCTGCATCAATCACGGCGATCGGGGCTGCACCTTGCCCAGGGAGATGCGCGCCAGCAACTGCAACAATTTTGTCTGTGAATCCGTCTCCACCTGGAACCGGGAGCACGCGGAAAACGAACGGGTTGAAGGCACCGTGGTCATCCAGCGCAAACTCGATCACTGGACGGACGTGAGTAAAGAGAACGACAACGGAGTGGCTCGGGCGGAAGTGGCCTATAAAGCAAGAACCAACCAGTCATGAACCATCAGCGCCATGTCTATGCGAGTTCAAATTGAGCATTACCTGGATGCCCTTCGATTTCAGCTCCGCTATTTCTTCGGCTGGATCGCCTTCACAGGTTTCCTCGCAGATTGCAGAGGAACTGCGGAACAGGCGCTTGAACGAATTCTGCTTGAATTCAAGACCCGGAGATGGCCTGGGGTTTTTGACGTTTGGCGGCAGCTCTTTCTCTGACGCAAATGATCCCGGCGACTTCACTTTGAAATCCGGGTTGCCTGGCGTTAGGGTACGATACTGAAAAAAAGGCATTTCTAACCATAAAGACACCAACGAGTCGAAACCACTATGAACAACCAACCCAAGCCGTTGCAGATGTTGGCCGCCCTGGTGATCGATTTCTTCCGCTGGAGCCAGTTGACACCGATGATTCTGATGTGGGCCATGGTTCTCGGAATGATTTTCATGTTGATCTTTGTCAGTCACGAGGAGGCGACCTGGTCCATGATTGGCGCCCTGGCGGAATGGATTGCCTCGCTACCCTGGATCGGGCCGAAATTCGTGGCTTTCCTGGAGTCCCAGGCGGAGGACGGCGTCATCAGCCCGGACCTGGGGGGTATCGACTTCAAGTCCGCGGTGCTCAGAATCTGGGGCATCATTTCCCTGGTGTTGATGCTCATCGGTTGGGTGGCCGGATTGATATTCGGCCCCTTCAAGCCCTGGACGCTGAAACGCAAGCTGGGGGCGGCCGCATTGGCGTGTGCACTCGTGGTGGGGGTCATGATGGTGCTGTACTTTCTCGACGCGGAAACGTGGAACGATGGCCCGCTCAAGGTCGCCTTAAGCGCTTCCGGCATGGCTTTCGTAATGTTCTTGATAAATGCCTGGTGCCTGAGCATTTCCCATGCCCTGGGCTGGCTCTCTCAGACGGTCGCGCAATACGACTCATTCAGGACCCGTTAATCTTTCTTTACTTGATTCGATAAAAAGAACACCATAGCCGCGGAAAGCTCTTTCACAACGAGTTTTCGCCAATTTATGACCTCGGTCAGAAAACCTGGAACTGTGCAGTTCCTCCACCGCCTCGCGTCAGATACATCATGCTTGAGCACTGGCCGGCAAAAGGGGTGAATAATTGAATCTTCTCGTCATGCGTCGGGATAGTGGATGACTGAAGTGTCGGGGCCCGGGGTTGCCAGGCCAGGCGGCAATGCCGGTATCAGTAATGAGTCCCGGTTGACGGTTCTCCTTTTTCTGCTTTCTTTCTTCGGTCTGGGCCTGCCGCGCATTTTTACGTCGAATGCGGCCCACACAATTTTCATCGACACCTACGGGCCCGAATTCATTCCCTACGCCTACATTGCCCAGGCGTTCTTCATTCCGCTGTTTGCCCATCTATATATGAAGGCGGACGCGCGGATGTCGTTACGCGGGCTGGTGGTTGGCAGCATGGCGCTCGACTTGGTTGTGTTGATGGGGCTCTGGTCGGGTTTCAGTTTCACCGGATTCGGTCCTTTTGCTTTCATCGGTATGATCTGGTTCGAAGCTGAATTCGTTTTCTGCAGCCTGTGGTTATGGGGTACCGCGACCCAACTGATGAACCTGCGCCAGGGTAAGCGACTGTTTGGATTTATCAGCGCGGGTGAGCCGTTGGCGATCATCCTGGGCGGATTGGCCACCCCGTTTGCACTGGTATTCATGGCCACCAAGGATTTGCTGCTGCTCTCTGCGGTTGGCGTTTTTATTGCAATCTGCCTGGTTCTTTACATCACTACTCGTTATCAGCCGCAACGCGACGTGGAGGACGTTTCCTCTGAAGAGACTCCGGAGCAGCACTCAGCCAGGCCCTGGTACGCCGGTCGTTATGTGCAGGTTCTGATTGGCCTGGTCGTCATTTCGCAGTTTGGCTATTTCTTTACAGACACCGCGTTCTACCTGGAGGCCAGCGCCCGCTATCCAGACGAGCAGGAGCTAGTCGCATTTCTGGGCACCTACATGGCGTGTGTCGGTATCGTCAGCCTGGTTTCCAGCCTGTTTCTTTCGGGCCCGCTTTTGAAGCGCTTCGGCTTGAAGGGTGCTTTGCTATTGCTTCCGACCCTGCTGGTACTCTCGGCCACGGTCGGCATGGTCGCGGGCTTTGGCTTTGCAGAAACAGCAGCGCTATTCTGGATCGTCTTCATTATGAAGATCATGGATCAGTCTATTCGTTACACGGTCGATAAAACGGCATCGGTCTCCCTGTATCAGCCGCTCCCGGCCAATGAGCGCATGCAGGTTCAGACCGGACTGGAAGGTATTATTGAACCGCTGATAGGCGGTGTGTCAGGTTTGCTCCTGGCGTTTCTTCTTCAGGTACTGGGCTTCGGCGCACATAGTATCGTCATTGCCATACTGGTCGTTGCCGTCGCATGGTCCGTGCTGGTCCTGGTGCAAGACCGCTATTATCGTCAGGCCCTGCGGCGAGCCATGAACGCCCGCCGGCTGGGCACCGGGCAGATCAGCATCGATGACCCGGCAGCGATCGCTGTGATCGTCGGTGAGCTGGCAAGCGATACACCGGGCCGCGTGATCCATGCGCTCGGGCTGATCGAAAAAATACCGGCATTCGACCGACGGGCATGTCTGGAACGACTGCTTTCTCATCCCAGCGACGCGGTGCGCCTAGAGGTTATGCGACACATAGAGGCCCTGGGAGCCGGGGGCTTCGATCCGGAACGGCTAAAAGACCAGGTCGGGCAGGAAGCCCAGGCTAATTCTCGCGCAGCCGCAGTCCGGGCCCTGGCCACCATCGACCCGACGCATGTGATCAAGTACCTGTCTCCGCTACTGAATGCTGAGGAAGAACCGGTCCGCCGCGAAGCATTTGTCGGGCTATTGCAAAATGGCGGAATTGAGGGCATATTGCGCGCTGGTGAACCTTTACTGACTGCGCTGCGTTCTGAAAAGGCCGACCGACGGCAGTTTGCCGCCAGCGTCTTGCAAAGCGCTGGCCTGTCCGGGATGACTCACGAGTTGACCCTGTTGCTGCATGACACGGAGCCAACCGTCAGATGCACGGCCCTCGGCGCCGTTGATAGCAACGCGAGCGACGCTCTGTGGCTGCGCGTTACCGGGCTCATGAGTGACCCGAGCGCCGAAGTGCGCCAGGCGGCCTATGCGGCGTCAGAGCGAGGTGGTGACGCCGCTCTGGAGGCACTTGCCCAACTGCTTGAATCGGCTCAGGCCGATCGCGCGGTACGCCAGCGCGTAGCCAAAGTGCTGGGAGCAATCGGTTCCCAGGCATCCCGCCAATACCTGCGCGACCATCTTGCGGTTGAGGATCGAAAAGTGGGGGAGGGTGTGCTTTTTGCGATCAGACCCGTTCCCGGCCTGGACGATGACCAATTGCGCACCCTGCATGACCACCAGGTACGGTTAATTGCGAGGGCGGTGCAGACCGTTGCATGGCGGGCTGCGCTCGACATCTGTCCACAAACGGGTGTCGAGCCGGTCTTGCGACGCGCGCTGTCCGACCAGTTGGAATCGGACCTCCAGAGCCTGTTTCACATGCTGGCTCTACTACATCCAGAGGCCGATCTGGCCGATGCCTGGAGCGCGTTTTGTAGTAACGACGGTGCACGGCGAGCAATCACGGTAGAGGCTATTGAAACGTTGTTGCTACCAGAACTTCGGCCTGCCGTATTGGCCTTGCTGGAGCATGAAGACGACCGGAGTTGCCTGGCAGCCTTGCCCCAGCATTTTCGCCTGGAGGTACCATCAGCGACGGACATCGTGCGCACCGTATTCGAGGCTTCCGGCTTTCACGTCAGCCCCTGGACTCGAGCGGCCGCGCTGTACACACTGCTGAAAACAGGCTCAGCTTTCATGCCAAAGGAGAGCGATGTAAGCAGCGACCCTCTGTGCATCGAGCTCTTCAACAGCCAACAAGGACTCATCCATGTTCAAAGCAGGAATCAATCCATGCTAACAATCGAAAAGGTTCTCATTCTCCGCAGTACCCCGATCTTTGACTCGGTGAAAGAAGAGCAACTGGTGGATGTCGCCGAACGCGCTGAACCGGTGGAGTTGGAGGCTGGGGTCACGTTGTTCCGGCGCGGTGAATCGGGCAATGCCATGTACGTTGTCGTCGAAGGTCGTATCAAGGCGCACATCGGCGGCGAAACGCTCGCTGAGTTGGTTCCTCACGACGTCGTGGGGGAGATGGCCGCACTGGATCCGGAACCGCGATCAGCCAACGTCACGGCCATTGAGCCGACCCTGTTGTTACGTATCAGTAACCAGAATCTGCGTTATCTGATCGATCTCAATCCCTCCATGGGACTGGGGATCATCAAGGTTTTGTGCGGTCGCCTGCGTGCAGCAGACGCCAAAACCATGGAGGCACAGATGGACTCAAGCCGGTCATCCCTTAGCCAGACGGCCTAAAAGACGACAAACCATTTCCCCCGACTGAAGTCGGCTTATATGTCTGCGATGGCAGTCTCGATTCACTTAGCCTCAAAACACTGCCTGTTCGAAAGGCAGCGTCTTGCCTGGACGCCGCTGAATCTGCGCGCCTGCGTTATACTCTTCCTCCACCCAGATTGCTGAACCGATAGTCGAGTATTTACCGTGAAAAAAGTCATCGAGTGCGTGCCCAATTTCTCCGAGGGCAGAGATTTATCCGTGATCAAGCAGATCACCGAGGTCATTGAAGGCGTCCGGGGCGTTCAATTGCTCGATGTGGATCCCGGCGAAAGCACCAATCGCACGGTCGTGACCTTCATCGGCGAGCCGGAGCCGGTGGCCGAGGCCGCTTTTCGCGCGGTCCAGATGGCGGCCCGCCTGATCGACATGTCGCAGCACAAGGGTGAGCATGCGCGGTTCGGCGCCACGGACGTCTGTCCGTTCGTTCCGGTGGCCGGTACCAGCATGGAAGAGTGCGCCGAAATCGCCCGCGGGGTAGGCCGGCGGATCGGCGACGAGCTGGCGATCCCGGTTTATTTATATGAACACGCCGCCAGCCGGCCGGAACGGCGCAACCTGGCCGATGTGCGCGCCGGCGAATACGAGGGGCTGGAACGCAAGCTGGCCAAACCCGAGTGGAAGCCGGATTTCGGGCCGGCGACATTCAACCGGAAATCCGGCGCGATTGCGGTTGGCGCCCGGGAATTCCTGATCGCCTACAACATCAACCTGAACACCACCGACCGGCGCTATGCGAACGAGATCGCCTACGAGTTGCGCGAGCGCGGGCGCTGGAAGCGCGCCGGCAACATCGATCCCTTCTATTACAAGGGCGAGGTGGTCTATTTCGCTGAAGGGCACTATCCGGATGGCAATTCGGACTTCGTGGCGGAAAGTTTTGACGAACTCGCGGCGTTCTATCAGAAAACCTATGGCCGCGACCTGCGTCAGCGGTATCAGTCCATCGGGCTCGACCCGGACAGCCTGGCCGGCACCGCGGTCTACAAGGACGGCCTGTTTACCCATCTCAAGGGCATCGGTTGGGTGGTGGAAGACTACCAGTGCGCGCAGGTCTCCCTGAACCTAACCAACTACAAAATCACCGCGCCTGAAGCTGTCCTCGAAAAGGCCCGCGAGCTGGCGGCTGAACGCGGCATGGTGGTCACCGGCTCCGAGGTGGTCGGCGTGGTGCCGTTCGAAGCCATGCAGAACGCGGGCCGCTATTACCTGCGGCGAATGAAGCAATCCACCGGTATTCCGGCCCGGGATATCGTGGTCACGGCGTCGCAGGCCATGGGCCTGAACGATGTGGCCGAGTTCAATATCGACAAGAAGGTGATCGGAATGCCGACCGCTGGAGGAACCCTGGCCAACCTGAAAGTGAATGATTTCGTGGATGAGGTTTCGCGCGGCACACCCGCTCCGGGCGGTGGTTCCATCGCGGCCCTGGCGGGCGCGCTGGGCTCCGGGCTGGCCTCGATGGTGGCCAATCTTTCCATCGTAAAAGGTGAGTACGACGAACAGTATGACGATCTGTGTCAATTGGCGGAACAGGCGCAGGACATCAAGGATGCGCTGGTGCGCTCCGTCGATGCCGATACCGAGGCCTTCAACGAGGTGATCAAGGGCCTGCGCATGCCCAAGGACACCGCGGAACAGGTTGAAGTCCGATCGCAGGCGATCCGGGCCGGCTACAAGACGGCGTCCGAGGTTCCGCTGCAAACCGCGCAGTGGTGCCGGCAAGTGCTCAACCTGTGCCAGCAGGCGGCCGACATTGGCAACCAGGCCGTGATGAGCGACGCCGGCGTCGGCGCGCTGATGGCCTATGCCGGTGTGCAGGGCGCAATCCACAACGTGCGGATCAACCTGCCCAACACGAAAGACGAAGAATTCATTTCCAGGATGAAGGAAACCCTGGATGATCTGCTGAGCGAGTCGAAGGCTATTTGCGAAGCGATCCAGGAGCAGGTTGCGAGCAGTTACTAAAGACTCTGGCCGGCGCCCAGTTCACACCAGCCATCCTTGATCACGGGCCGCCCCAGGAGCTTGCTCATCACCTGGAAAATCACCGCCGATTGTTCCTGCCAGAATTCGAACACCAACTCGTCACCGGGCGTGACCGGTGCGGTGAACCGGGCGTCGAATGTCCGGATCACATCCGAATCGTAATCGGCGCAGGTGGCGAGCAAAGCCCGGCAGGCCATGCCGTAAGTGCACAAGCCATGCAGAATGGGCGTTTCAAACCCGGCCATGCGGGCAATGCGGGGCTGAACATGAATCGGGTTGGGATCGCCGTTCAGGCTGTACAGCAGGGCCTGGTTCGGGCGGGTCAGATAGGAACAGGTCCGGTCCGGCGCACGGTCCGGAATCTGCTGTCGCGCTGCGCGTACGGGCGGCGGCTGGCCACCAAAACCGCCGTCGCCGCGCGCGATCGTGATATAGGTCGCCCGGTACAGCGGATCTGTCTCGCCGGCGATGCGGGCTTCAGCCTGCATGTGAATTTCGGCGCCCCTGTTGGGGCCGCGGTCGTAGAGCGCCGGGATGGAGCCGGTGACTTCAAGTCGCGCGGCGCCCGGCAATGGCTTGAGCAATTCAAGTTTCTGCTGGCCGTGCAGGGCCAGTTCCGGGCGGTCCAGTTTGCAGGCCAGGGTCAGCTCCATGATGACGTCGGCAAAAATACAGGCCATCGTCGGAACCGCCTTGAAGCCCGGGCGATCCGTGACAAAATCGAGTTCCGGCTCGAACAGCGGATCGGCGCCCATGCCAATGGTCAATGCGTACAGCCGTGAGTCCTCGTGTGAGTACTCAACCCGGGATGGCCCCGCGTTGATTCCGGCCAGACTTTTCATCAGCCAATCCTCTTCCGGTTCGGAACGAAGTCCCGGTCGAATTCGATATCGGTGTACTTCAGCGATTCTTCGCATTCGTTGCATACCACGTCACTGAATAACTCGTGGCCGCAGGGGTTGTGCTCGAGCATCAGCGTCGCTTCGCCGGGCTGCAGCACCCACCGGTTCGCCCACTGGTGAATCTGCAGGGTGTGGAGATACAAGTCCCTTCCCCGGTCCGTCAGGCGGTACTCGTAGCGAACCGGATTGTCCTGGTAAGGCACCCGGCTGACCATTTCGGTGCTGACCAGCATCTTCAGTCGGTCGGCCAGGATGTTGGTTGCGATGCTCAGCGCCGAGCCAATACCGTCATACCGGCGCAGCCCGAAATAAAGCGCCGCGATGACGAGGCCGGTCCAGCGGTCTCCGATGATATCGAGCACATGCAGGGAATTTTTGTCGCCATGCCTGACGGAGCTACGGTTGGTCGTGGAGCGTCTGCGGTTTCCGTTGGATCTATGGATTTCCTCCCCCGGGGCGTTCACCGGCCGGAAGGTGACCTCCCGGATCTTGATGGGCAGGCGGCATTCCTGGCACAAAAACAATGGCCGCATCGACTTGCCGCAGGAACGATGAATCAGGGTTGAGGGGATATCGCTGTCCTTGTTCCAGCGCGTTTCCCAATCCCAGATGGCGAGTGCGGACGGATACAGGGCCAGCCCTTTCGGGGTCAGCCGATAGTCGTAGCGAGGCGGTGATTCCTGGTACAGCCTTTTGTGGAGCACGCCATTTTCAACCAGCATGTTGAGCCTCAGGGTGAGTGTTCCGCGCGCGGCCCCGGTGCTGTCGTGGAATTCCTGGAACCGGCTCACGCCCAGAAAAGCATCCCGCAGGATCAGGCTGGTCCAGCGGTCGCCGATAACCTCGAACCCCCGGGCAACCGGACTGTTCAGTATGAGATGAGAATGGGCCACGGTCCCCTGATGTTGTTCCAAGTTATTATTCCATCAAATGTTATCAGCCAAGAATACATGATTGGCACGGCATCGGTGAATGACTCAGGCCAACCTGGCAAGTCATTGAAACAAGGCCTGTCGGCTTGAAGATCTTCTGCTATCATGGCACCAGCTTAAAGTTCTATTTTGCAAGTGACAATACCCGGCGTCAAAAAATACGACTGATTGGAATCATTATGGACAACGAAATGCAACTCGATTTTGATGGTTTACGACCGCCGGCGGCGGGCCTCACGCCGGCTCATGACGCCTGGCGCCAACGCGTCCGGCAGTTTGTCGACGCGGAAATCGCCCCGCACATCGATCAATGGAACCGCAGCGGAACCTTTCCGGATGATGTGTATTTGCGTGCGGCCGAGGCAGGCCTACTGGGCATGGGCTTTCCCGAGCGTCTCGGGGGCTGCCTGGAAGACGCTGATCTTTACCATCGCATTATCATGGGTGAGGAGATGCATCGCCTGGGTTCCGGCGTGGTCTTCGCCGATCTCGCCACCCACTGGATCGGATTACCGCCGGTGGCAAAGCAGCAAAACCAAAGGCTGGACGACGAAGTCGTTCGGCCGGTGTTGGCGGGCACAAAGAAAATATCGTTTGCCGTCACCGAACCCGGTGGCGGTTCGGACGTCGGGCGCATGACCACACGCGCCGTGCGGGAGGGTTCGTCATGGCAGGTCAGCGGAGAAAAAACGCTGATTTCCGGCATCATGCGGGCGGATTATGTGCTGACGGCCGTGCGCACCGGCGGTGAGGGCATGGCGGGCGTATCGCTGCTTCTGATCGATGCCTCAGCGCCCGGAATTACCCGGGAGCCGGTTGAGGGGCTGCGCTGGTATAACGCCAGCCTGGGAACCATTCGGTTTGACCGTACACCGGTGCCGGAAGATGCCCTGATCGGCGTGGAGAACAAGGGCTTTTTCGCGCTGGCCCAGCAATTCAATATCGAGCGGTTCAGCGGCGTGGCGGCCGCCCTGGCCCTGGCCCGGGTCGGTCTCGCCGAGGCGTTCGAATTCGCCCGCCGGCGCGAAGTGTTCGGCAAGCGGGTGATCGACCACCAGGCCATGCGGCACAAGCTGGTCGACATGGTGCGCTTGCTACGCGCCAGCTATGCCTACCTGGACCAGTGTGTCGAGCGTTTCAACCGGGGCGATGTGCCGGTGACCGACCTGGGGCTTCTCAAAATACAGGCCACCACCACGCTGGAAACCATAGCGAGGGAAACATTGCACACACTCGGCGGCACTGCCTACCAGGGCGCGGCCCGCCTGGAGCGAATTTACCGGGAAGCGCGAATTTTCGCGGTGGGGGGCGGAACCGAGG
>Ga0102946_1000857_pt1 | contig 10622 bp, 11 predicted proteins | sample SalPon2A_A_D1_MG_FD_78209 | JGI IMG/M metagenome (GOLD analysis project Ga0102946, IMG submission 78209) | Soil microbial communities from South San Francisco under conditions of wetland restoration - Salt Pond MetaG R2A_A_D1_MG | ecosystem: Environmental > Terrestrial > Soil > Wetlands | place... | reverse complement strand
GGCAGCGCGTCGGGCAGCGGCTGGTTGGCGCGGATCGCGTCCTAGGCGTCGAGCTCGGACTCGACGACCTCGAGCACCGGCGAGCTCTCCATTATTCGCGCCCGATCGGCACGCGGCGGCTCTGGGCGGGATCGCGCAGCGGCAGGTCGATCCGCAGCACCCCGTCGTCGTAGGTCGCCTTCGCCTTGTCGGCGTCGACGTCGACCTGCAGCTCGACCACGCGGCGGAACGGCCCCGAGGGGATCTCGACCTGCTGGTAGACCCGACCCTCGGTCTCCTGCACCGGCCGTTCGCCGACGATCGCCAGCTGCCGGCCGCTGACCTCGATCCCGACCTGGTCCAGGTCGACCCCGGCCAGGTCCACCTTCACGACCGCCCGTTGCGGATCGCCGCAGTAGTAGACGTCGACGTTGGGCGAGAAGCCGGTGCTGCGGCGACTGACGTAGGTGGCCCGGCCCCAGCCGCCGCCGAGCATCTGATCCATCTCCCGCCGCATGCGGGCGAAGTTCGCAAATACGTCTCGCTCAGGCATAGGCGCAAAACATAGCCGCCCAAAGGAGCGGGCGGGTCGCCTCGTCTACGTCGATTGAGCCTGCGCAGCCGCCCAGCGCGGAGGCCTCATCAGCAGCACCGGCTGCCGCGGGGGGACGAGCCCCTCGGGGTGGTTCTCACGGAAGGTGGCGCAGGGCTCGTCGAGCTGGAGGGCGCAGAGATGGTTCTTGCGGAAGAAGCACTGGTCGCAGGTGGGGGCTTTCTTCTTGCGCGGCACGGCCGGCATCTTGCCAATCGCGTGACGCTTTCGTGAGCCCTGATTCCGCAAAGCGCAATGTTCTTGACACAAAGTCTTTACATCTTCCCCGCGTCTTGCGGGAGTCGCGCATGGCCTCGCTACCATTGGCGCGAATGGAGGCACACAAGGCACGCACCGAGAAGCTGTCGGCTTCGCCGCAGCTGTTCGAGAGCGAGTTCCTCAACTTCTTCTCGCGAGTCCACCCGGCGATCCCGGCCATCGTCTTCGTGCCCGTGATCGTGGCGATGGAGTGGCTCGCGGCCGATCAGGGCAAGGCCGCCTGGCAGCTGGCGCTGCTCAGCCTCGGCGGAGTCGCGATCTGGACCCTGACCGAGTACTGGCTGCACCGGCTGATCTTCCACTGGGAGCCCGACAACGCCTTTGGCCGGCGCATGCACTTCATCATCCACGGCATCCACCACGACCACCCCAACGACAAGATGAGGCTGGTCATGCCCCCCGCGGTCTCGATCCCGCTGGCGGTGCTCTTCTTCTTCGCCTTCACGCTGATCTTCGGCACCCCCGCGGCCTACCCGCTCTTCGGCGGCTTCATCGCCGGTTACCTCTTCTACGACTACACGCACTACTACGTGCATCACTTCGTACCCAAGTCAGATTTGGGCAAGCGCCTGCGCGAGCAGCACATGCGCCACCACTTCCAGGATCACCGTTTCGGCTACGGCGTCTCCTCCCCATTCTGGGACGTCGTGTTTCGGACGCTGCCCAGGCAGCGCCGACGCTAATCACTCTCCACACCCGGAGTAATAGTCAGGTTTGCACACAGCCAATGTGCCCAACACTTTCACGGTGCCTGACTGTGACTGTGCAACACTGCGGTACGTAACTCCCCCGTTAGTGACCCGGCCGGAAATGCGGACCGGGCGAAAGGAATGAGATGCCAAGCACCACTCACGTACTCGACGAGGCCCGCGATCTGGTCAAGAAGCGCCTTGCCGAGCTGGACGACGAGCGCAAGCGCCTCGAGCGCGCCCTCACCGAGCTGGGCGGAAAAGCCACCGGCCGCAGCGGCCGTCGTCCGGGCCGACCCCCCGGCTCAGGTAAAAAAGCCGGCGGACGCCCGAAAAAACGGCGCCGGCGCAGCGGCACCCGGGCAGACCAGGCGGTTGCCCTGGTTCAGGGCAACCCCGGCATCAGCGCGTCCGACATCGCCAAGCAGATGAAGATCAAGCCCAACTACCTCTACCGGGTCCTCGGCGACCTCGAGAAAGAGGGTCGGGTCGCGAAGAAAGGGCGCCAGTACTACCCCGGTAAAAAAGGGTAGGTGGTAGCAGGGGTTCCGGTAGGGCCTTCACTTAACTTTTTCTGAAAACACGTTGCGGCCGTCCGAGGTCGCTCGGCTCAGAAAAAGTACAAGACGTTTCGGCCCTACCGGAACCCCTGTTAGACGAGGCCTAGTTCAGAGACTGACTGGCGCTCTTCCCTTAGCTCCTCGATAGTTGCACCGACCCTTGGGCCGGAGAAGTCGGGAATGTCCAGGCCCTCGACGATTTGCCACTCACCGTTCGAGCAGCGGCACGGATGGCCGGCTACTACTCCGTCCTCGATTCCGTAGGCGCCGTTCGAGGGGACGCCCATCGAGACCCAGTCGCCCTCCGGGGTTCCCAGCACCCAGTCGTGCATGTGGTCGATCGCCGCGTTGGCGGCGGAGGCGGCGCTGGAGGCGCCCCGCGCGTCGATGATCTCCGCCCCCCGTTTCGCGACCCGGGGGATGAACTCGTCACCGATCCAGGCCTCGTCGTCGACCGCCTCCCAGGCGCTCGCCCCGTCGACCTTCGCGTTGACCAGGTCCGGGTACTGGGTCGTCGAGTGGTTGCCCCAGACGGTCATATTGGTGACGCTGGAGACCGGCTTGCCGAGCTTGTTGGCGAGCTGGGCGATCGCCCGGTTGTGATCGAGCCGCATCATCGCGGTGAAGCGCTCGCGCGGCACGCCGTCGGCGGCCGACAGCGCGATCAGGCAGTTGGTGTTGGCCGGGTTGCCGACGACCAAGACGCGGACGTCGTCGGCGGCGCCGGCGGCGATCGCCTCACCCTGCGGCTTGAAGATCCCGCCGTTGGCCTCGAGCAGGTCGGCGCGCTCCATACCGGGCCCGCGCGGGCGGGCGCCGACCAGGAGGCCGACGTTGCAGCCCTCGAAGGCCGGCCTGGCGTCGTCGAAGATGTCGATCTTGCTCAGTAGCGGGAAGGCGCAGTCGTCGAGCTCCATCGCCGTGCCCTCCGCTGCCTTGACCGCATCGGGGATCTCCAGGAGGCTGAGCTCGACCGGCGTATCGGGGCCGAGCATCTGGCCGCTGGCAATGCGAAACAACAGCGCGTAGCCGATCTGGCCGGCGGCGCCGGTAACGGTCACTTTGACGGGGGTGCTCACGTGGTTGCCTCCTGAAGTCGGGATTTGATCGCGGCGAGAAACTCCTGCGTGGTCAGGTGCTGCTGGTCCGGGCCGACCAGGAGTGCGAGGTCTTTGGTCATCTGTCCGCTTTCCACGGTCTCGACGCAGACCCGCTCCAGCGTCGCGGCGAACCGTGACACCTCGGGCGTCTCGTCGATGCGGCCGCGCGCGGCGAGGCCGCGGGTCCAGGCGAAGATCGAGGCGATCGGGTTGGTCGACGTCGGTTCGCCCTGCTGGTGGCGGCGGAAGTGACGGGTGACGGTCCCGTGCGCGGCCTCGGCCTCGACCGTCCTGCCGTCGGGGCTCATCAGCACGCTCGTCATCAGGCCCAGCGAACCGAACCCCTGCGCGACCGTGTCCGACTGCACGTCGCCGTCGTAGTTCTTGCAGGCCCAGACGTAGCCACCCTCCCACTTCAGCGCGGCGGCGACCATGTCGTCGATCAGGCGGTGTTCGTAGGTGATGCCCCTGGCCTCGAAATCGGTCCTGAACTCGCTCTCGTACACCTCGGCGAAGAGGTCCTTGAAGCGCCCGTCGTACTTCTTCATGATCGTGTTCTTGGTCGAGAGGTAGACCGGGTACTCGCGGTCGAGGCCGTAGCGCATCGAGGCGCGGGCGAAGTCGCGGATCGAGTCGTCGAGGTTGTACATCGCCATCGCGATCCCGCTCGAGGGGAAGTCGTAGACGTCGAGCTCGACCGGCTCGGAGCCGTCCTTGGGCGTGTAGGTCAGCGTCAGCGTGCCCTCGCCGGGGACGACCATGTCGGTGGCGCGGTACTGGTCGCCGAAGGCGTGGCGGCCGATCACGATCGGCTTGGTCCAGCCCGGCACCAGGCGCGGGATGTTGGCGATCACGATCGGCTCGCGGAAGATCACGCCGCCGAGGATGTTGCGGATCGTCCCGTTCGGCGAGCGGTACATCTGCTTGAGGCCGAACTCGTCGACGCGCGCCTCGTCCGGGGTGATCGTCGCGCACTTGACGCCGACTCCGTGGCGCTTGATCGCTTCCGCCGCTTCGACCGTGATCCGGTCCTCGCTCGCGTCGCGGCTCTCGATCCCTAGATCGAAGTACTCGAGCTCCAGGTCGAGGTAGGGCAGGATCAACTCCTGCTTGATGAACGACCAGATGATCCTGGTCATCTCGTCCCCGTCGAGCTCGACCACCGGGTTCTTGACTTGAATCTTCTCGGGCATCGGCGCGGCGATGCTATCGATGCGACAATGGGCGCGATGGCGACCGTCGAGCGCAGCGCCACCGAAACCCACGAGGTCTTCAACCAGCCGGCCGCCCTCGGCGACTACAACGTCTTCGAGGCCGACCGCCCGCTGCGTGAGGCCGTGCGGCGCGAGGGCGCCGAGTGGGCCGAGGAGCGGATTGCCGCCGTCGGCGCGCTCGCCGGCTCGGTCCGGGCTCGCGAGCTGGGAGCGCTGGCCAACGAGAACCCGCCGCGCCTGCGCACCCACGACCGCTTCGGTCACCGGGTCGACGAGGTCGAGTTCCACCCGGCCTGGGACGAGCTGCTGGGAGAGGCGGTCGGACACGAGCTGCACTCCGCCCCCTGGAAGGACCCGCGCCCCGGCGCCCATGTGGCCCGCGGCGCCGCCTTCGCCTGCATGGGACAGGCCGAGGCGGGGATCGGCTGCCCGATCTCGATGACCTACTCGGTGATCCCGGCGCTGCGCACCCAGCCCGATCTCGCCGCCGAGTGGGAGCCCCGCTTTCTCTCCGACCGCTACGACCCGGCCAACCGCCCGGCCCCGGAGAAGCCCGGCGCCCTGGCCGGGATGGGGATGACCGAGAAGCAGGGCGGCACCGACGTGCGCGCCAACACGACGCTCGCCCGGCCGGTGAACGGCGGCGGCGCCGGCGCCGAGTACGAGCTGACCGGCCACAAGTGGTTCATGTCGGCGCCGATGTGCGACGCCTTCCTCGTCCTCGCCCAGGCCGACGGCGGCATCTCCTGCTTCCTCTTCCCCCGCTGGACCCCTGACGGCGAGCGCAACCGCTTCCGCTTGCAGCGGCTGAAGGACAAGCTCGGCAACCGCTCCAACGCCTCCAGCGAGATCGAGTTCGACTCCGCCTCGGCCTGGCTCGTCGGCGAGGAGGGCGCCGGGGTGCGGACGATCATCGAGATGGTCAATCACACGCGGCTCGACTGCGTGCTCGGCGGCAGCGCCGGGATGCGGGCGGGGGTCGCCGGAGCGCTGCACCACACCGCGCAGCGCTCGGTCTTCGGCGAGAACCTGATCGATCAGCCGCTGATGCGCAACGTGCTCGCCGACCTCAGCGTCGAGTCGGAGGCGGCGACGATCTCGGCGATGCGCCTCGCCCGCGCCTACGACGAAGCGCTCGCCGGCGACGCGGAGGCGCAGAGCTTCAAGCGCGTCGCCAACGCCGTGCTCAAGTACTGGATCTGCAAGCGCGCCCCGTTCCATGCGGTCGAGTCGCTGGAGTGCCTCGGCGGCAACGGATTCGTCGAGGAGTCGGGGATGCCGCGACTCTTCCGCGAGAGCCCGCTCAACTCGATCTGGGAGGGCTCGGGCAACGTGCAGTGCCTCGACGTGCTGCGGGCGATGGTCAAGAGCCCCGACTCCGTCGAGGCCTTCTTCGCCGAGGTGCTCGAGGGCGCCGGGGCCGAACCGCGGCTCGACGGCTACGTCGCCGCGCTGCGCGAGCAGATCCCCGGCGACATCGAGACGATCCAGGCGCGCGCCCGCAGCGTGGTCGAGCGCATGGCGATCGCCCTGCAGGCCTCGCTGCTGGTCCGCTACGGCGACCCGGCGACGGCCGACGCCTTCTGCGCCTCACGCCTCGCGGGCGACTGGGGCAACGCCTTCGGCACGCTGCCGGCGGGCACCGACTTCGGCCGCATCATCGAGCGCCACCAGCCGGCCTCCTGAGAGCCGGCGCCTACTTCGAGCGCTCCAGGACCTCGCTGAACGCCCGCTCGATCTCGGCCGTGAGGTCGAGCCGGAACATCGCGTTGAGCGCCTCGACCCCGAGCGGGCGCAGGCGCTGCACCGAGTCGGTGATCTCCGCCCACTCCTCGTCGGGCCGGCCGGCCTCGTCGAAGGGGGCCCAGAGCTCGGAGAGGAAGAGCTCGACGAAGGCGCGGGCCGAGGACTTCGAGTTGCGCTGCAGCTTGCCCATCACCGCCACCGCCGCCCCCAGCGGAATGCCCATCCCCTGCACCTCGTCGGCGGCGCGGAGCAGGGTCGGGCTCGGCGCTTCGAAGCGGTCGTCGCCGAGGTCGACCAGGATCCCCAGCTTTTCCGCCTTGGCGACCAGCTTCGGGTCGTCGACCTCGAAGCGCTCGATCAGCTCGGTGCGGCTCAGGACTTCCGGCGACTCCGCGGGCAGCGGCGTCTTCAGCGCCACGAGCAGGTCGGCGAAGCGCTCAGCGTTGGCGCCGTACTCGCCGATCAGCCGCTTGATCGCGCTCAGCTTCAGGCCCTCGGCCTGCATCTCCTGGATCAGCCGCAGCCGTTCGACGTGCTGGCGGCCGTAGTAGCCGACCCGCGAGCGCACCTCGGGCGGCGGCAGCAAGCCGCGCGACTGGTGGTTGCGGATGTTGCGCACCGACATCCCGGCCTCGAGCGCAAGCTGCTCGACGGTGAGGCTCGCCTCACCATCCTCGGCCTCAGGCTTGTCTCGAATGCTCCGCTCGGTGCTGGCCATCTGGCCAATCGTATCTAAATCTATGTAACCTCGGATGAGGTAACGTTTAGCGGGGTAACGATGGCAGAGACCGGCGCCCCACCCCTTGTCCACCCCTACCGTCGCCGCGCGCTGCGCGCGGTGCGCTCGCTCTTCGTCCCGCTGCTGCCCGACGACTACCTGGAGCTGATCGACCCGCTGCTCTCGACCCGCGAACTGCGCGGCCGGATCGAGCGGATCGAGCCCGAGACGGAGACCGCGGCGAGGGTGCTGATCCGCCCCGGCCACCGCTGGCCCGGCCACCGCGCCGGCCAGTACCTGCGGATCGGCGTCGTCGTCGACGGCGTCCACCATTGGCGCGCCTACTCGCTGACCACCGACCCCGAGCGCGAGGACGGCTGCATCGAGATCACGCCGAAGCTGGTCGAGGACGGAGTCGTCTCGCCCTATCTGGTGCGCCGCGCCCGCCCCGGCGACCTGGTCCGGCTCGGCGGCGTCGAAGGCACCTTCGTCCTGCCCGACCCGGCGCCGGCGCGGATCCTCTTCGTCACCGCCGGCTCCGGGATCACGCCGATCGTCGCCATGCTGCGCAGCCTCGAGCGCGCCGGCGCCGTGGCCGACGTCGTCCACGTGCACTCGGCCCGGCACGAGGACGAGGTCATCTTCGGCGGCGAGCTGCGCGAGATCGCCTCGCGCAACCCAGGCCTGAGCCTGCAGATCCGGATCACCGGCGAGCAGGGCCGCCTCGCCCCGGCCGAGCTCGACCGGGTCTGCCCGGACTGGCGCGAGCGCGCCGCCTTCGCCTGCGGGCCCGGCGAGATGCTCGACGCGCTGCGCGGGCACTGGGACGCCGCGGGCGATCCCGCGCTGCTCGCGATGGAGCGCTTCCAGCCGGTCGTCAGCGACGCCGACGTCGGCGGCAGCGGCGGCTCGGTGCGTTTCCGCGAGGGCGACGCGACGGTCGCCTGCCCGCCGGGAATGCCGATCCTGCAGGCCGGCGAGGAGGCCGGCCTCGAGCTGCCCCACGGCTGCCGGATGGGGATCTGCCACACCTGCGTCGGCCGGCTGCGCTCAGGACGGGTCCGCGACCTGCGCACCGGCGAGATCCACGGCGGCGAGAACGAGACCGTGCGGACCTGCGTCAACGCCCCCGAGGGCGAAATCGAAATCGACCTTTGAGCGAAGGAGAACCGAGATGAGCACCGCAACCGTCACCGCAGAGCCAACCGAGCAGGCGCCCGTCAGCCCGCTGGCCCGCCTCTCCGACGAGCAGCTGGAGCAGATCGCGCGCGAATTCGACGCGATCCGCGACCAGGTGATGTCGGACCTCGGCGAGCGCGACCGCCGCTACATCGAGAGGGTGATCGCAGCGCACCGCAGCCTCGCCGTGCTGGGCAGGGTCGTGCTGCTCGGCGCCCGCCACCGACCCGCCTGGATCGCCGGCACGGCCGTGCTCTCCGCCGCCAAGGTGCTCGAGAACATGGAGATCGGCCACAACGTGATGCACGGGCAGTGGGACTGGATGAACGACCCGCGCATCCACTCGACCACCTGGGACTGGGACAACGTCTCCCCGGCCGACGCCTGGAAGCACTCGCACAACTACGAGCACCACACCTTCACCAACATCCGCGGCAAGGACCGCGACCTGGGCTACGAGATCATGCGGATCGATCCCGCGCAGAAGTGGCACCCGGTCTACCTCATGCAGCCCTTCTACAACCTCCTGCTCGCCGCCTTCTTCGAGTGGGGCGTCGCCGTGCACGACCTCAACTTCGAGGCGATCCGCAGCGGCGAGAAGCCAGCCGAGAAGGTGCGCGAGGAGCTGCGGGCGATCGGCGGCAAGGTGACGAGCCAGGCGCGCAAGGACTACGTCGCCTGGCCGCTGCTGGGCGGGCTTGCGATGGCCGGGATCGGCGCCGCCCTGGAGCTGCGCGGCGGCGAGCGCCGGAGCGGCCGCCTGCGCCGCCGCCGTCGCCGCGGCGGGCTCGACCGGGTGCTGCGGCGAGCGCTGCGCGACGGCGTCGACGGCTTCCGCGGGACGCTCGGGGCCGACGCGACCGCCAACGCGATCCGCAACGTGTGGGCCTACGCGATCATCTTCTGCGGCCACTTCCCCGACGGCACCTACAGCTTCAGCGAGGAGGAGGTCGAGGGCGAGACGGCGGGCGGCTGGTACGTGCGCCAGCTGCTCGGCTCGGCCAACATCGAGGGCGGCGCGCTCTTCCACGTCGCCGCGGGCAACCTCGGCTACCAGATCGAGCACCACCTCTTCCCCGACATGCCGAGCAGCCGCTACGGCGAGGTCGCGCCGCAGGTCCGCGCGGTCTGCGAGCGCCACGGCCTCCCCTACAACAGCGGTCGCCTCGGCCGCCAGCTGGGCAGCGTCCAGCGGACGATCGTGCGGCTCGCCTTCCCGGGCGGGCGGCGCAAGGGCTGAGCCGGAGGCCGGGTCTCCGCTGCGCGCCCGCTGTCGCTCAGGCGACGCCGTCGCGCAGCGCCCGGCCGACCTGCTCGGCGGTGATCACGCCGCTGAGGCGGCCCTCGTCGTCGACCGCCATCACCGCGCCGAAGCGGCGCATCGTGTTGTTGGCGAGCAGCGTGTCGAGCGGGGCGTCGTCGCGTACCTGGAACGCGCCGGCGTCGCTGTCGCTCTCGATCAGCTCGGAGATCAGCGATGTCGTGCGCGAGGTCTCCGGCACCTCGTCGGCCTTGTCGCGGATCACGAGGCCGAGGAAGCGCCGGCCCGTGTCGACGACCGGGAACCAGGACCAGCGGTAGCGCAGGAAGTACTCGTCGAGCGCCTGCTCGACGCTGAGCTTGCCCGGGATCGCGACCGGCTCGCGGTCCATCACGTCGGCGACGACCAGGTTGCTGATGCTGCTGGTGATCTTGGTCTGGGCCGATGCGGCCCGAGCCGAGCCGTTGATCACGAAGCCGATCAGCGCCAGCCAGACGCCGCTGAAGACGAGGCCGTCGAAGATCAGCAGCAGGCCGCCGCCGATGAAGATGTAGGCGAAGACGCGGCCGAGCCCGGCGGCGAAGCGGGTCGCCGAGGTGCGGTTGCCGGTCCGCCACCAGGCGATCGCACGCACGATCCGGCCGCCGTCCATCGGGAAGGCGGGCAACAGGTTGAAGACGAGCACGAGCAAGTTGATGCTCGCCAGCCAGCCGACCATCGCCAGCACGCCGGAGACGCCTGAGTCGCTCTCGATCAGGATCGCCTCGCGAAAGCCCTCCCCGCCCGCGGCGGCGAAGCCGATCGCGGTGAGCACGATGACGATCGCGAGGGTGACCAGCGGGCCGGCGACGGCGACCTTGAACTCGGTCATCGGGCCGTCGGATTCGCGGTCCATGCGCGCCATCCCGCCGAAGATCCAGAGCTGGATGCTGGTGATCCCGATCCCGTTGCGCAGCGCGACCAGCGCGTGGCCGAGCTCGTGCAGGACGATCGAGCCGAAGAAGCCGAAGGCGCTGAGGATCGCGAGCAGGAACGGGGTCGAGTCCGAGCTCGTCTCGCCGAGCACGTCGCCGTAGAACTGCGAGAGCCAGAAGATGACGAGGAAGAGGACGAAGAACCAGGACCAGTCGACGGCGATGCGGATCCCGCGCACGTGGAAGAGGGTTATCGAGCGGCCGCCGAGCATCGGTTGCTCCTATGTCAAGCCGCCGCCGCGAAGTGCGGCACCGGCAAGCCTCTCTGAGTGTCTACGGTTTTCACAGAGCTATTAATTTCAGAATCATTCAACAGCAACCAGACCCGGCG
>Ga0102946_1000856_pt1 | contig 10625 bp, 10 predicted proteins | sample SalPon2A_A_D1_MG_FD_78209 | JGI IMG/M metagenome (GOLD analysis project Ga0102946, IMG submission 78209) | Soil microbial communities from South San Francisco under conditions of wetland restoration - Salt Pond MetaG R2A_A_D1_MG | ecosystem: Environmental > Terrestrial > Soil > Wetlands | place... | reverse complement strand
CAGCATGTAAGACCCGGGACTGCTGCGGCAGCCGGGCAGGTTGGATGAAACAGGAAGCCAACCTGCTTTAGCGGTTGGTAGCTCACATTCGACCCCTACAGTATTGCGCTCAGCAAAGTAGCGCGAGGATTTGAAACTGATATTCAAGATGTACTGTTTCTTCTGGAAAGGAACATCATTGATTAAGATCGCTTGACGACTTTTGTAGAATCCACCGTTCCCGTTGCCTGGGATTATGACATTAATCCAGATGAAATGCAAAAATATCTGGATATTGTTCGTAAAAGATTCCACCATTCATAATATAGAGATTTGTTCTATAGCTTTTGCCGAGGTCCAAAAGATCATAAATTTCTTATCGCTGCTCTAGCCGGCAGTGCTGATTGTATTGTTTCGGGGGATGGAGATTTGCTAGATATGGTGTCATTTGAAAGCATTCCTATCTTGCGCCCGGCAGAGTTTTTAGCACTTTTGTGAAAACTAGCTATGCCGAGGGTCTCTAATGTTTTTTAAAAAAGTTACCCATTTGGCGGATTGCAGATCCTATTTTCCCTTTCTAGCCAGGCATGAGTTTTTTTGCTTCATCACCCACCATAAAGAGATTTCATCAAATTCCTTGCCTTTCTCTGAAAGCGGACACCAAATAACAAAAAATGATGAAACACACGGGAATATTCTCCCCCAGCTAGAGCATGGTGGGGCAAGCCTTGATATAAATTACCCGATTTCCAGGAAAACCTCAGGATGTTGTTCCGCAATTCGCAATAATGACTTTGCTGGGCCACTCGGCTCTCGACGATTTTGTTCCCAATCTTGAACAGTTCGCACACTCACCCCCATTAACCCCGCAAAAGCCGCTTGAGACAGATTCAACTTACTTCGAATTATCTTCGGATCAGAAGGATCACTCAACTTGCGCGTTACCAGGTCCTTCTTTCCAGCTTTGTACGCTTTTATTTCCCGAATACCTTCTAAGATTTCTTTACCAATATCTCTCTCAGACATCTTTAATTTCCTCTGCAATTTCCTTCAAAATGTGAGCCGGGATCGTTTCTCGTTCACTTTTCCCATAAACCGTTAACAGCCAGATTTCATCGTCATTCGTTTTCCAATAATAAATCACCCGAATTCCACCGCTTTTCCCTTTTCCCCGAGAAGCCCAGCGCAGCTTTCTCACCCCGCCGGAACCAGGGACGATCTTGCCGCGATCAGGATAACGGAGCAAATAGACTTGCAAGCCAAGATATTCTTCTTCACTTATGTACTTGTAGATCAGACGGGTGAATAGCGAGGTTTCGATGAATTCCACGCGCTCTATTATACGGCAAAGCCGTATAAAGGACAAGTGTCAAATTTGACATTTTTGGCTTTTGGACAACGCGTAAAAAGAAGTTATTTAAAAAAAATAATTGGTTGTAATTCTTTACGATTTGTTTTTTCAACGGACACCGTTTTTTTACAAGTGGTTGTTGTGTTTGATACTGAGCGTTTAACACAATACAATTATGACATGATCAAATCATTCAAGGATAATGCGGCTGAAAAGATTTTTCAACGTCAATATTCTAGAAAGCTCCCCCACGATACTCAACGAACAGCCCTTAGAAAACTTAGAATAGTGACATCCTCCCCCAGCTGAAGCTAGGGGCATCCAGGTTCGTAGACCGTATGCCAGCTGCATCGCAGCGGCACGACCACGGGGCTTGCCACTCGCCCACTACTCCGTTTCAAGGGAGATACATGCGCATATCGCTCATATAGATTGGCGGCAGCATTCACATCCGCATGCGCCTTCCAACCACACGCACAGGCATACTCGCCGCGCTGTCTCCGATTAGCCTTGGAGATCTTCCCACACTGATGGCACTGCTGGCTGGTGTGCGCCTCGGAGACCTTGACCACCTCAATCCCGCGCAGCGAAGCCTTGTAGATGATCATCTCGCTGATCTGTGAGAACGACCAGGCGTGCAGGCGCTGGTTGGTCTGCTTGCCAAACCGCATCCGCCTGCGGATCCCCTTGACATCGCCCAGCACGATCGTGCTCACCCCTGCCTGGTAGCAGCGCTCGACGAAGTCTGTCGTGATCAGGTGCAGCAGCTGGCGGACCTGGCGGGACTCCTGCCGGTCGATCTCCACCGTCCGCTCGCCCAGCGCTTTCCGATCGTCTGCATCAACCACCAGGTGGGCTTGCAGCCCATGTTTTGTATCGTAGGTGATCAACACATTCACGATCCGGCTGAACTTGACATCTGTGCGTTAGATCTGCAGCTCGTCTTCCTTGCGCAGGGTGAAGAACGAGCGGTATGCCCCGATCACCTCATCCCGGGTGGCTTCTGTTGACAGCGAGTAGTACTCACCCGCACGCGGCAGCAGCTTCATCAGTTTATTGAGGTTCTGACGGCTGAATCGAACAGGATCTCTTCGGTTTGCTAATCTGCAGTAATCTTGGCAATCAGGGTGATCAGGGTCATTTCGTCTTCTGGCTCTCGATGTATCGGACAATCGTTTGGGCGGATACTTCTCCCGCCGTCCCGACAGTTTAGCTTGGGTTCCACAAGGCACCGCCCCACAGCTGCTTTCGCAGATTAGACAATTCGCGGAAAAGAATGTAGGCCAACTTACCGCGAAGAACCTGCATGATCCCAGCGGGCGAGAGGGCGGGCTTTGCGCATACAAAAAGGTGCACGTGATCGGGCATGACTTCGCTGCGGATGACTTCAATCCCAGCCGCTTTGCACAGCTGCTGGAGGAGCTCTTGGATCCGATTGTCAATTGGCGGAATCAGTACTGGTTTGCGATACTTGGTTGACCAGACAAAATGAGTTTTGAGCAGAATTACCGCATTTCCAGTTGATCGCCACACCTCGTGTTTCCTATATTTATTATAGCACAAATGTTCTTTATTATGGCTTCGCCACGCTGCCTGTATCCGCTACCTGAAGGAAGCGGGATTATGCAGCTTTTTTTCTAAAAACCCCGGACAAATACAGAGGTCTTGACAAAACGTGTCCCGCCGCAAGCAGCGGGGTATCCGGCTTCTGCGTTCCTGCCTCAGCAAAAGAGAGAGGTCTTACATGAGTAAGTCAAGACTAAACCTGACACTCCAAGTACAATCGAGAGATTGAAAAGGAGTAAAAGATGACAGAAGCAGAAAAAGTAGTCAAAAACAAAATGGGACTGATCAACCTGGCAGAACATCTGGGGAATACGAGCGAGGCATGCAAGACCTGAGGGGATGATCCAACCGGGGCACTCATGGTGCTGGTAGTTCAGGATCTTTGTTCTCAGGCGCGGTACCACAGGATATTACAGAATCTCTGATCGCCAATTGTGTAGGCAGCACAATATGCGGATGTTCAGGATCACCCTCGATCACATGCGCCAGTAGTTCGGCCGAGTTTCGCCCTTTTTCCCGCGTCGGCTGGGAAATGGTGGTCAGCGGTGGGCATACTAACTTTGAGATCGGGATATCGTCAAATCCCACCACGGAAAGCGCTTCGGGAATGGCGATTTCCCCGTCGCGAGCAGCTTCGTAGATTCCAATGGCAATGATGTCACTCATCGTGACCACAGCCGTAGGAGCGGGGTCAAACGCCAGAATCTTCTGGAAAATCTGCTTGCCCCCCTGGATCGTATTGTCGCTTTCCACCAGCTGGATGTTCGGATTGTCAATGCTCAAGCCGTATTCTTCCAGGGCAGCCTGGTACCCCAATATGCGGTGGCGCAGCGTGCCGACATAGTCTTTATAGTGCGCCTGCTTGCCGGATCGGATGGCGACGATGGCAATATTGCGGTGTCCATTGGAAAGCACATACTGCATTGCCTTTTTAGCGCCGAATTCATCATCGATATTGACCGAAGGCACTTCATCCATAGCGTCGCTGTCTACCACTACAAAAGGCAATTTCATCTGGCGCAGGAACAGCATGACTGATTTTTCTTCTTCCAGTCCCAAAGTGATGAATCCGTCTACGGCGGAATATTCAATTGCGCGTTTCAGGCTGCCTTGCAGTGGGGGGATCAGCATCAATGAGTAGCCATCTCTGGTGCAGATTTCCCCCACCCCTTCCAGAAACTCCATCAGAAAGGGGTTTTGCAGCGCTTCCGGCAGGGGTTGCGGCACCAGTACGCCAATGGTCCCTGTTCGCCCGGTGGTCATGCTTCTGGCAATTGGATTGGGGATATAGCCAAGTTCGTCAGCAATCTCAAGGATCTTTTGAACAGTTTCTGCGCCTAAGCGGTCTGGCTTGTTGAAGGCGAACGAGACGGCTGTGGTTGAAACGCCCGCTTTTTTGGCGATATCTTTTATTGTTATCTTTGCCATAGGTTCTCCAATCTATAATTTTCGCTCAGGAACAAGCACATGGAAACTTTTCGACTCAAGCCGATCTATTTCGATGCCGCTTTGCTGATGGCGAAAAATCTCTCCGGTAAAAATGTCTTTCCAGTTGAGGTGTACGGCAAGTTGTGCAGGAATCGGGATGTTGACTTGGCTGCGTTCCTCGCGGGGATTCAGTACCACGATCACGTCCTGGGTGTCATCAAAACGGCGATAGGCATACACGCCGTTGAAAATGTATACAGGTTCGAACCCACCGCAGCACAAAACGGGGAAGTCTTTGCGCATTTTGATGAAAGCCTTATAGAATTTGAGGAGTTGCTGGTTCCAGCCTTGTTCTTGCCAAGGCATGGTTTTTCTACAATCGGGATCGTTAGCGCCTGTCAGACCAATTTCATCACCATAATAGATGGATGGAATGCCAATAAAGGTGAACATAAAGGCCAGTGCCAGCAATACCCGGCGCGAATCGTTATTGCATAAGGTCAGCAAACGAGGCGTATCATGGCTCCCGAGCAGATTCATCTGGAGCGGTGCTGTTTTTCCATAAATATTTAGCAACCTTTTTAGTTCATAGTCAAAATCTTCGGCGTCCATATGATCATAAACACAGTAATCCAGGATGGCGTTGCGCAATGGATAGTTCATAATACCATCGCACATATCCCCGTTTACCCATTCTTCGGGCCCGCGCCATACCTCGCCAATGACATAGGCGTGTGGGTTGGCTGCCTTGACTGCTTTTTGGAACTTCGGCCAAAAGTCCAGGCTGGCTTTCCAGGGGACATCCAGCCGCCATCCATCAATCCCGGTTCGCTTGATCCAATATTGGCCTACCTTCAGCAGGTAAGATTCGACTTCCGGGTTCTGGACATTCAGTTTGGGTAAATACCAGGTGCCGCCGCAGGTCTGGTAGTTGGGTGGGGTTTTTTGAATGGGCAGTGCTTCGTAAAAGAACCAATCCTTGTATTTAGATTGCTCACCGTTGACCTGCAGGTCTTCAAAGGCCCAAAAGCCCTCTCCGCAATGGTTGAAAACAGCATCCAGGATGACTTTGATACTCAGTTTATGTGCCTCGCCCACCAATTGTTTTAGCAACGCTTCCGAGCCAAAGTGTGGGTCGATCATCAGGTAATCGCAGGTATCGTATTTATGGTTGGTGTTTGCTTTGAAAATTGGGTTTAAATAGATTGCCGTGATTCCCAGATCGTGCAAATAGGGAAGCTTGTTCAGAACGCCTTGTAAATCGCCGCCGAAGAAATTCTCTCTGGTGGGCGGAGAATCCCATGGAACTACATTTTCCGGGTCGTTTGTGGAATCTCCGTTAGCAAACCTTTCCGGAAAAATTTGGTAGATGACGGCTTCTTTGGTCCAGCTCAGCGTGTTGTTTTTCGTCATATGTGATTACCCCTTCAATCCTGAATGAGACAGACCTGAGACGAATTGTTTCTGGGCGATGACAAACAGGATAATCGGAACGATAATCGCCGTCATGGTGCCGGCCATCATGAAAGACCACTCAGTGAGGTATTGGCCAGAAAATGCTTGCAGCCCCACCTGGATGGTGCGCATATTTTTGTCGTTTGCCACCAGAAGCGGCCAGAGAAAATCATTCCAGATGAACAGGAAAGAAAATAAGCTCATAGCTACTAGGGACGAGCGGCTCATGGGGACGATGATCTTCCACAGCAGTTTCCAGTTCGAGCAGCCGTCCAGCTTGGCCGCGTCCAGATAATCCTGCGGGATGGAAATAAACATCTGCCGGAGCAGAAAAATGGAAAAAGCATCCACCATGCGCGGCACAATTAGGGCCTGGTAGGTGTTCAGCCATTTCAGATTGATGATAATCATATAGGAAGGGATCAGCGTGGCATGAGAGGGAATCATCATGGTTCCCAAAAATACCAGGAAGACCAGGTCCCGGCCGCGGAACTTTAGCACTGAGAATGCGAAGGCAGCCATGGAGGCAAACACCACCCGGAAGAACACGACCGCAATTGCCACAATAGTGGTATTGGCATAATACCGGATGAAAGGCGCCGCCTTCCAGGCAACCACGAAGTTGGTGAACTCAAAATATTTTGGGAACAGGTAAGGCGGTTCCCCAATCAGCCCGCGGGGTTTCAGCGCGGCGGTTACCATCCATAGGAAAGGTACCAGTACAGCGAAGGCAACCGGAATCAGCACCAAAAGCAGGGGGATATTGACCCGGAGACGCTTTTTGGCCTCTGAAACAGAGATGCGTTTTCTCATCATTGGTTTCATCCTATTCCGCGTCCTCCATGCTGCCAAATCCAACAAAGCGCCATTGCAAAAGGGTGAGCACTGCGATGATGATGAAGATCACCACAGAGATAGCTGACCCATATCCCATCTTCAAGAATGTAAAGGCGTTGTTATACATATACCAGCCTATCACTTCGGTGGCATTCAGCGGGCCGCCGCGGGTGAGCACCATGATCTGATCGAATATCAGGAAAGAATCGATGATCCCCAGGATGACCAGCATGATTGTAGTAGGCTTGAGCAGCGGCACGGTCAGATGTATAAACCGTCTGAATGGGTTGGCGCCATCTACCATGGCGCTCTCGTAATATTCGTTGGGAATAGCCTGCAGTGCAGCCAGATAAATGATGAGGTTAAAACCGGCCCTGCGCCAGATGCCCAGCAGCATCACGGTAGGCAGCGCCCAGGTGGAATCGGCCAGCCAGTTGATCCCTTGGATGTGGAAAATATCCAGGAACTTATTCACATAACCGATACTGGGGTTGAACAACAGGATCCACACCATGGCAGCGGCAACGGTGGGGGTCACGGATGGCAGAAAATACAGGCTGCGCCAGAACGACTTTAGGATTAAATAGCGGTTGTTCAGGGCGACCGCTAGCAGCAGCCCGGCAGCAATACTGACGATCGTAACCACCGATGTATAGGTGAAAGTAACGTTCAGTGAGTTCCAGAAGCGTTCGTTTGAGAACAGATTGAGATAGTTTTGGAACCCGATGAAAGTTTTTTCAGGGGAAAGGTTTTCCCATTTATACAGGCTTAGATTGAGGATCGAAATGAGGGGATAATAACTGAAAACAAGCAGAATAGCCGTTGCCGGAAGCAAATAGAATACGGCCTGGACAGAGTCTTTGCTTAATTTTTGCTGAAGCGCAGTTTGAATACTTTTGAGCATGATGTATATAGGTCCTCCTGGATAAATTATCCAGGGTAAAGCGGGTTTTGTCCAGGCAGAGGGAGGATAGCCTCCCTCTGCCTAAGAAACTGGAACCTATCCGTTAGGGGGCCAGAATTGCATTTACTGCTGATTCTGCATTGATTAACGCTTCTTCGGGGGAGATTTCTCCCAGCAACGCTTGTTGGATTTCTCTGGAGAAGGCCTCAGAGACCTCGGTGTATTTTGGGGTAGCCGGACGGGTATGTGCAAACGGCATGCCGTCTACAAAGGGCAGCATCCGTGGTTCTGTATCGTTGATCCAGTCCAGATACTCCTGGTTTTCGGCAACAGAAGCTCGCACGGGGAGGAAGCCGGTTTTCATATCCCATGTGATTTGGGTAGTAGCGTTGGTGATGTATTTGACAAATTCCCAGGCAGCTTCCTGGTTGGGGCTGTCTTTGAAGATAAAGATATGCTCGCCGCCCACATTGCTGGCGGTGGTCCCGTCCGCCGGGGCTGGCACTTGGGCGATGCCCCATTCAAAGGGCGCACCGCTCCGGTAGCCAAATAGCCAGGAACCATCTAACTGCATACATGCTTTTTGTTCGCCGAACAACCCCCACGGGCCAGGCTGAGAGCCGTTGCCTTGAAGCATGTCGGAGACAAAGGAAAGCGCCTGCAGTCCTTCGGGTGTGTTGAATGCAGCAGCAGTGTTATCGGCATTCAGGAATTCTCCGCCTGCCGCCCACAGCCATACTTGGAACTGCCAGGTGATGCCTTCGCCAATCGGTTGGGTGTAGAATTCGAAGCCGACAATACCCTCATCCAGGTTCTGGCACTGCTCTGACATAGCTTGCATTTCTTCCCAGGTTGCCGGGGGCATTTCCGGGTCCAGCCCTGCGGCGGCAAACAGGTCTTTGTTCCAGATTACCTGCATGTTGTTGGTGCTTACCGGTAGGGCATAGCGGCTGCCATCAATCACATCGTAGGAAGCCAGGAGGGGATAAAAATCGTCTACATTGAAGCCTGCTTCATTGGCGATAAAATCATCCAGAGAGAGGACTCCACTGGTCTCGACCAGTTGAGGCAGGAAGATCAGGTCGACCGCGGCGATATCGGGGGTTTTGCCGGATGCAATCGAAGCCTGAAGCAGGGTCATCATCTCGGCATAGGGCTGGAATACATTCTCTACCTGAATGTTGGGGTGTTCGGTGTTGAAAGCATCGACCAGTTCGGTCATTACTTCCATATTGACATTGTCCCAGTTGTTCCAGAAGGTGAGCTTTACCGGTTCCGCAGGTTCGTCTTGTGCTTCTTCGGGGGTTTGATCGTTAGAGCTGTTGGTTGTGTTTGCTGTATTGTTAGCTGTGTTGGCTTCGCCGGAATTGGCTGAATTACAGGCGGAAAGCGCCAGCAGCAAGCCAATCAATACGGCAAAAATCGGGTATAACTTTTTGAACATTGGTTTTCTCCTCAAATGTAGTGTATTACTTGAGTTAGCATACAAAGTGGTTTTTTTAAACTTCACCTCCTTATTTGGAAGCCTGTTGCTTGAGGAAAGCATATTTACTAAAACGGTTTACTAAACCGCTTTAGTATTATATAGGAATATTTATCCAAAGTCAAGATCACACTAATCACGAGAGTGAACCTAATTCTCCATTAGGCCTGGCTGTTCCCGCGGGGCGAGAACAGGAATCCTGTATTCGAATTCTGAACAAAGTATGGAGATTACAGGGGGAGGTTTCAAGCCGCACGTCCGGTAATCAGGACAGCATCTCGATTCGTTCGGCCTGCAAATAGGGGGTTTGATCGTTGCCGGTCTCAACCACGCCGGTGATCAATAGGGGGGAATCAGAAGAGAGCAGTGATTTAGCCTGGCGGTAGACTTCTGGGAAAATGACCACATCCAATACACCAGATAAATCCTCAAGCGTAAGGAACATCATCGTCTCGCCGCGCTTGGTTCGGCTGCGCCTGGAAGTCTGACGGATTCCCGCAACGCAGACCCGCTTGCCGGTTTTGCCAACAGCATCGGAGGTGGAGATTGCCCCTAACTCTGCGATCCTGCTGGCCAGCAGTTCAAGGGGATGTGATTCCAGGCTGATGCCTAACAGCTTCTGTTGTGCAGCCATCTTTTTTTCAGGCGTCCATTCCCCCCCCTCAAATACCTTGCCAGGAAAGAGGCTCATCTGGTCTGCCCGCCAGCCGCGCGGCAGGCGCTTCAAGATTGCTGGGATGCGCCCCAGGCCATCCAGCGCGCCAACTCTGGTCAGGTTTTCTGCTTCCTGCATGCGGGGATCGACCCGGCTGAGAAAATCCTCCAGGGAGTGGTAAGGGCGCAGGTGGATGATCCGGTCGATTGTCTTGCGAGTGAGGAGTTTGACCTGATCAAGCCCCATGTAGAGCGCCTTCTGCTTCTGACCGCTTCCTTCATTTAAATACGTTCCAACAGCAAAATTTTTCAGGGAGTGGTTGATGTGCGGCGGGCGGATCTCCAGTCCCAGCTGACGGGCTTCGCTGAGATACACGCGCTGGCTGTAATAGCCGCCCCCGTTGGCAAGCACGGCAGCCATGAACTCAGCTGGAAAATGCGTCTTGCACCATGCAGAGCGCCAGGCGACCTGGGCATAGGAAGCCGCATGTGCCTTGGGAAAGCCGTAGCCAGCAAAAGCGGCCATCATCTCCCAGACGCGCTCGCCGGTCTCCGGTGGGATTTTGCTGCGAGACTGGGCTTGGCGTACAAATTTTTCCTTGAGTTCGTCCATGCGCCCGCCGGGGTCAAAGTGGCTCATCGCCCGGCGTAACAGATCGGCTTCCGCCAGATTGAATCCCGCCAGCGAGTTGACGATCCGCAGCACCTGCTCTTGATAGAGGATCACGCCGAAAGTCTCCTCCAGCACAGGGGCGAGGGTGGGGTGGAGGTGTTCAACGGGTTCCTCTCCTTTGAATCTGCGGACGAAGGCGTCTTTCAGCCCGCCGGTGAGCGGTCCTGGTCGATAGAGTGCGAGGGCGGCCATGATATCGGCTTCGCTGCGGGCCTGAATTTCGCGCAGGGTGGCGCGCATGCCAGGGCTCTCGATCTGGAAGCAGCCGATCGTCCGGCCTTTTACGATTAAATCT
>Ga0102946_1000855_pt1 | contig 10638 bp, 9 predicted proteins | sample SalPon2A_A_D1_MG_FD_78209 | JGI IMG/M metagenome (GOLD analysis project Ga0102946, IMG submission 78209) | Soil microbial communities from South San Francisco under conditions of wetland restoration - Salt Pond MetaG R2A_A_D1_MG | ecosystem: Environmental > Terrestrial > Soil > Wetlands | place... | reverse complement strand
TGGGCATGCGTGACCACGAAGCCCCGGCGCTGGTTTAGCGGCGCATCCTCGTTCATCAGCAGCAATGCCGGGTCGTAGACAATGGCACCGACATTTTCCAGCGCACCCGGAAAGCCACCCGGCACAGCGACCAGGTCGAGTTTCCTGTAGGGATAAGGAGAGCCAAAATAGCGCTCCAGAACCTCGAGGATACCCTGGGTACTCCGCAGGGTATAGTCCATTTTCTCGCCAAGGCCGCGCGCGGCAAGTCCTCTTAATGGGACGGGGCGATCACGAATCTCGTTGGGCGGAATGACGCCAAAATCCACCACGTCGTAAGGGCCGACGGTGAATGACATCAGGTAAGTGGGCAAGGGGCGGGTGGTTTCGAACACGCGGCGCACAGTGCCGTTTTCCAGGGTCTCCTCGGAGATCATCGGTGTGGGCGCCACCGCGATGTCTTCGGCCGGAGTCACCATGGTGACATCAAAAGGCACCTTGAAACCGGGGTCGTCAAAACCAGGAAACACCCGACGGGCGCCCACGGCTTCAAAAGCAGAGGAAAGATAGGCATCTCCACCGACCTCGGACTTTGTCACCCCACCCAGCGATGGGTTGTACGGCGCGTCGTACTCGAAGTGGAGGGTTGCCTGGCCCGGCCCCAGCGGCTGTTCAAACGTCAGCCGGGCGCTGCCGTAGTCGGCCATCTGTTCATATGTCACTTCATGTCGTTGACCTTCGGCATCCACCAGCCACGCCTCGCTGACCTCAAGATCCCTGCCATGCATCCAGATGCCCGGCATTGCTTCGTGCAACATCACGTCGATCTCGGTGGTGCCGCTGAAGCGGTCCTGCCGGGGGTCCATGTGCAGCTCGAGCCGGTAGAGCAGCGGCTCTGCTTCTCGGCCGAGTTGGCCGTCAGGCACTTCCATCGTGTGGCCGACGGATGCATCGATGGCTGGCGATGTTTCTTGCGCCAATGGTGCCGGCGACTCTGCGGAATCACCAGACGGTGAACATCCGGACAAAAATACCAATATGGCCATCAGTGAGGCCGAAAGCATCCACTGTACAAAAGTCAGTTTTCTCGAAAATTCCAGACGACGCATCAGCAGGCCTTTCAATTTGGGGGACATCAGAGAGTATAAGAGGTCGGAGCCCCTAGTGGCGCTTTGTCGGACTTTGTGCGGCCCTTCTCTTATTGGGCCGCCTCGCAGGCAGCGATGTTGTCCGGGGCTATCCGCTGGATGGGAATGTTTCCTTCAAGGCCGGCTGAAGTGATGTCAAAACTGAGGTTAGCCTGGTTGCAGTTACTGAATTCGAGCACAATCTGTCCGTCATCCTGTTGCGACGAATTTGGCAATGCAGCATCGAATACTCCGCCACTGGTCAGTTCCACTTCAAGTTCCGCCCGGGCACCATCGTAGCTCCCGAAGGCGGTCAGCCAGCGATGACCCGGTTCGCCCAGGCTGGCCATAACTGAAGCATCAGGTCGCTCCGTGTCATAGGTGAACCATGCCAGGAACATCTGGCCAGTTTCGGGAAAAACTGTGATAAAAAACCCTTGTCCGGGGGTACCGGGGTTGTACCACGCGTCATTCAAACCCGGATTTATAGAAAAAAAAACCGATTCGGGGTGCCTGATCGTCACGGCATTGGGCCGGATCAGACCACCCAGGCCCGGTGTTACCAGGTCTCTGACAAACGTACCGTCGGGTTGGAACATCTTCACCGCGCCGGTACCGCCATTTCCGATCAGGATGTTGCCGTTTGAAAGGAAATCGACACCTTCAGCCTGTGAAAGACCCGTCAGGAAATTACCCTGAAAATTACCATCGGCATCGAACCGCTTGACCGACGTGCCACTATAGTCGAGCACCAGCAGATCGCCCTGGTCGTCAAAATAGATATTGGTCGGCCCCAGCAGATTGCTGTTGATAAACAAGCCCATGTCCTGGCCGGTCGGGCTGAATTTACGCACCGTCGCATCATAGAACGATGACACGTAGAGATTCTCATCACTGTCCCAGTCCAGACCGATGCTGGAATCGACCTCGACACTGGTGAAATCACCCAGTGGTGTTCCATCAAGCTGAAAACGCTTGACCCGGCCCGTACTTAGCCATGGGAGTACGTACAACAATCCGTCCGGCCCTATTTTTATACGAGTGGGCTGGCTGATGCCGGTTGCGAACTCATTGATATAGTCCCCTGTCTCAGCGTCATATCGTGTAATTCTTCCGGTCAGGAATTTTGAAATCAACACGACGCCCTGGTCTTCAAGGAATAAAATATCCTGCGGCCACGCCAGTCCGGTGGAAATGAAGGCCTCGGGATTTTGCCCATTGGCATCGTACTTAAAGATGGTCCAGGGACCGTCCTGAAACTCTCCGGCGTCGCTGACATAAATCTCCATGTCCTGACAAACGGCCAACAGTGGCCATAAGACAAGGAAAAAGGCGCCCAATATTTTTGTCTTGGTCTTGTTCATGGCGAAAGAATTGCACCTGATGCAACGCCTTGATAGTAAAAACGCGACATAAGCCGGATCAGAGCAGACCTTTACTTTGGCCCTGTAACCTGGCCAACCGCAAATTCACAAACCTGTTTGCTACGTCCGGTTACTCTGACCCCATTGGTCTAATTGAAGAAGACAAGAAGAAGCGCTCTGACCCCAACTATTTCCCGACTGAAATCCAGCAGCAGACGGGTGCACTGCAGCACATCCGCTTTCGAAAACCAATATGGGTGTGAACGATAGTGAGCACTCCAAAAATAAGAGCCCCGTGAATGAGCCTGTTTGAAGAACTGAAAAGAAGAAACGTTTTTCGCGTGGCTGTGGCCTACCTGGTCACGGCCTGGCTGCTCCTGCAGGTCACGGACCAGGTGCTGGAAAACATCGGCGCGCCGGACTGGATCATGCATTCCATCATGCTGCTGCTCGCCATTGGCTTCCCGCTGGCGGTGATTCTGGCCTGCGGTTTCGACCAATGGACACACCTGTTGGGGGCGTCCCATGGCGAGCCGATGAAGGCTTACGAGTTTTATCAACGTGGAACACGTTGTAATGCGGTCGACGAGTCGCAGTGGACCCACTCGGGTTATGCCGCAGTCTATGCCAATCGGCCTGACCTGACGCCAAGGGCGCATGAGGGGGCAAGCGAAAAGCCAGCACATCCCAGTTCCTGGATAGCCTGAAAATACTGGCACTGTTGCAGGAAGAGCGCAATCAGGACAGGTAATGAATTAGAAAAAGCGTCAGAAAAGAGGTCAGAGCCCTTTATTTGATAAGCTCTGTTCGGCGATGGTCTCGCCTCAATCGGGACGGTCCATATCGTTGCGGGAACTCGAAGGGCGTACAATCGGATCGACTGAAACCGGTCCATCCGGTCACTCTCTTAAATGAGGACTTCCACGATGCCCATCGAGACGCTCTTGAGCCCTGATAACCCCGTATTTCATACCTATGTCGTGATCGCCAGCATCATGGTTCTGAAGTTGATGTTGCAACCATGGATGACGGTGTATCGCATGATGAAAGTGCACGCGGGCTTCCGCAGCCCGGAAGATGCAAGAAAGACACCACTTAACCCGGAACCCGTTCCCGGCCAGACAGACGCCAACGAGTACGTCGAACGCTCGCGGCGCATCAATCTCAACGACCTGGAAAGCATACCCGGCTTTTTGGTTGCGGGATTCCTGTTCGTTTTGGCTGACCCCCCACTGTTGCTGGCGCAGATTCTGATGTGGACCTACCTTGCAGCCCGGGCATTCCATTTCCTGGCCTACGCAACCGCCCAGATCCATGACATACGCGCCACGTTGTGGACCTTCAGTTCGCTCGCCGTGGTCGTGATGGCAGGTTATACGCTGGTGAAAGTGTTTTGAGGCACATACAATAATTTGGTCGGAGTCCAACTATTTGGCATCGGTTGGCCTGACCAATTTTTGTGGAGATCGGCGATTTCGACTCGGCTTGTGCTGCCCAGGAAAAGATCATCGAACTCGACCCCGACAACCAAATTTCGGCCTGGGCTGATCTGCTGATCGCTGCAACGACCGGTAATGCAGCCGCTGTTCGTGAAACCGTCAACTGGTTATTGCCCCGAACCGAGGTAGATTCTGTCATGCTCCAGGCGTTGCCAAGGTATTACCTCTATGTCCGGGACCTGCCGCGCACACTTGAATTGACCCTGCAGTGCAGGCAGGAATTGTTGGAACCCGATAGCTGGGAGCAGTCTTTACAAAGCCCGATCTATGACCCCATTCGCCATGAGCCGCGCATGCAGGTCATCTTCGAAGACTTCCAACGATTGCTTGCCATTCAAAGAGACGAAATCGAAGCAATCCGGGCGAATTCAGAAACCGGCGACCCATTCTGACCGGACCGGGGTTTTGACCCCGTGATCAAAAAAGGGCTCAGAGCCCCTTTCGTTTACTCTTTAAGCACCGCTTCAACACTGACAAGTTCAACATCGTGCATCTGATCAAGATAAGCGTCGAAATAGGCTTTATGTGAGGATCCCACGATCACCAGCACCCGCGCGCCGGGCTGATTGCCTGCAGCCTCGATCACGTTGGCTGTCATCCTCAGCCCCCTCGCCTGCCACCATGCAACATATTGTCTTGCCACCGCATCCTCATCGGGTGTTGCGGCCGCCTGCCCGAAGTCCTCTTCAATGGTGTAACGCTGGTAAGCCGGGGAGTTCACGAACAGGTAGTCGTCTATCACCTGCTCAGGAGTTCCGAAAGAACCCTTTTTTCTTTGGGCCAGTTCCGACTCAAGCGGATGAACTTTGCCCCAGGCAGACTGGATCACCGGATCCAGTGATTCCGGCGCACGGGTCTGAATAATGTCTGCCGAATGATCATCCATGGCTGCCAGTTTTTGAAGGCCGATCCGCTTTGCCATCTCGACGCCGATCAGCCGATTTTCATTGCGCGATTCAAGACGCTTGTTTAGCTGCTCGACAAGTTCGCCTGTCAGACCATCAGCAGCAACCCGATCATGCGGTTCCAGCAACGACCACTGCAAAACACCGGACCATAATTCTCCCGCGCCAAGGAACAGCAGTGCCAGGCGGCGGCGCTGCCCAGGTGTGGGCATGCCGCCCCACTCCGCCAGCATCAGCTCCAACGCAGCGGATGCTTGCGGACGTGTCATTTCCAGCGCATCCAGCGCTGCATCGTCATTCAGGCAATAACCCTGGGTATCCGGATAGAGTGGCTGGTATCTCTGAATTTCATCACAGGTGCGCCCGGGCACGGCTTCAATGGCAATAATCTGAGGGGCAAAGACCTCCAGTCGATCCAGCAACAGTGACAGATTGGCTGGATCAAACTCTTCTTCTTTCAGGTGGCTGAGATGACGCGTACCCAACACCAGCACACGGGTTGGCTCCCCGCCCAGCGTTTTTTGCACGCCGGAAAAATCGATCATAGGCGTGGCACCAGTGCGCACGAACACCGGCGATCCGGGTAACTCCGATGCAACGCTCTCTGCTTCGGCAGACGTTGGGTCAGCAACCTGATTGGTGCTGCAGGCTGCAAGCATCAATGCAAGTGCGAGACTGGCCAGCCAGGTCGTTCGATCATGATCTTTCTTTTTCGTCATAAAAGCCTTCATATTCATCGATATTCTTCTTTAATCAAATCCTGGATTTCATCGGCGAATTCACGCAATCGAGGCAGCTCGATATCAGGCCGGGGCCAGGTCCCTTCTGCATAATCACGGCTCAAATTGGCCAGTCGCCGAAATTCGGACAGATCCTGTGAAAGCAGCGGCCAGCCCAGGGCCGCCAGCTTTTTGAACAACTCAGTTTCCCTGAAATCAGAAAAACGCCACTCGATGTCTTCCATTGTCAAGCCGTCCTCCCATTCCAACTGTTCGCGCAGGCCTTGCGGAGGATAATTGAGATTCAACAACTCATGACTCAGATCGGCAATGGCCTGCGCTGCTTCCTGGTCCTCCTGGTAATCCTGATCCAGGTGCAGGGTGAGCGCGTCATAGTCCGATATGAGTTGTACCAGGCGCTGGTTCTTCATTTTACGTAAACCACCCGAGGCCTTGATTTGTTCCAGGGCTGCCCGGTTCCACCCATAAGGCCTGTAGCCCACTATGGTGCTCATGAAAAACAGCTCTGCATTGCTAATATCCTCAAGGCTGCGACCCCGCAGGTAGCCTGCCATTTCTTCGGATTCACGAATACTGGCGCGGATTTGTATCTCTACCGGAAGCAACATTTCCATGTCGCGATCAATCGCGTCGGCAAGGTTCAATGCATACTGGCGAATCTCATTTTTCTCGATGCGCTCTTCATTCCAGTTATTAATCTGCAGAGCAATCAAAATACCGATCACGACGAGCAATATCTCGCCCACGGCGTAGCGAAAAAACTTCATGGAGTTCCCTTCTGAAAGTGCGGTTTGCCTGGCGCGGCGAAAGAACCTGAACATGGCTGCAGTATAGAGAACGCGGACGGCGCCAGCATCACCTGGATCAATCAAGGGGTCGGATCATTTTCAAAATTGGTGTTAGAACAATTTTGCGAGCCGAATCGAGGCAGTTTCCCGAGTAGCCTGTTGTCCGTGCCCACCTGTAGAATCAGGTCATGTCTTTGTGGGGTGAAATCAAGCGGCGTAATGTGCACCGTGTTGCGCTCGCGTATGTGGCGGCTGCCTGGCTGCTGATACAGGTCGCTGAAACGCTGTTCCCGGTTTTCGGCTTTTCCGATATGGCAATCAGGGTGGTTGTGATTGTCCTCGCGATCGGGTTTGTGCCGGCGGTCATCCTGTCGTGGGTTTTCGAATGGACGCCAGAGGGACTCCGGCGAGACAGTGAAATGTCGACGCCTGCACCGGCCGCGCGCACGCGGCGCTTCGATGCAGCAATTATCGCAATGCTGGTTGTGGCCGTGGCTTATTTTTCCGTCGACAAGTTTGTGCTCGACCCGTCGCGCGATGCAGCGGAACGCGAAGCGGCGCGACAGGAAGGCCGGGCCGATGCAATGGTGGAATCTTTCGGAGACAATTCCATTGTCGTCCTGCCTTTTATAAACATCAGCTCTGATCCCGAACAGGAATACCTCGGAGATGGGCTGGCAGAGGAGCTTCTCAACCTGCTGGCGCGGGTTGAAGGGCTGCGGGTCATTTCACGAACCTCCGCATTCTCGTTCAAGGACGCGGAGATCACATCCACTGAGATCGCGCGACGATTAAACGTCAGCTATGTCCTTGAAGGGTCCGTGCGCAAGTCCGGCAATGTACTGCGCATCACGGCGCAGCTGATCGATGCCAGGGCGGACGCGCACCTGTGGTCTGACACGTATGACCATTCCGCCGAGAACATCTTCGACATACAGGACTCTGTCGCCGGCGCGGTGGTCGGGCATCTTAAGACAGAATTGTCGCTCGACCTGCCAAAGGCCGAGCGACACAATCCCATTGCCTATGCGTTCTACCTGCAGGCGGAGCAGGTCGAATCGGACGAAGCGAAAATCGAGCTACTGGAACGCGCACTCGAACTGGACCCCGAATTTCTTGATGCCAAAGCCGACCTTGCCTATGCTCATGTGAGAGTCGCCAGAAATGCCAGGTGGGCCGGCGATACTGAGACGGCTGAATGGCATGATGAGCAGCACCGATCACTTGTCGATGAAGTCCTGGCCAAGGAACCCTTAAATCCAGTTATTAATGCCCACCGGGTATGGGAGATGTTTTCAATTCCGGATCTGCCCCGAGCGGCAATGTACGCTGAACGTGCCCTGGAGTCCGAACCAACCCACTTTGGCGCTTTGACTTCCGCGGGCGAGATGTTCACCCGTCTTTGGCGGGCGGAACAGGCCATTCCGATCCTGCGCTATGTCAGTGAGCGGGATCCGCTGAGTGAATACCATTTCGACAATCTTTCCCGGTCTTACTTGAACGCCGGCCAGTATGAGTTGGCGAATGAAACACTCCACGTGCTGCTGGTTCTGGACCCGAAAAGTGATTTTACAAACTGGTGGATCGGGTTGACATTGCTTCTGCAGGGCGAAGCCAGCGAGGCTCTGCAGCAGTTCGATGAAAACCTCGGCGAGGACCATCCGTTACACTGGCATGGAAAAACGCTCGCCTTGCACGCCCTGGGCCGGCCTGATGAAGCGCGGTCCGAAATGGCCCGACTGCTCGAGGCTGCCGAACTGATAGAGGTTGAGCCAGATTTTGGAAGCATTTTCTGGTTTATCGGCACCGCCTATGCCTGGATGGGTGCGACGGATGAGGCGTTTGACTCGTTTGAGAAGCAACGAGAGTGGGCGCCCATGATTTTCACCAGCATGGGTAACAGTCCGCTATACGAAAACCTGCGCGACGATTCGCGCTGGGTGCCCTTCCTGGCGTCGGTCAGTGTCGATCCCGATTTCCTGGCGTCAATAGAATTCAACCCGAGGCTGCCAGCGGAGATTCGCTTTCAATAACGGGTTCAGACCAATTTAACCACCTGCTATTAATTCATCGCCCTGGGGTGGCTTGACCCCAATCAGGGACCCGAACCAGGTGACTCTAATGGGTGGTTTTTGGTCAGCTTCTTTTGTGTGCTAATGTCCCCGCACAATTAACAAAAGGACGCACCATGAAAAAACTTATTTTCCTTATTTTGACCACCGCAGCCGTGGTGCTTTTAACCTCTGCACCCATGATCGCGATGGCCGACGGCAACAAGTCGGTCCTGGTCACCGGGGCCAGCACAGGCATTGGCCGAAATCTAACTGAAACGCTGGCCGGGAAGGGTTATCACGTTTACGCCGGTGCGCGTAAAGATGAAGATCTTGAGGCACTGAATGCGATTGAGAATGTTACGGCTGTGAGGCTGGATGTGACCGACCAGTCGCAGGTGGATGCCGCGGTTGCCCTGGTTGCCGAAAAAGGCACTGGTTTGTATGCCCTGGTGAATAATGCAGGTGTTGGTGGCGGCGGCAACGTTCTGGATACGCCGGTCGAAGACCAGACTTTTGTATACGACGTCAACGTTGAAGGCGTGTATCGCGTAACCCAGGCATTTGCGCCCATGGTGGTTGAATCGAAAGGCAGGATCATCACAACAGGATCCATTGCTGGAACGATTTCAAGCTTCCCGGGATTCAGTGCCTACTCCGGAAGCAAACACTGGATCGAGGCCTACACAGATTCGTTCTCCGCCGAGATGGCGCCCCTGGGCGTTCATGTGGCGGTGGTTGAGCCTGGTAACTACAAATCAAACATCCGCCGCACCAGTGTTTCCCGTGCGCACGAGGCAACCAGTGCAGCCGGTGGTGAAGTCACCGACGAAATGAAGGAAGCGTATGAGGCGACTGCCGAGCGCGAGTTGTCATTCAAGGAACCCGATGAAGTTTCTGATGCGTTCATGCATGCACTGTTCGATGACAATCCGTTGGTACGCTACGTGGTAGTCCCCAATGAGGAAGAACAGGCAGCGACCATTCGAACCAAGATGCACGAGCTTGTGCAGCTCAACAAGTGGGGACCGTACAGCTATAGCCGGGAACAGCTGGTTGAGATACTGGATGCAATGTTGGCTGGCGAGCCAGCGTATCCTCCCCGACCGGAAGAATGATCTGACCTGACGTAAGCACTGCAGGACACTTTCGGGCTTGACGCGAGATCAGACTCAAGGTGAATTGTGTGGATGATTGTAATAAAGCAGTCACTCTGAGGTGCTGGTGAGAAACTGGAAACTACTGGATGAGGCAGACATACCTGGCGGCAAGGACCGCCTGCGTCTGTACCAGGGCAAAGATGATTTCTTCATCAGGTTCAATTCCGTCAGTGGCGAACTGATGAGCTCACGCAAGTATGGTTCAGAACAAGCACTGGGTTCACTTCCATGCCAGCGCATTAAAAATCGTAAAAAGGCCCGGGTCCTGATCGGTGGACTTGGCATGGGCTTTACGCTGGCGGCCGCACTCAATGAGCTGGGCAAAGATGCCGAGGTCACTGTTGCAGAACTGATCCCGGCCGTTGTGGAGTGGAATCAAGGTCCCCTGGGGGAGCGAAGCGGGTATCCGCTCAATGATTCGCGAACACGTGTGTATACGGGAGATGTGTACAACTTGTTGCAGGAAAATCAGCGCGGCTTCGATGTCATCGCCATGGATGTGGACAACGGCCCGGAAGGCCTGACTGTAAAGGACAACGACAAACTCTACTCCGGTGCAGGCATCCTGCTTGCTCAAAAGGCCCTCAAACCTGGAGGAATCCTGGCTTACTGGTCAGCCGGGCCGGACCCCGCATTTAATAAGCGCTTGCGTCGATGCGGGCTGACGGTTGAAGAAATCCCGGTGTTTGCCCATGGCAATAAGGGCACAAAGCACACCATCTGGCTTGCCAGTCAGGGTCAATAATCCCGGCTCAATTATTTCTCGAGGGTAACGCGTTTTGAGCCGATCTCAGCCTTGCCGTCATGGAAAATGGCCAGGCCGTAGGGGCTCGCCAGGTAACGTGCCGCAGCCGTGGATCGAACCTTGAATTGACCGTCGCGGCCACTGCCGGATAGCCAGTCGAACATTTTCCCCCAAGAAGGGCCTGCAAAGGTGCAGGTCACCGCTTCGCATCCCTCCAGGCCCAGCTGGTATTCTTCATCCTCGAAAAAAATTGCTCCTGACAAGAATGAATTATCCGGGG
>Ga0102946_1000853_pt1 | contig 10653 bp, 5 predicted proteins | sample SalPon2A_A_D1_MG_FD_78209 | JGI IMG/M metagenome (GOLD analysis project Ga0102946, IMG submission 78209) | Soil microbial communities from South San Francisco under conditions of wetland restoration - Salt Pond MetaG R2A_A_D1_MG | ecosystem: Environmental > Terrestrial > Soil > Wetlands | place... | reverse complement strand
GTAAGGGAATTCATTATCCACAGCTACGCGGTAGAACTGACCGGTTGGCTGGTTAAACCAGCTACTCCAGCTTTCACCACCGTTGAAAGTGACCACGGCGCCCTGGTCGGCACCGGTAATCATGCGGTTACTGTCCCTCGGATCAATCCATAAAGCGTGGTAGTCGTCACCACCGGGAGAACTGCGTACGATGGTAAACGTGGCACCACCATCGGTAGAACGGCGTAAAGGCTGACCACCGGCCCATATCGTATTGTCATCATGCGGGTCCGCAGTCAGCCACGCCATGTAGCTGCCCGCCAGGCTGGCATCATCATTGACCATTACCCAGTTTGCACCCCCGTCTTCTGAGCGGTAGACACCTGCGCCGCCACCGGATGCATCTACCGACGCCCATAGACGTTGTGCCTGGTGACCGGGTGCAACCGCTATTTCAATACGGCTTAATGGCTTATCCGGCAGACCCGCCCCGCCCACGGCCTGCCAGTTACGCCCACCATCATCGGAACGCCAGATACTGCTGTTGTCGCCCACGGTGGGTTGAAAATAATCCAGCCAGGGATAACGCTGCACCTGCCACAGGGTGGCATACAGAATATCGGGAGCATCAGGACTGAAGGCCAGGTCCGCGGCACCCGTGGTGTCATCGAGATAAAGAACCTGGTCCCAGCTCTCACCGGCGTTTTCGGTGCGGAACAGACCACGTTGTTGATTGGGACCAAAAACGTGACCCAGAGCCGCAACGATCGCCGTTTTGTCATCCTTCGGGTCGACCCATAGATCACCGATATGCCTTGTGTCTGTCAAGCCCACGTGTTGCCAGTTTTCACCCGCATCCGTGGAGCGGTAAACACCGTCACCGTCAACAATATCCCAGCGTTGCTGGATTTGACCGGTACCCACCCAGATCACATCCGGGTTGCTCGGAGCGATTTCCAGCGCGCCGATAGACGCACTGCCCTGTTGCTCGAACAAAGGCCTCCAGGTAACGCCAGCGTTATCCGTTCTCCAGATGCCGCCATCGGCCGAGCCAAAGTAAAAGGTGGTTGTTTTATCGGGATGACCTGCCACTGCCGTCGCCCAACCACCTCGAAAGGGACCCACCTGTCGCCAGTGCAGATCAGACCAGGCTGTCTCCGGCACAGCTGCGTGACTGGAAGAGAAACCAAGCAGGCTGAGCAGCACCAGGCAGGTGGTAAAACACCCTTTGTTGAGTAAAACCAAAAACCGCACCGCTTCTCTCCCATCAATATTGCAGGACAGGCAGTGTAAACCAAGCAAGCTGCAAATCGCGACAATTGCTTTTTTCCGGAGTTTGCGGTGACCGGATTAGCCATATTATCCGTCACTTCAGGAAACTTCCTGAGCTACAGCATGAATTACACTTGCGATACCCACCGTGATTACGCAGACCATCACACTAATAAATGTCATAAATCTGGGTTAAACTCCTACAACAATTTAAGTCGATGTCCACTTGAAATTAGCAAATGTCGTGTTTGGCAATCGTACAAATGCACTCTTTTTCTGGCACCGACGTATTTAGAACCACCACTCATGGGGAGTTAAAATGCAGCATCGTTTACACCGTAGTCTGACCCGCAATTTTTTCAGTTTCATTTCGTCAAAAACTCAAATTACCTTATTAAGTATCTTGATGTTGTCTGTATCAGGACCGGCATTCGCCGAACTTGTCATCAACGAAATCATGCAGAACCCTAGTGAAGTTGGGGATGATTCCGGCGAGTGGTACGAGATTTATAACCCGGATGGCGCAGCAGTGGATATCGACGGCTGGACGATGAAAGACGATGGCTCAAACACCCATGTCATCAATAACGGCGGCCCCCTGATGGTTCCGGCGGGTGGTTACCTGGTACTGGGTAACAACTCGGATAGTGGAACCAATGGCGGTGTAACGGTTGCTTACCAGTATCCTTCCTCATTTTTCCTGGGCAACAGTTCTGATGAACTTGTCCTGCTTGATGGCTCATTAACCGAAAGAGACAGGGTGAATTGGGATAACGGGGCAACATTTCCGGACCCGAACGGTGCGTCCATGTCATTAAAGGACCCCGGCCTGGACAACAACGTTGGCGGCAACTGGTGTGAAGCTACAACGCCATATGGTCTTGGTGACCTCGGCACACCCGGTGCTGCAAATACCTGTGATGTTATAGATGAACCACCCACGGTTGCGAGTCACGTGCCTGCCGATGGAAGTACCGGTGTGGCAGTCAGTTCAGATATTAATATCACTTTTAGTGAAGACGTTACCGTGACTGATCCATGGTTCACCATCAATTGCAGCAACAGTGGCGCGCATAGTGCATCTGTCTCCGGTGGTCCGCAATCATTTACCCTGAACCCCGATACCGACTTCTCACTGAGTGAATCCTGTGATGTGACAATCATCGCTACACAGGTTGCCGATCAGGATGAAACTCCTGACAACATGGCATCTGATTATCTATTCAGCTTCGATACCAACCCGGTGGTTGCTGCCGACCTGGTCATCAATGAAATTGACTATGATCAACCGGGCGGGGACACGCAGGAATTTGTTGAGATCCTGAACAAGGGTGAGACACCCATTGACCTCGCTGGTCACAAACTTGTATTGATCAACGGCAATGGCGGTTCTATTTACCAGACAGTCGACCTGCCCTCTTTTGTACTTGCCGCGGGTGACTATTACGTGATTTGCGAGGATGCCTCTACTGTATATAACTGCGATCTCGACATTATTAACTCCATTCAAAATGGTGCACCTGATGGTGTCGCACTTTTTGCCGGCACGACACTACTGGATACCGTCAGTTATGAGGGTAACCTTGATGCGCCTTATACAGAAGGTGATGGGACCGGTCTTTCAGATTCATCATCCGCTCCTTACCTGAGCATCAGCCGTACACCGGATGGCGCCGACAGCAATGTCAATAATGTGGATTTCAGCCGGCGCTGCATAACACCGGGGTTTGCCAATGGTGTAGAGAGCACCGATTGTGTCGACCCGACCCCACCGCCCATCCGCATCAACGAGGTAGATTATGACCAACCGGGTGGCGATACTGCAGAATTTGTAGAAATCATCAATGCCGGTAATTCACCTGCCGATCTTGACGGTCTCAACCTCGTGCTGGTAAATGGCAGCAACGGTACGCCTTACCAGACAATTGCCCTGCCAGCCATCATGCTTGGCGCCGGTGATTACTACGTGGTTTGCTCCAATGCCGCCACCGTTGCCAATTGCGACCTTGACATCATCAACTCCATTCAAAATGGTGCACCTGACGCGGTTGCACTGATACGCGCAGGTCTGGTTGTGGACACGGTCAGCTACGAAGGTGACGTCGTGGCGCCTTATACCGAAGGTTCGGGTGCAGGTCTCTTTGATTCAGGCAGTAGCAGTCAGGGCAATCGGGGGATCTCTCGCTTCCCGGATGGCGTGGATACCGACCAGAACAATGCGGATTTTGTCAATTCCTGTATCACACCGGGACTCGGAAACACCTCATTGACCGACGCTTGCTCAGCTACCGGGCCATTGCTCGAGATCTTTGAAATCCAGGGTAGTGGCAGCGCGTCTCCATATGCCGGACAAGGTATTGCCACCAATGACAATATCGTCACAGCCCTGGGTACAGACGGATTCTTCATGCAAACCCCGGATAGCCGTGCAGATGGTGACCTGAATACATCCAATGGTATTTATGTGTTTACCGGTGGTGCACCAGCCGTTGCCGTTGGCGACCAGGTGGATGTAGCCGGTAGCGTGGTGGAATTCTTCGACTTCACCGAGTTTGCGTTTGGATCGTCGGTGACGGTAGACAACAGTGGAAACGCCTTACCCGCCGTCACGGTGCTTGATGAAACCGTCCCTTCACCCGATCCGATGGCACCGAGTTGTGCGATTGAATACGAGTGTTACGAAAGCATGCTGGTGCAGATCACCGGTGGAACGGTTACCGGGCCCAACCAGCGTTTTGGAACTGACCCTGTCGCAGAGGTCCATATCACCGCGGCAGGTGCGCGTACTTACCGCGAACCTGGTATCGAGTTCCCGGGATTGGCCGGTTACCCCGAATGGGATGGTAATCCAGAGGTGTTTGAACTGGACCCGGACAAATTGGGTTTACCCAACCAGATTATTCCGGCGGGTTCTTCATTTGATGCAATTGGCGCCATTGGTTACGAGTTTGGTGGTTACGAACTGTGGCCCTCAGAGTTAACCGTTACACCGGCGCCACTGCCAGTGGCGGTTCGGTCGCGTGAGGTTGCCGAAATGACAGTTGGCGCTTTGAACCTGTTCCGTCTGTTCGACGATATCGATGATGCACCCATTGATGTCATTGACCCCGAGACCAACGAAGTGCTCAGGACCACCGATGATGCGGTACTCGATACAACTGAATATGCGCGCCGTCTGACCAAGTTCTCCATGTATATCCGCACCGTTATGGACTCACCGGATGTACTGGCAGTGAGCGAAGTGGAAAGCCTGAAAGTGCTGCAAGACCTGGCAGACAAGATCGCCACCGACGATGGCGCAGTTAACTACACACCCTATCTTGAAGAAGGTAATGACATCGGTGGTATTGATGTCGGCTTCCTGGTGCGTGACAACGTCGAGGTAGATGCGGTAACTCAACTGGGCCGTTTTGAAATCCTGGATTACGATCTTTCATTGTTAAATGATCGCCCACCGTTGTTATTGGAAGGGCGCCAGGTAGCAGATGGCAGTGACTTCCCGATTGCCGTGATGGCAATCCACGGACGCTCACTGGGCAGTATCGACAACCCGAGTTCCGGTGAACGTGTCAGGCAGAAACGACTGGAGCAGGCCCAATTCGTGGCACAGCAGGTACAGGTATTGCAGGATGCCAACCCGGATATCAACCTGGTAGTCGCCGGCGACTTTAATGCCTACGAGTTTTCAGATAGCTATGTCGATGTCACCGGGTATATGAAGGGCAGCTTTAACCCTGCTGAGGATCTTGTATGCGAGACCAACCCTTGCACCGATAACGTCGATCCCGATATGTTGAACCAGGTGCTTATGATTGATCCGGGTGAGCGTTACTCGTTTAACTTCCGGGGTAATGCCCAGGCCCTTGACCAGGCTTTGACCAGTACCGGTCTGGATGAACTTGTAAGAGATTTCCAGATTGGCCGTGGCAACAGCGATGCCGCCGTTGACCTGATCAACGACGACAGCACACCATTGCGTTCATCCGATCATGATGGCCTGGTACTGTTTTTGATCAAGGACAGCGATGGCGATGGTGTCACCGACGATGCAGACTACTGCCCGGGCACCGTCATACCTGAAGCCGCACCGACGAGCAGTTTGGGAACAAACCGCTTCGCGTTAACTGATGACGACCGGATTTTCGATACCAGAGATCCGGAAGGTGAAGGTCCGCAGGCATCCTTTGATATCTTCGATACCGCCGGTTGTTCCTGCGAACAAATCGTGGTTGAACAGGGACTTGGTAAAGGCCATATGAAGTTTGGTTGCAGCCTCGGTGAAATGGAAGAATGGGTGGAATGGGTTAACCTGCCCTGAGGTCTGGACTTAATAAAAAAACCCCGCTCATTGGCGGGGTTTTTTATGCCTCAGTGATAAGTTCAGTGGCAGATCTAAAAATTTTCCATTAGATGCCCGGCGAGAACAATTGCCTGTTCCCGGTCCATTCCGGGGTCATCTGAAACGGCCACATTGACTGCAAATCTGCTACCGTTATATGCCACGAGGAGTTCGCCTTTATCGGTAAAGATTGCCTTGTCACCTACACCATCAATCCAATCGCCAAACTCGGTCTTTTTCTCGTATTCCTTGCCGCCAACAGTCACTGTAATGCCCTTTTCAAGGTAAGCCACCGAACTTTCAAGATCGGCGACCGCATGTTCAGCCGAATCAAACTGGCTGTTCATAAGCGTTATCGAAACATTGGCGGATAACCTGGGCGGCTTTGGCATGGGATCTTTCTTGCCGGTCGCCTTGCCACGGCCCCACTCCTGGATGCTCTCGTTATATGCGGCCTCGCGCTCCGTCTTATCATCGAAATCCCACATGGCGCTGCATAAAACATGCCCTGCCCTTTTCACCGGAATGGAGCGTTTGTAGGTTACCTGTGCCGGGTTGACGCCAAACAGTTCGGACACCACGCCGTCTTCGAGCATGGCACAGGCCTCCTCGCTTACATCCATGGACTTGTGTTCACCATTGGAGATGTTTTTCACGGCCTCACCGGCCGCAGCTGAAACATCCGTAGCGACTCCGGTAGAAGCCGAATCAGGTGGCCCGCAGGCGACAATACCGGTCAGTACCAGGCAATAGACGAGTGCTTTCATGATTCGATCTCCTTTGATTAATGGGTAAACACAGACGCAAAACCATAACCGATCCAGGGTTGTTCATAAACAAGCCGAACAACAAGCGTACCCCGTTTCAGAGGGCTTCACCTTGTTGAAGGTCAGGAATATTCGGAAACGGAAACCGCCAGGTTACAAGTTAATCCGTACCATTTTCCAATGTTGCCAGGCGCTCGACCAACGCCTGGTAACGTGGGATATGACCCAACTTCTCTTTGTAAAGAGCGCTGTGTAGAAAGTAAGCCGCGAGATGTGGGATATTACTTTCTGATTGTTGCTCAACCATGTTCAGCGCCTCCTCAAGTTGCCCTGCGCATACCAGGATCAGGGAAGCATAGTATTGATCAACCAACTCGGCGTGGTTGATCCATACAGGCAATTGTGCCGGTATTCCGGTACGGTCAAACGCCTCGATAAGGTCAAGCATTCTGGGTTCAAATCCCTTTCCACCACTGATTTCGGCAATTCTCTGAAATGCTGCCCTGGCCTGATCAAACTCCTGTTTTAAAATATGGGCAAAGCCCTTAATCTGCCAGGCAAATATAAAGTCGGGTGCGAATGTCAGCGTGTGAGCGACTCGATCAAGTGCCTTGTCATACTCCCCTGCAATGATGAGATGGTCAGCTGCACTCGTTCCGATGACTCGTGACCGGGGATCAAGCTCGAGGGCTTTCTCCATAGCAATCATATCATCTTCTGATTTACCCACACCTGACAGGCTCGCTGCGTACCAGTGCCAAATAGTGGCATCTTCCGGCCCGTACTTCAGCCCCAGTTCAAAATTATCCAGGCTTTCGCGCCATTTAAGCTCAAGCATATATTTATAGCCCAATACGGCCAGTGCGCGACCCGATTTCGGGTTCAACTCAAGCGCCTTTTCCGCTGCCCTCCTGGCATTTTCCATTTGTTCCGGTGCTTTTTCGTCGTTGAACTCCCAAACAGGTAACAACACCCAGGATTCACCCAGACCCAACCATGCATCGTGGTAGGCCGGGTCGAGTTCTACCGCCCTTTCAAAACGCTCAATGGCCAGGTACAAATTTTCCTTTTGCCGCAGATTCCAGAAATACCGGCCTTTCAAGTATTCCTGATAGGCCTCCGGATTACGGGTTGTTGAGGAAGCAGTTTGAGACTGGTCGGTAAGCCTCAAACGCAGTTCACTGACAATGGCGGTAGTAATCTCGTCCTGGATTGCAAATATGTTCACCAGTTCACGGTCATAGGTTTCAGACCACATATGAAAGCCGTCACTGACACGTATCAACTGGGCAGTGATACGAATTTGCTGGCCTGCCTTACGCACACTGCCTTCAAGGATATGATCGACACCCAGCACCCCTGCAATTTCACCGATCGGCAGGTTCTGCCCTTTGAAGGAAAATGAAGACGTTCGTGCTGCTACCTTCAAACTATCAATCTTGGCCAGACCGTTGAGCAATTCCTCTGAAATACCGTCTGAGAAAAATTCCTGCTCCGGGTCTGACGACATATTCACGAATGGCAGGACTGCAATGGATTTGTCGGATTCAGCCATCACAATTTCACTTGCATCAACCCCGCTGGTCACCGCTTCAACAACGGCCTCTTCATTGACGGACTGCGTTGTTGCCTCGACCATGGCAGTCTCCCGATCCCCGGACATCACGAATTTATCGTAAGCAAAATAGGCCAGTGCGATTGCCATGACGAGGGTAATCATACGGTTGAGTTTTGAGCCGGTTTGCGGGGCAATCGATTGTGAGCGATCCACGTCCTGCTCACGCTTCAGACCATCGGGTGTCAGTTCGAACGCCCATGCAAAAAACAGCGCAAACGGCAGGCCGGTTGCCAGCAGCACCAGCACGGTTTTTATCGCCCAGTCCGGTGTACCAAAACTCTCAAATACCAATTGCAAAACCTGTGCAACCAACCAGGCAACAATCACGTACGCAAAACCCACTTTAAAGACGTTTCGGCGTTTTAATTCATTAATAATTTGCAAGAGTTGGTTTCTTTTTGTCTGCCAGGTGCGCTAAGCATAGTGGCTAAGCAGACAAATTCCAAAGGAATCATCAAATATCCCGGTTTCGGACATCGGGAAACATTCTTTCAACTAACGATTTGTACTTTCTTAATATCATTTTGCTTCACCACCAGTCGGCAGAAACTTTTCAGCACGGTGAAAAAGGGAGCGAAAATCGAGATCGTGCTAGGTTAAAATAACTGGTCGACAAGGGGCTTTTTGCCCGACTGACACGGGATATACAAAAAATGACTGAAAACGATGGAGACGACGGCAAGGACTGGCTGGAGGCCGAACTTGCAGACACATTGGATGAAGATTACGAACTGGAAATGTCAGAACCGGCACTGTCACTGGAATTGCGCCGGATTTACCATCATAAACATCCAACCAGCCTCGACCGCGCGATCTATTTCAAAGCCTTGCTTGGGCTGCAGGCGGAGCTGATCAAACTCCAGGAGTGGGTGGAGCATACCGGCGAAAAAGTCGCCGTGATCTTCGAGGGCCGTGATGCCGCAGGCAAAGGCGGGGTGATCAAGCGAATCACCCAGCGGCTCAATCCGCGTACCTGCCGCGTGGTAGCACTGCAGAAACCCTCCGAACGTGAAATTTCGCAATGGTACTTCCAGCGTTATGTGCCGCACCTGCCCGCAGGCGGCGAGATCGTATTGTTTGACCGGTCCTGGTACAACCGCGCGGGCGTTGAGCGTGTGATGGGTTTCGCCACACCGGATCAGGTGGAGCAGTTTTTCCGGGATGTCCCCGAGTTTGAAAAATCCCTTGTGCGATCCGGTGTCAGGCTAATCAAGTACTGGTTTTCTATTACCGATGAAGAGCAACAGCTGCGCTTCCTGATGCGTGTGTATGATCCGCTCAAACAATGGAAACTGAGCCCGATGGACCTGCAATCGCGGGTCCGCTGGGAACAGTACACCAAGGCCAAGGAAGAGATGTTCCGGCGCACCAACTTCCCGGACTCTCCCTGGTATGTGGTTCCGGCCAACGACAAGAAACGGGCGCGTCTGAATTGTATCGAACATTTGCTTGACCAGATCCCATACGAGGAAGTCCCCGACGAGAATGTGTCCCTGCCCGATCGCGTTTTTAATGAGAACTATGAACGCGCAGTGCTGCCACCGGAGCTATATGTACCCAGCCGTTATTGAGGTAATAGGGGAAATGAACCTAAACCGACCTACCCGGCGGGAAATACCGTGGCCATTCCATCCAGGTATTGCCATTGCGCATCGATAAATGCCTGTAGTGCTTCGGTGTCACCCCAGACTTTGCTAAAGCGGCGCTGCTGCTTGATATAGGGCTCGATAGATGTACTGTCGGGCCGTTGGTTGATGCGGTAGCGGCGGCCGTCAAAAATTTCATAAAGCGGGAACAGACCACTTCGAACAGCAAGTTCGATCAGTTCGGTACTCTGATCGGGTTCCGACTTCCAGCCAGTCGGGCACGGTGACAGCATTAACAGGAAGCGAAAGCCTTTTACCGAACGTGCATACCTGATCTTGCGTAAAAAATCTTCACGATGACCGATCGACAAGGTAGCGGCATAGGGTATCCGGTGTGCGGCCATGATGGCCATGATGTCTTTCTTGCGTTCATTTTTACCCGAAGGCGTGGTACTGGTGACAGCTCCAACCGGGGTGGCGCCGCTGCGTTGACCGCCGGTATTGCCGTAAATCTCGTTGTCGTAACAGATGTAAATAATATTCTCGTTGCGCTCGGCTGCCGCCGACAGGGTTGCGAGACCAATATCATAGGTACCGCCGTCACCAGCCCAGCAGATCACCGGGTTGTCGATGTCGTTCATGTCGGAAACGGCGGAGATACCGGTGGCAACCGCCGGTGAACTGGCAAAGGTTGTGGCGGCGGTTGGAACACCGTAACTGCTGGTCGGAAAAGCACCTGCTGTGACAATACCGCAGCACGATGGGATCGCCAGCACCGGCTTTTCATCACCCAGTGCCTCGTCAAGCCATTGCAAGCCGATTGACATGCCGCAACCGGCACAATTGGTATTGCCGGGACGCAACAGGTGGGTTTCATAGGGTTTGGACGGGGTTACGGCGCTCATATTGAAGTGTCCTTCCATTCCGGTTCCGATGCTGCTTGGCGCTCATTCAAGTCATCTATAATTGCATGGATGTTCTCGGGTGTGACATCACCACCACCAAGACCCACCAGGTAATCCTGCAACAGTACATCGGGACGGTCTTTTAGTGTCGCAGCGATCTCAAGCCAGAAAACACCACCGGAGCCCG
>Ga0102946_1000852_pt1 | contig 10656 bp, 13 predicted proteins | sample SalPon2A_A_D1_MG_FD_78209 | JGI IMG/M metagenome (GOLD analysis project Ga0102946, IMG submission 78209) | Soil microbial communities from South San Francisco under conditions of wetland restoration - Salt Pond MetaG R2A_A_D1_MG | ecosystem: Environmental > Terrestrial > Soil > Wetlands | place... | reverse complement strand
ATTATTCCCTAAGAAATATCCCGGCACGTATTTTTCCAGGCCTTCGTTTTCACTAAATGCTCTGCCGCCAAAGGCAAACGGGATATTCTTTTTGGCAAGTGATTCGGCAGTCTGCAGCAGGGTGGCTGCCGATGTAATCATGGTCGCCGTATAAATGACCAGATCGGGGGAAACCAAAGAGATGGTCTTTTCTAAATCTCTCAAGGGCACATCAGCGCCTAAATAAGTTACATCCCAACCATGGTAGCGCAAAAACAAAACCAGCAGGAGCGGAGAAACTACGTGCCGCTCGCCAGGAGATGTACCTACGATGATTTTTTCGGGGCGGGTAGGGGCCGGTGCGGCTGATATCAGTGCATTCAGACGTCGGAGGGCTAACGCTGAAGTAAAGTGTTCTTGCTGAACGGTCACATTCCCCTCAAACCATCCTTTGCCAATCTCAGCCAACCCTTTCTGCAAGACCTCGACAACAACCAGCTCGACCGGGTAACGAGCAAATGCCTGGGCCAGAATTTGCTCAGCTCCAAATTCATTGTAGGATAAGCAGGCATCTAACCAGGCTTCTCGCAGACGCACCAAGGCCGAATCATCGGGGAGGTCTGCCGCAATTGGCTGCATTTCGATATTCTGGGGAGGCGGGGCAAGCGGATCTATGCCTGTTGCAGTCATTTCTTTCCACATTTTCACGACCTGGCTGATGCGCATACCTTCTTCTTGCCGGGCAATGAACCATTTTATCATTTCGATGTCATGGTCTGAGTACAGCCTGTGTCCGCCCTCAGTGCGTACAGGCTTGGGGAGGCCGTAGCGTCTTTCCCAGGCGCGGAGTGTATCTGGTTTAATGCCGGTCTCTCGTACGACCACGTTCAGATTGTAGCTAGGTGTTGTTTCGTCCACGATTTTGTCCTTTGTCTAAGAATGCTTTATTCTAGCACAGTCTTTTCATTTTGTCCAACATTTGTACAATATTGCTTGACATAATAAAATTATTCCATTCATAAGAGCCAAATAGACTGAGTTTCTTTTTTCAGGCGTGGAAATCGCTTATAATACCCTTTTGAATATAGGAGATAAGGATATCGATACATATGATCTTTAAGAAAAAGAATGACATCGCTAAGAAAATTGTGGTTGTATCCGGCCTGCCGCGTTCAGGGACGTCCCTTATGATGATGATGTTGGATGCTGCCGGAATCCCGCCAATCCAGGACAATATCCGGGAAGCAGATGCTGATAATCCCAAAGGGTACTATGAATATGAACGGGTCAAAGACATGCCGAAGGGGGATACTTCCTGGGTAAAGAATACAAAAGGGAAGGCGGTAAAAGTTATCACTGCATTGCTGGAGCATTTACCGAAAAAATTCAAGTATGATGTGATCGTAATGCGCCGGGAAATGGATGAGATCTTGGCTTCCCAGACCAAGATGCTGGAACGGCGTGGCGAGGAGAACAAGATCAGTGATGCGGAAATGAGCGATCTGTTTTCCAGGCACTTTGATAAGGTGATGGCCTGGGTCAAAGATCAGAAAAATATCCGGTATGTTGAGGTAAGCTACAATAATCTGCTTGAGAATCCGGAAGAAGAGATTGCAAAAGTGAATCAGTTTTTGGGTGGGAAGTTGGATATAGCTGCCATGCAGGCGAAGATTGATCCCAAGTTGTATCGCCAACGAAAATAGGATTCCTGAATTTTCAGAGATTAAACAATAAAAGCCCTGCATTTCGCAGGGCTTTTGAATCTATAGAGAATGGAGGAATGTGCCCTCCATGATTGAATTGCTTAATTGGGCAGGCTAATCTTTTTTGGTAGTTTTCTTCTTTGCTGTTTTCGGTTTTTCTTCCTTGGCTTCGGGCTCCTCAGGTGGTTTGGTAACGGCTTTTTCCAATTTTGCCCTCTGCTCTTCCAGGACGACCTGACCACGCTGCCGGAGTTCTTCGGCGCGTAACTGTGCTTCTTTGGCCAGCTCATCTGCTCGGGCGCGCGCATCTACCGCGGCCTGTTCTGCTCGAGCATAGGCTTCTTCAAGGGAAGAGACAGTTTTGTCACGCAGTTCTACGCTCTTGTCCTTAATCAGGACCCGGGTGTCTTCCCCTGACTGCGGTGCGAGCAGCAGCGCAACTACACCGCCAACGAGGCCACCGACTAAAAAACCAGACAAAAAGCTGCCAAAATCTCCATTGTTATCCGACATTTTCTTTTACTCCTTCTTCTTATTGTTTTGTAATTTACTTGGATTTATGTTTAATAGTTCCAGAAATTTCTTTATCGAGGCAAAGTAGCTGTTGAGTTTGATGACAGGCTGAACCATTGAATCGCTGACAAATACGGCTGTGCCGCGAATGGTGCTCATGGTTTCGTTGGCAGCATCCAGGACTGGCTTGATCTCATGTTGGAACATGTTGATCAGCCGGGCGGTTTGGACGATCAGCAGCACTGCGGCAACCCCGGCCAGGATCAATTCAAAGCCAAGGAAGATCACAAAAATATCGCGGATCACATCCGTCTTTTCATAGTTCAGCAAGAATATGACGGAGCCAATAATCGCTGCCAGCAAGACAATAGCACCAAGGATGATCCCAGCTTTTGCGCCGGATGAGAGTTCTTCCTGGCTATCTGTTTCCGTAATTTCAGGTTGTGTGGAAAATTCTGTCATTGTGAAGGTTTGCCCTTATAAGCTTATTACTATCCTAACTGACTTCCTAATTATAGCACAATGGTATTATTTTCCCAAAAATTGAGCATACCATATTGATACTAATGCCTCTGCCGGTTTACCATGTATTGAGGCTGAACCATCGTGCATTTCGATAGCAGGGTAATAGCCTTGTGAGATAATGCCCTGAATCCAGGGGCGAGTGTTTACTGCCTGGAGTGCAGCCAGGTAGAAGTCGGATTGGATATCCAGATCAGTCACGGCCTGGATGCCCTGTGGGGGGCCAAAGAGCAAAGGTGTGGCATCAAGGCAGGTATCAGGCTCGACGCGTGATGGAATACAGCCATTATTAAAGCCCTGTGCGGATGGGTAGGTCAGAACGATAACGACTGGCTGGTTGTAGCGGTTGGAGATCGGTTTGACCTCGTTATCCAGCGCTTCCCCAATCTGAGTGTTGAAGGGGAGAGCGTTCTCTGAGTGGTCCAAGGGAGTATCCCATTGGATAAATATCTCGTCCACGGTGCCCAAAAGCGATGCCGGAAAGTCAGAGAGTTGGTTGATCGGGATTTGCACGGCAATTGCTCCGCTGAAATGTTCCCGAATTCCTGAAATGGTGTCCCGCCAGATTTGTTCGATGTTTCCTGGTTGGTTGTATATGGAAAAATTGCTGCCAACAGGCATGGCATAGAAAACCCAATCTCCACCGATTACAAACACATCAGATTCGGTGCTTTGAGCCAGATCAGCAAATTGATAGATATATCGCTGGTATTGATTAATCCATTGCTGCCACCAGGTTTCGTCAGCTGTATTGGCAGCCTGCCACCAGGCTTGTGCACCTCCTTCGTAGGTGATTTGGGGGAATACGCCTGCTCGCATGTCCAGGTCGTTCGTCAACTCAAGGTTCTCAATTGTTTCATGCCAGGAGGGGGTTTGTGTTTTGTCCGGGCTGAACAGGACAGGCGAACTGGGGTCTTGTGCAACCCAGCCGGGTGAGAATACAATTAGATTTGAGTATTCTGCAATCGACTTGATTGACGTGTCCATAAAAGGCTGAGAGGTGAGAGAGTAATAGGGGGAAAGGTTTATCCCGGCTATGAAGTTTCCTTCGCGTGTTTGTGGTAGGGCGTCTGTTTCAATACGACGCGCGTGTGAATCGAGTGAAATCCACTCCGTAATTTGATCAGTAATCAGTTGGATTTCCGTAAATTGAGTGGTAGTTTCTCTTTTAATGGCCAATGTCTCCACCCCTGGCTGGTAGGGTCCGGTACAGGGGCCGTTGCGGCAGTACCGGTAAGTGATCGCGCCAGAAAAATTATGGGGACTGAGGATAGGAAAGGCCCAGCGACCGTCCTCAATCTTGAACATCGGCAGGGGGGGCATCCAATCGGCTAGCTGGAATTGAATTCCCAGATTTTCATCTGGTGGAGTATTTTCGGGGGTGGTTACCTGGAACCAAATTGCTTCCGTCTGGCTGGACATCCATGAATAAACTGTGTCATGTATGTATAGTTCATCGGCGTCTGGCGGAATGATGATCTGGTGGATGGTGAAGTTTTGATCTATGCCATGCTCGGCATTCCAGAACCCGTCACCCAGAGTGTATTTGTAGCGGATGTCGATTCCGGCTGGGAGGTTGATAGATACCGTATATCGGTCATATTCGTTTCGGATCAGGATTGGCATGTTATGGACGTCTCCGGTGATCCCTCCGCCCAAATCTTGAAAAGTATTCCCTAGCTGGGTAAGATTCCCCGCCAGACGAATCGGCGCGCCTTGTACGGTATCTTCTGGAACTGTTACAGTGAATGTTACCTTTTTCCAAACGGATGGGGTCATCAGAATTTCGACTGGGGTGGATAAGCCATACTCAATGTTTGCCTGCTGGCGGAATGGGAGATATGCTCCATTGGTGGAATACGCGAAGATGTCCAATGAGCCGGCAGCAGCAGGATATAAGGGGTACAGCGTGAAATTTCCATTGCCATCGGTGGTGGTTTGCAGTCCTTCACAATAGATCAAGATATCTGATATTGGATTGCCGGTATCGGCATGCACGACTTTGCCAGTGACATATCCGGGGCTTTCCTCAGGGAGATCTAATTTTTCGTCGAACCCAGCCACTTCATCGTAGACCTGATCAGGTTGTTCCACCACAAATACGCGCTTTTCGACAGGCTCTCGCAGGGCATTGTGTTCGATGAAGCGACTGCCATTCTGAATCTTTTCGTACCGGTAGGAGATCACAGTTCCAACGGGGGCTGAATAAAAGGCAACATAGACCATTGAGTCTGAATTAGTCATTGGGACGCGCGTCTGGTTGAAGGGAATGCCGGTGACTTCATCGATAATGATTAATTCCAGTGTTTCGCCTTCCTCAAGCAATGCCGGTAGTTTTGCCGTAAAGATGACCTGAGCTTTTTCTGAAGCTGGCGGTTTCAATGCAATTCCAACCTGCCCCTCAGAGCCTGGCAGCGTGCAGGAGGCGAGCGCCAGCAATACAATCAGGAATAAAATACCATTTGCTGAAAAAACACTAAAATTTGATTTCATAGAATACAGTACCTCGATGTACACAAAGAGTCATTACGATCAAAAATGGTGCAATATTTACGCCCGGATGGTTATTTGTCGCTGACGTTGGGGGAGGATGATGTTGAGGATTGTGAAGGTGGAGTGGTCCATGCCTTTATTCCGTCTTCAATCTTTTCTTCGGCAGGTTTTGTGTCGTTAGATTCCTTACCCTGATTTGCTGTGGGGGCATTTTTCTTTTCAGGAGGATGAATCGTGTTGGTGGTTACCTCTTTGAGAGAATCCTCCAGGGCGGCTTCTTTGGCCAGTCGATTCGGAAGGTCTCGAATTTCACGGTTTACATCTCGGATGGCGCGCCATCCATCAGACCTGATCACCTTATTGAAAAAACGACCAATCGTTTTTCCAGTTTTGACCAGATCATCCGGGCCAAAGATCAGGAGTGCCAGGAATAAGACAAAAAATAATTCTAAGGGGCCGATGCCTAAAAAGTCCATAACTACTCATCTGTGTGCGAAGAATTAAGGTTTTCTTTGAGCGATTTTCGCAAGAGGTTCTCCTGTGCAGCCAGACTTCCAAGAACACCATTTACAAAACGTGGCGAACTATCCGAACCATATTTCTTGGCCAGTTCAATGGCTTCGTTAATAGCCACTTTTAATGGAGTCTCTGAGCGGACTGCAAATTCCCACAGTGCGATCCGCAGCAGGTTGCGGTCGATAATGGAGATTTGGTCAATTGGCCATTCTGGGGCATGTTCTGAAATGTAATAATCCAGGATTTCTCGGATGGGGACAATTCCCTGTACGATCTCAAGAGCAAAATCTTCCAGATCTGTAGAGAGTTTTGCGTCATTAAATAGATTATCCAGCACCCCACCAATGAGATGTTCGGTTAAATCAATTTCGTAAAGTGCTTGCAAGGCAACGCTGCGCGCCTTGGTACGTGGTTTCATATAAGATTAAAACTCTTGGTAATCAATATCTTCAACGTGTATGTTGATCTTGCCTGGTCTCATGCCGACCATATCGGAAATTGCCCGGGCGACTTCTTTTTGTACATTGCGGCTGACCTGGCGTAAATTCACTTCTGGTTTAAAAATCAAGTACAGGTCGATGTTCACAACATCCCCAAGTACTTCAATGCGTACACCCTCGCTCTGATGGCCGCGTTTCCAAATGCGATTTACACCGCCAGGGACGGTGCTCATACGGCTGACACCGTTTACGCTTAAGGTTGTCAGGGTGGCAATATTCAAGAGCACATCCGGTGCGATGGTGGTTTTTCCAGGTGGTAAATTTGCCTCAGACATAGGTCCTCCGTCAAATTGAAAAAGCAATACTATTATGTAGTTTATTATAAACGAACAAACCCAACCTATCAAACCCTTTGGGGCTCCAATTGTTATGAATAGGTGGGGAGCATTCAAAAATAAAAAACTGAGCGGTTTTCCCACTCAGTTTTTTACACCCAAGCTATGCTTCGGTAAATTGGATTTGCAATCTACTACTCGCGTTCGACGTCGACCACTTCGCGGCCTTTGTAAAAGCCACAGTGGGGGCAAACGTGATGCGGGAGGCGCATCTCGCCACAGTTCGGACAAGTTACCAATTTTCGGGTTTTCAAATTATCGTGGGTCCGACGGCGGTCCCGGCGACCTTTTGAGATTTTTCTTTTTGGCAGCGGGGTCATAGTTTACTCCTTAACTATTTACATTCACACAAATGCCCACCTTTCGGTAGGCTGGGTAATTATATGAGTAACCCGACTGAATGTCAAGCAAAATTCAGGGGAATATTGTGTTTATACGCTATTACTCGCTGGCTTCTAAAAATTATTGTCTTGGGTAAATATCGATACCATATGTAAAGTGTGCTTGACATTATGACATGTATGCTTTACAATAATGTAAAGCATACTTTACAAAACGATTGGATTACATACTAAGGAAACTACAAAATGATTAAGGAAATGAAGAAAAAAGCAAGTTTCATCAAGGTAAAACCAGAAATTTTAGGTGCTTTGGCACAGCTGGCTTTGGTGGTTTATTTTTTATCCAGCCTATTCAACCTCCCCATCCCTGATTTTTTTCAGGGGATGCTGTTAGGGTTTTCTATTGTAGGAAATTTAGCTTTGATAGTGCAAATCCGGAAAAGAAAGGATGGAAAAGACTATGAGTAGAATCAAAGAACGATTCATGCTGATGCGCCCGATCTTGATTCCGTTCATCTTATATATTGGCAGTCTTGCGGTTACTTCTTCCTGGATTGAGGCGAATTTGACTTCATCCTGGATCCTTTGGGTTTCTCTAATTCCCCTGATCCCATCTTCATGGATGGCTGTCATGATCGTCCAGTTATTGAAAAAATTGGACGAGCTAGAACAGCGAATTATTTATGAAGCCGCAGCCTTCAGTTTCATGATCACATTTTTAATGATCTTGTCATTTACCTTTCTTTCCGTTGCAGATGTCTCTCTCCCTCATCCAACAGTGATTGTACTGTTCATGGCTGTCTTGATGGTAGTTGGCAAGCTATGGGGAAATTGGAAATACAAATGAAGAATGACCTACGAGTATTGAGGGCGAAGCAGAATTGGTCTCAAGAAGAATTGGGCAGGCGCCTGGGTGTATCCAGGCAAACGATCCATGCGATTGAAAATGATAAATATGATCCCAGCCTTCCTCTTGCTTTTAAAATTGCCGCACTGTTCGAGCTTGCAATTGAAGAAATCTTTTTTGCAGAAGATTGAAGGATGTCAAGGTTTGATTGAAATGGGCCTCCATCCTTGGAGGCCCTCTCCTTTTATGTGTGCGACGGGACGCGGTGTTCTAAATCGATAGCCTGCAACCAATAACAAAAACTGTTACCCGATGGTACGCCTAATAAAGGAAAAAACCTCGCAGTTGCGAGGATTATCTGGGGGTTAGCGAGTGGGGCAGGGATCGAACCTGCAACCAATGGGTGATTAGAACAGGTGTTCACAGAGTATTTTTGTGTCCATGGGTTACATCCAGTCTCGTAGAATGAGTGAATAACATTCCATCCCTTCTTTACTTTCTACTCATTCCACAGCATTTGCACCAAAACTGCACCAGATCAAAAATACGTAAAAAATTTAATCAACTAAGGAAAGGCGACTCTTATAAAATTATTCTGAAGTAAAAAGTTCTTATAAAAGTTTATCTAAACTCTTAGCTTTTTATCAATTTCTATTGGTCGTATCCCTTAATGGACTGAGTTGAATATGATTTTTAATAGGAAATATAAATCTCGGGAGCTAGATCAATAGTGATCAAATTTTTTAGTTTGCATTGCCTGACACGTCAGGAATGCTGGCGTTACTTTTATAATATTTGATCTTCAATGAAATGCTGACGATAGATCCATAGATGATTAGGAAAAAAATTAGAAAACCCCGCAATTGGGTTACTGCGTACAAGCAATATGGAAAACATGACAGCAATGAATTATAGGGGCAGTATTCGTAGCAAATTAAATCTTTGCAGAATAGACTTCCTCAATGATTGGGAAAGCCTCTATTGTTCCGTGGCGGGTTACTGATAAGCTAGCGACGATATTGGCCCAAGTTGAGGATTCGCGAATGGATTTCCCATTACAAATCGCAACTGCAAAGGCCGAGCAAAAAGCGTCGCCCGCTCCCGAAGTATCTTGCACATCGACCTTTGGTGCTTTACACATCCAAGTTCCATTGTCATCAATCCCCACAGAACCTTCTTCACCCAGGGTAATAATAACAACCGGGATATGGAATTTATTCTTGAGCTCTTTTGCTAGCGAAGCTGGATCGTACTCTTCACCTGGTACTTGACCTAGCAAAGACTGGGCTTCTGTTTGATTGGGAATGAGAATGGACACACCATCAAAATCAAAATCAATTTCTTCAGGAGCTGGAGCTGGGTTAAGAATTGAAAGCATGCCCAACTCGCTTGCTCGTTTGGCAGCAAACAGAGCCACATCAATGGGGATCTCAAATTGAGTGAGCATGACCTTAGCATCGGGAGTTGATGAACTTAAGGCGATATCCACATGCTCTTTCGTCAATTCGTTGTTTGCGCCCATCGATGTGACCATAGCGGGGATACCATTTTCATCCAAAATGATCATGCCACCACCGCTGTGCGTTTCTTCGTGGCGTTTCAACCAGGTGGTTTCCACACCTGTCTCAATTAGTATCTTTTCAGCTTCATCCCCTATACGGTCAAGTCCCAAGCAGCCGACGAAGCTTGTCTTTACGCCAAGTCGGGATGCGGCGATGGCTTGATTTGATCCTTTACCTCCATCCAAAGGTTCATGCAGATCCCATCCGATGACTGTTTCCCCTGCTTTTGGAATACGTTTTACACGCACAAATATTCCCGGCGCATGACTGCCTACAACAACAATTTTTGCATTTGAATTCATGTCAAGCTCCAATTGTTGGTAATACTGTATCTCGGTCTACAACGACTTTTATATCTGGATGATCTTGGGCAAGTGAAACGGGAAATTCAACAGTTGGATCACCGAATAACAAATAGCGGATAATGTTTCTTTTCCATGCCCCGGTATCTGAAATTAATCTGATCCGCTTTGCTGATAGAAGATCCTTCATTCCCATTGTTATGGCCATTGGTGGAATAGCATGTGTATTGCCACCAGAAGTTCTCTGGCTAAGTGCTACGAGAGTGTCGCTATTTAGGTGGATGATTCGGGTCTTTGACTGCTTGAACTCTTCCGCCGTTACCGTATACCAAGGATCAAGAGGAGGTTCATTGAAAGCGATATGGCCACGAAAGCCAATGCCGCCATAGGTGGTATCCACCCGACCAAGGGCTTCAATTTCTCGACTAACCTTATCGATATCGAATATTGTTGGGAAATGGATATGTTCCTCTGGGATAGTCAGATCGGGTTCAATTAGGGAATAAAAATTTTTCCTAAACCAGCCTTCATACGAAAAGGGGTCTGAGAGGGGTAAAGGACGTCCCTCCCAATCAAGGAGATCATCCATATGGAAAATATGAACGTTTTGGAGGCTTATTCTTTCTTCGTTCACCCATTTTATGAAGAAGCTGTACTGTTTGGTTGGACCACAAGGCAATATCCAACTAGTGAAATCCCCTTTTTTATTATTGGTTTTAATCTCGTCGATCATGTCCCGAGCAACCCACTTATGGACATCCTCTTTAGAGTCAAAAACCTTAATTCCTATTTTCGCATCAGGATGATTTTCCAGTTCATCAACTGGAATTCGACCGTATTCAATTAGCTTTTCTTTATCTATGTATGATGTCATTTTTTATACTCAACCAATCCCTCTTGGGAAATATTAGTTACCTGACCTTTATGATCATAGATCACAGCAGTCAGCCAAGTATTGACGCTTTCTCCAGCTTTCAACATTCTTGCAGTCTTATTTTCAATTGCATTTTCAAGCCCTGCACATTGATAACTTGACCAGGGTT
>Ga0102946_1000851_pt1 | contig 10659 bp, 6 predicted proteins | sample SalPon2A_A_D1_MG_FD_78209 | JGI IMG/M metagenome (GOLD analysis project Ga0102946, IMG submission 78209) | Soil microbial communities from South San Francisco under conditions of wetland restoration - Salt Pond MetaG R2A_A_D1_MG | ecosystem: Environmental > Terrestrial > Soil > Wetlands | place... | reverse complement strand
GCGCTGGGAAGCCGGAACCCGTGCTCGACGAGGGTGCGCTTGCGCGACATGTCACCTTCGTACATCGCGCCGATCTGCGGCACCGTCACGTGCGACTCGTCGATGACCAGCATGAAGTCTTCGGGAAAGTAGTCCAGCAGGCAGTTCGGTGCCGAGCCCTGCTGGCGACCGTCGATGTGGCGCGAGTAGTTCTCGATGCCGGAGCAGGACCCGACCTGGCGCATCATCTCGACGTCGTAGCTGGTGCGCATCCGGAGCCGCTGGGCCTCCAGCATCTTGCCTTCGCGCTCGAAGCGCTGCAGCTGCTCGCCGAGCTCGTTCTCGATGCTGTCAATGGCCCGCTCCATGCGCTCGGGCCCGGCCACGTAGTGGGAGGCGGGGAAGACATACATCTCCTGCTCCTCGCGCACCACCTCGCCGGTCAGTGGGTGCAAGGTGTAGAGCCGTTCGACCTCGTCGCCGAAGAACTCCACCCGGACCGCGAGCTCCTCGTACTGCGGGATGATCTCCACCGTGTCGCCGCGTACCCGGAAGGTCCCGCGGGTGAAGGCCATGTCGTTGCGCTGGTACTGCATCTGCACGAAGCGCAGCAGCAGCTCATCCCGGTCGATCTGCTCGCCGACCCGCAGGCGCACCATCCGGTCGACGTACTCCTGCGGTGTGCCCAGGCCGTAGATGCACGAGACCGAGGCCACCACCACGACATCACGCCGAGTGAGCAGCGAGTTCGTGGCCGAGTGCCGTAGCCGCTCGACCTCGTCGTTGATCGAGGAGTCCTTCTCGATGTAGGTGTCGGACTGAGGCACGTAGGCCTCGGGCTGGTAGTAGTCGTAGTACGAGACGAAGTACTCCACCGCGTTGTTCGGAAGCAGGTCGCGGAACTCGTGGGCCAGCTGGGCCGCCAGGGTCTTGTTCGGCGCCATCACCAGGGTGGGGCGCTGCACGGCCTCGATCAGCCAGGCTGTCGTCGCGGACTTGCCGGTCCCGGTTGCTCCCATGAGCACGACGTCGCTGTCTCCGCTCGAGATCCGCGACGACAGCTCCTCGATCGCAGCCGGCTGGTCGCCGCTGGGCACGAAGTCGGATTCGACCCGGATCGGGGCCACGGTGCGCTGCAGATCTGTGGTCGGACGCATGGTCTCACCGTAGATGCCCGCACCGACGAACTCGTCCTGGGTTAAACTACCGCTTTGTGGAGCCGCGTACGGCGCACCCGTACGGGTGTACCGCCACCATGACTCCTCCATCTCGGCCCTGTTGATGGACCACTGCGGCATCTGCCCCGATCCCAAGGAGAGCGATGAGTACCACCGAGGAAGCTCGCACCACCGACGGTGAGAAGGTGACGCCCAAGCTGGCACCGCGCGTGTTCGGCCCGGCGGCCGTCATCGTCTCCACCGTCGTGCTGTTGGCCATCATCCTCCCGGAGCAGATGGCCACCTGGATCACCACCGCGAACGAGACCGTCGTCGGCACACTGGGCTGGTACTACGTGCTGATCACGTTCGGCTTCGTGGTCTTCTGTGCCTGGCTGGCCTTCTCCCGCTTCGGCGACATCAAGCTCGGCAAGGACGAGGAAGGGCCGGAGTTCGGCCTCATGTCCTGGTTCGCCATGCTGTTCAGCGCCGGCATGGGCATCGGGCTCATGTTCTGGGGCGTGGCCGAGCCGCTGAACCACTTCAACAACCCGCCACCGGGCACCGAGGGCTCGGCCGGCGAGCTGGCCACCGCGGCCATGGGTCGCACCTTCCTGCACTGGGGAGTGCACGCATGGGCGATCTACGTCGTGGTCGGCCTCGCCGTGGCCTACGCCGTGCACCGCCGGGGCCTGCCCGTGTCCGTGCGCTGGGCTCTGGAGCCGCTGCTGGGTGACCGGGTCAAGGGATGGCTCGGTGACGTGATCGACACCCTGGCCATCGTCGGGACGCTCTTCGGCGTCGCCACCTCGCTCGGCTTCGGCGTGAGCCAGGTCGGAGCCGGCGTGGAGTTCCTGGGCTTCTTCGACAACACCACCACCCTGCAGGTCGTCCTCATCCTCGGCATCACCGTCATCGCGACGGCGTCGGTCGCCTCAGGCCTGGGGACGGGCATCAAGTGGCTGTCGAACATCAACCTCGGCCTCGCCGCCTTCCTGCTCGCCTTCGTCATCGTGGCCGGGCCGACGCTGTTCCTGTTCCGCGAGAGCGTGGCCGCGACCGGCTACTACCTGCAGAACTTCCTCAGCCTGTCCTTCGACACCATGCCGTATGCCGGTGATGCTGGAGAGTCCTGGCTGGGTGGCTGGACGACCTACTACTGGGGCTGGTGGATGAGCTGGTCCCCGTTCGTCGGCATCTTCATCGCCCGGATCTCCCGCGGCCGCACCGTCCGGGAGTTCATCGGAGGCGTGCTGTTGGTGCCGACCCTGGTGACCATGGTGTGGTTCGTTGCTCTCGGCGGCACTGCCCTCTACCAGGAGGTCATGCGCGGCGGCGGCATCATCGACCCGCAGGACGGAGTCTCGACCGACACCGCCCTGTTCCAGATGCTCGACCTCGTGCCCGGCGGTGCCGTGCTGAGCGGGTTGGCGCTGCTCATGATCGTGGTGTTCTTCGTGACCAGCTCGGACTCCGGCTCCTTCGTCGTCGACATGATCGCCACCGGTGGCAGCCCCAACCCACCGCTGTGGAGCCGTGTGTTCTGGGCCATCCTGGAGGGCGCCATCGCCGCCGCGCTGATCATCGCGGGCACGGCGAGCGGTAACCCGCAAGGTGGGCTCGCGGCACTGCAGACCATGGCCATCCTCGTGGCGGCTCCGTTCACGATCGTGATGATCCTCTCCTGTGTCGCCCTGGTGCGTTCGCTGCGCGAGGAGCACTACGAGAAGCTGCGTCTGGAGCGGGCAGTCCTGCGCCGCGAGATCGCCCAAGAGACCGCCGAGGCTCTGTCCAGCGGCAAGTACGACTTCGCGGGGACGGGCTCCTCGCAGTCCGAGTCACCATCGTCCTCGGGCAGCGGTCGACGTTTCAGTCGCCGATCCAAGTCGTAACGCCTGTCTTGGCAGCGGGCTGAGAGACTTTTCAGCCCGCTGACGACAGCAGCCGGCCCCCGTGGGAGCAAGTCCCACGGGGGCCGGTTGTCGTAGTCCTCCTGATGCTTCGTCCCGTGGCCTCCACGATGGGCCCATCGCGCCAGGGGCCCGTCGATGTGGGCGCACGCCTGCCTCGTCCGGTACCGAGGTAGAGCGGGAGCCGAGGAGGCGTGGCCAGCTCCGAGGGACGACGACACTTCGCCGCGTGCGAAGGACGACGAAACCCCGCCGCCCCTCATGGGGCGACGGGGTTTCGGACGGTGTGCGGCTCCAGCGGACGCCGCCGGATCCGTCAGTTGCCGGTCAGCTTCTCCCGCAGAGCTGCGAGTGCCTCGTCCGAGGCGAGCGTACCGGTGTCGTCTGCCGGTGCTGCGGGCACGGGATCGCCGGAAGGTGCCGCCGCCGGCGTCGCGTCACTGGAGTCCGATGAGTAGGACGTCGCCGTGCTGGACCCGTTCTTCGATCCAGACGCAGCCGGTGCCTGCTCCTCGGCTTCGGCGGCCGCCTCGACCGCCGCCCGGTGGGCCTCGAAGCGCGCGTGAGCGTCGGCATACTCCTGCTCCCACTTCTCACGCTGCGCCTCGTACCCGACGAGCCACTCCTGGTTCTCGGCGTCGAAGCCCTCGGGGTACTTGTAGTTGCCCTCTTCGTCGTACTCGGCCGCCATGCCGTACAGCGTGGGGTCGAAGTCCTGGTGGACTGCCTCACTGGCCTGCTTGAGCGACAGCGAGATCCTCCGGCGCTCCAGGTCGATGTCGATCACCTTGACGAAGATGTCGGCTCCGACCCCGACGACCTGCTCGGGCAGCTCGACGTGGCGTTCGGCCAGCTCGGAGATGTGCACGAGGCCCTCGATGCCGTCCTCGACCCGCACGAAGGCGCCGAACGGGACGAGCTTGGTGACCTTGCCGGGCACGATCTGTCCGATGGCGTGGGTCCGCGCGAAGTGCTGCCAGGGGTCCTCCTGGGTGGCCTTCAACGACAGCGAGACCCGCTCGCGGTCCATGTCCACGTCCAGCACCTCGACGGTGACCTCGTCACCGACCTCGACGACCTCGCCGGGGTGGTCGATGTGCTTCCAGGACAGCTCACTGACGTGGACGAGTCCGTCGACACCGCCGCCCAGGTCGACGAACGACCCGAAGTTGACGATGCTGGAGACGACACCGGAGCGGACCTGGCCCTTCTGCAGCTCCTTGAGGAAGGTGGTGCGGACCTCGGACTGGGTCTGCTCCAACCAGGCGCGCCGGGACAGGACCACGTTGTTGCGGTTCTTGTCCAGCTCGATGATCTTCGCCTCGATGGCCTTGCCGACGTACGGCTGCAGGTCGCGCACGCGCCGCATCTCCACCAGCGAGGCCGGCAGGAAGCCGCGAAGGCCGATATCCAGGATGAGGCCGCCCTTGACGACCTCGATCACGGTGCCGGTGACGACCCCGTCCTCTTCCTTGACCTTCTCGATCGAGCCCCAGGCGCGCTCGTACTGAGCACGCTTCTTGGACAGGATCAGACGGCCCTCCTTGTCCTCCTTCTGCAGGACCAGAGCCTCCACCGGGTCGCCGACGGTGACGACCTCAGAGGGGTCGATGTCGTGCTTGATGGCCAGCTCACGAGAAGGGATGACGCCTTCGGTCTTGTAGCCGATGTCGAGCAGGACCTCGTCCCGGTCGACCTTGACGATGACACCCTCCACGATGTCGCCGTCGTTGAAGTTCTTGATGGTCGCGTCGATCGCCGCGAGGAGTTCGTCTGCTGAGCCGATGTCGTTGACAGCGATCTCAGAGGGGGCCTGCTCGGCCGTGGTTGCAGTCATGTAGTAGGGGCTCCGATGGTGGGCATGGTAGGAGAACGGCCACCGGCCACGTGACGCTGATGCGCCGCGGACCACCGTGGGCCGTTCATATGGTCAGATGCACATGAACACGCAGAGTGCGAACACACCTAGCGCGAAGGCATAGCCTACTGACCGCGTTTGAGCAGGTCAATCCGGCCGAACGGCGCCGCGGACGACCGGCCCGAGGCCTCAGTGGGTGGCGGCGTGCCAGGTCTGCCCCACCCCGACGCTCACGTCGAGTGGGACGTCCAACGTCGCCGCGGCAGCCATCTGGGCGCGGACGAGAGACTCCACCTTCTCGCGCTCGCCTGGAGCGACCTCCAGCACCAGCTCGTCGTGGACCTGTAGCAGTACACGCGAGCGCAGGGGCTCCTCGCCCAATGCGTGCGCCACCTTCAGCATGGCGATCTTGATGATGTCGGCGGCCGACCCCTGGATCGGTGCGTTGAGGGCCATCCGCTCGGCGATCTCGCGTCGCTGCCTGTTGTCGGAGTTGAGGTCGGGCAGGTAGCGGCGCCGACCGTGGATCGTCTCGGTGAACCCGGTCGTCCGCGCTACCGCCACCACGTCGCGCAGGTAGTCGCGGACGCCACCGAAGCGCTCGAAGTACTCCTCCATCAGGGACTTCGCCTCCTCGGTCGAGACCCCGAGCTGCTTGGACAGTCCGAAGGCGGACAGGCCGTAGGCCAACCCGTAGCTCATGGCCTTGACCTTGGAGCGCATCGCGGCGGTGACCTCGGAGGGCTCCACCGCGAACACGCGGGACCCGACGAAGCGGTGCAGGTCCTCACCGGTGCGGAACGCCTCGATCAGTCCCTCGTCTCCGGACAGGTGCGCCATGATGCGCATCTCGATCTGGCTGTAGTCCGCTGAGAGCAGCGACTCGTAACCGTCGCCGACCACGAAGATCCGGCGCAGTCGACGTCCCTCCTCGGTGCGGATCGGGATGTTCTGCAGGTTCGGGTCCGTCGAGGACAGGCGGCCCGTCGCGGCGATCGTCTGCTGGTATGTCGTGTGGATGCGGCCGTCGTCGGCGACCGAACGCAGCAGACCGGTAGCGGTGACCCGCAGACGCGTCGCGTCCCGGTGCCGCAACAGGGCCTCCAGGAAGGGGTGGTCGGTCTGTGCGTACAGGCCGGCCAGGGCTTCGGCGTCGGTGGTGTACCCGGTTTTCGTGCGCCGCGTCTTCGGCAGACCCAAGCGGTCGAACAGCACCGCCTGGAGCTGCTTGGGCGAGCCGAGGTTGACGCTGTCGTCGGCGATCGCGTCCCAGGCGTCCTGCTGCGCGGCGCTCATCGCCTCCGCGAACTCCTCGTCCAGCCGGCGCAGCCCCGCGTCGTCCACCGCGATGCCGACCCGCTCCATCGTGGCCAGCACGTCGACGAGCGGCAGCTCCATCGTGCGAAGCAGCTCGGTGCCCTGGACCTCCGTCAGCTCGGTGTCCAGCGCCACGGACAGGTCATGGATCGCTCGGGCGGCGACCATGGCCCCCTGCGCGGCGTCCTCGCTGTCCTGGTCGAGGTCGAGCTCGAGCTGCGGGTTGTGGCTCGTGGCGGTGTCGGCCCGCAGCTCGCGGTGCAGGTAGCGCAGGACGAGGTCGGCAAGGTCGTAGGAGCGCTGGTCGGGCCGAACCAGGTACGCCGCGAGAGCGGTGTCCTGCACGACCCCGGCGACCGGCACGCCGCGGGCGTGCAAAGCGTGCAGGAGCGCCTTGTCGTCGTGCACGGCCTTGGGATAGGCCTCCTGAGCCAGCCACTGGCCGAGTGCCTCCTCGTCCGCCGGCTCGAGGCCGGCGAGGTCGACGTAGGCGGCCTCGTCCGCGGTGGCGATCGCCACCCCCTCGACGTCGGCGGCGACCTGTCCCTCGACCCTGCTGCTCACCATGGACATCGCCGCCCGGACGCCGGCGCCCGCGTGCTCGGTGAGCCACGGCGCGACCTGGCCCGAGACGAGGACGGTCCCGTGCAGGTCGATACCGGCGTCTGCCTCCAGCTCGTCCTCCACGGCCCCGAGCGTGTCGAACAGGCGCTCGCGCAGCACCCGGAACTCCAGCCCGTCGAAGACGCGGTGCACCTCGTCCCGGTCCCAGGTGTGACGCACCGTGTCCGAGACGCTCAGCCCGACCTCGAGGTCGTCGACGAGCTGGTTCAGCTTGCGGTTGCGCAGCACGTTCCCGAGGTGGTCGCGCATCGCCTGCCCGGCTTTGCCCGTGAGCTCTCCGACCTGGGCGACCACGCCGGCAAGATCTTCGTACTGGGCCAGCCACTTGGCGGCTGTCTTCGGACCGACGCCGGGGACACCGGGGAGGTTGTCCGAGCTCTCCCCCACCATCGCGGCGAGATCGCTGTAGCGCTCTGGGGGAACGCCGTACTTCTCGAACACGGCCTCAGGGGTCATCCGCACGAGGTCGGAGACGCCCTTGCGCGGGTAGAGCAAGGTGCAGCGCTTGTCCACCAGCTGGATGACGTCTCGGTCGCCGGAGCAGATGAGCACCTCCATCGCATCTTCGCGGGCCCGAGCCGTCAGGCTGGCGATGATGTCGTCGGCCTCGAACCCGTCCATCTCCACGTGGGCGATCCGCAGCGCGTCCAGGACCTCGCGGATCAGCGGCAGCTGACCGGCGAACTCGTCCGGCGTCTTGGCCCGGCCCGCTTTGTACTCGGCGTACTCCTCGGTGCGGAAGGTGCTGCGTGACTTGTCGAAGGCCACGGCGACGTGGCTCGGCTCCTCGTCCCGGAGCACGTTGATCAGCATGGACACGAAGCCGTACACGGCGTTGGTCGTCTGCCCGGTGCTGGTCGAGAAGTTCTCCGCCGGCAACGCGAAGAAGGCACGGTAGGCCAGCGAGTGGCCGTCCAGGAGCAAGAGGCGCGTCGCGCTGTTCGCCGTCACAGATGGCAGCCTATGACGCATGACCGACACCCACCCAGCCTCCGCCTCCTCGCAGGACCTCGCGTCCATGGCTCGCGGCACCCTTATCGAGCGAATGGGCATCGAGCTGCTGTCCGCCACGGCGCAGCGCGTGGTCGGCACGATGCCGGCCGAGGGCAACACCCAGCCGTACGGACTGCTGCACGGAGGGGCCAGTGTGGTGCTGGCCGAGACCCTGGGCAGCGTTGCCGCGGGTCTGCATGCCGGGCCGGGTCGCGCCGCGGTGGGGGTGGACATCAACGCCACCCACCACAAGGCCGTGCGGCCGCCGAGCGTGGTCACCGGTGTCGCCTCCGCGTTGCGTCTGGGCGGTGCCATCGCCTGCTACGAGATCGTCATCACCGATGCCGCCGGCGACCGGGTGTGCACCTGCCGGTTGACCTGCGCTCTGCGGACCCGGCCCCCAGCCTCTGGCGGGTAGGCGGCGACACCGCTGCGCCCCGTACGCTGCGCGTCGTGGACGGTGCATTCCCCGGCGTCGGGACCCTGGTGAACGTCGCCGCGATCATCGTCGGCTCGGTCGTGGGGATGACGGCCGGACACCGCCTCCCCGACCGCGTCCGGTCGGTCGTCACCGACGCCTTGGGGCTGGTCACCCTGCTGGTCGCGGCGCTCTCGGCCGCTGAGGTCACCGCGCCCGAGCTCAGCGACGCGGTCGGCCCCGGCGTCCCCGTTCTGGTCGTGCTGGGTTCGCTGGTGATCGGCGGGATCGCGGGTGCGGCCCTGAGGCTGGAGCAACGTCTGCAGGCACTGGCCGGGAACGTCCAGCGTGCGGCGGCACGACTGTGGCCGGGGGACGCCGAGCAGGCGGGCACCTCCGGCACCAGCCCTGCGCGGATGAGGTTCATCGAAGGGTGGCTGACCACCTCGCTGCTGTTCTGCGTCGGGCCGCTGACCGTGCTGGGCTCGTTGAGCGACGGGCTGGGTCAGGGCATCGACCAGCTGGTCCTGAAGTCCATGCTCGACCTGTTCGCCTCCGTCGCCTTCGCGGCCACGCTCGGGATCGGGGTGCTGTTCTCAGCCGCGTCGGTCGCCGTCGTCCAAGGCGGCCTGACCCTGCTCGGCTGGAGCTTGGGCACGGTCATCTCCTCCGCGCAGGTGGCAGCGCTGACGGCCGTGGGCGGCGTCCTGCTGGTCGGACTGTCGTTGCGGTTGCTGCGCGTGCGCGAGGTGCCGGTGGCCGACCTCCTGCCGGCCCTGCTGGTGGCGCCGATACTGGTCGCCCTGCTGGCCGGACTACGCTGAGTCCGCGCCGCCAAGCCTGCGCCCGGGTCAGACCCCGTCGGTGCCGGCCACGACGGCGTCGGCAACCTCACGCATCGACATGCGACGGTCCATCGCGGCCTTCTGGATCCATCGGAAGGCCTCGGCTTCGCTGATCTTCAGCTTCGTCATCAGCACGCCCTTGGCGCGGTCCAGGCGCTTGCGCGTCTCCAACCGTTCTTCCAGGGTCGCGACCTCGGCCTCCAGAGCGTGTCGCTCCTGCCAGCGGGCCACCGCGATATCCAGCGCCGGCAGGACATCGTGCGAGGCGAACGGCTTCACGACGTAGGACATCACCCCCGCATCCCGTGCTCGCTCCACCAGGGTTGCGTCGCTGAAGGCAGTCAGCATGACCACGGGGGCCACGCCGTCCTTGCCGAGGAGCTCCGCGGCGGTGAGCCCGTCCATCACCGGCATCTTGACGTCCATGACGACGATGTCGGGTCGCAGCTCACGAGCCAGCTCCACGGCCTGTTGTCCGTCGCCGGCCTGGCCGACGACGTCGTGACCTGCTTCGATGAGCATCTCGGTGAGATCCATCCGGATCAACGCCTCGTCCTCGGCCACCACGATGCGGTGGGTCGAGGTCGCGGAACCATGGTCAACCATTGTCATCCTCTACGGTGTGCCGGGGGCGGGACTCGAACCCGCACGCCCTTGCGAGCAGAGCATTTTGAGTGCTCCGTGTCTGCCATTCCACCACCCCGGCCTGTGGGCAGTGCGATCATAGCCGTCCACCCTCGCGAGCGCGTAGTCGCGCGTACGCGCCGGTCGTGCCGTAGACAGCGTCGCCGACCTTGTGGATCCGCAGCGCGTTGATGGAGCCCGGCACGCCAGGTGGCGACCCCGCGACGATGACGATCAGGTCACCGGTCGCACACCGCTTCTCGCGCAGCAGAGCCTCGTCGACCTGCATCACCATCTCGTCGGTGTGCTCGACGTAGTCGGTGAGGAACGTCTCGATCCCCCACGACAGCGCGAGCTGGGAGCGGGTGGTCGGCTCGGGGGTGAACGCGAGCATCGGCACTGAGGAGCGCAGCCGCGACATCCGGCGGGCCGAGTCACCGGTCTGGGTGAAGGTCACCATGAAAGAGACCTTGAGCAGGGCGGCGATGTCCGCGGCCGCCCGGGTCACCGCACCACTCGTCGTCTTGGGTTTGCTGCCCAGGGGGGTGATCCGGTCCAGTGCCTCCTCCTCGATGTTCTCGATGATGGTGTCCATCGTCTCTACCGCTTTGATCGGCCAGTCGCCCACACTGGTCTCGCCAGAGAGCATGATGGCGTCGGCACCGTCGAGCACGGCGTTGGCACAGTCGCTCGCCTCGGCCCTCGTCGGCCGCGGGTTGCTGACCATCGACTCCAGCACCTGCGTGGCCACGATCACCGGCTTGGCGTTGCGACGGGCCATCTCGATGCAGCGCTTCTGGACCAACGGCACCTGCTCCAGGGGCAGCTCTACCCCCAGATCCCCCCGCGCCACCATGATGGCGTCGAAAGAGCTGATGATGTCGTGCAGGTTCTCGACCGCCTGCGGCTTCTCGATCTTGGCGATCACCGGGCG
>Ga0102946_1000850_pt1 | contig 10659 bp, 8 predicted proteins | sample SalPon2A_A_D1_MG_FD_78209 | JGI IMG/M metagenome (GOLD analysis project Ga0102946, IMG submission 78209) | Soil microbial communities from South San Francisco under conditions of wetland restoration - Salt Pond MetaG R2A_A_D1_MG | ecosystem: Environmental > Terrestrial > Soil > Wetlands | place... | reverse complement strand
TCGGCTCCGCGCCGCCGGGCCCCTCCTCGCCGGGCTGGAACATGAACACGACGTCGCCGGCCAGCTCGTCGCGGTGGGCGTGCAGCAGGCGGGCCGCGCCGATCAGTGCAGTGGTGTGCAGGTCGTGGCCGCAGGCGTGCATCGCTCCGGGTCGCTGGGAGGCGTAGGGGAGGTCGACCTCCTCGGCAACCGGCAGGGCGTCCATGTCGCCACGCAGCAGCACCACGGGCCCAGGTGGGTCGGAGGACCCGCCCTGCCCGCGCAGCACCGCGACCACCGAGGACAACGCGGCGCCGGTAGCCACCTCCAGGTCAAGACCCTCGAGCTCGGCCAGCACGCGCGCCTGGGTCTTCGGCAGGTCCAGGCCTACCTCGGGGATCCGGTGCAGGTCACGCCGCAGCGCCTGCAGCTCACCTGCCATCGAGCGGGCCCGGTCGAGGAGAGAAGACATGGGCACAGTCTCGCTGGCCGGCGCGGTTACGCCGAGACGCCTCGCAGTGTCGGCCGCTCCATCGTGCGCCAGGAGACGAGCGCCGTCGCCAAGGTCAGACCTCCGGTGAGGACGAACACCGGCCAGTAGGTGCCGGTGAACACGAACAAGGGCGTGCACACGGCGATGGCGAGGGTCCCGCCCAGCATCTGGATGCTGAGGTTCAGGCCACTGGCCTGGCCTTGCTTGTCGGCCGACACGGAGCCCATCACCGTGGGCCGGGTCGTCACCGCGATGAACGGCATCACGGCGCCCCAGGCGATGAGCACGGTGACGATGAGCACCTGGCTGCGCAGCACCGTGGCCACCCCGATGAGCACCAGCGTCGTGGCCGTGAGGATGAGCGCCAGGGTGACCGGTGCCCGGGCGCGTCCGGCGTCGCGGACCCTGCCGGCGAGCCGAGAGGTGGCCAGCGTGGGCAGGATGGCGACGCTGAGGACCAGGCCCGCCTCGATGGGCCCCATCCCCGCGACGTGCTGCAGGTACAGCGCCATGAAGACGAAGACGATCATCTTCTCGAACTGGAACATCGCGAAGACCACATTGCCCCCGGCGAACGGGGGGATCGACAGCAGGTCGAGCTCGATCAGGGGGTCGGAGCGACGGAGCTCTGTCATCACGAAAACCGCGAGCAGCACGCTGCCTCCCATCAGGGAGCCGAGGACCCGCACCGAGCCCCACCCCCAGTCGGTGGCTTCCATGAGGGCGACGGTGATGCCGGTCAGGCCGATCGTCAGGGCAAGCAGGCCGGGGTAGTCGAACCGTGGCAGCGCGCGCAGGCGGGTGCCGCCCGGTCCCGGCGCCTCCGGGGGAAGGAGCAGCAGGAGGATGCCCGCCGTGATGGCCACTACCGGCAGGTTGACGAAGAAGATCCACCGCCAGGAGACCAGCTCGGAGAACACCCCGCCCACCAAGGGCCCCGCAGCCATGAAGCAGGCCGCGATGGTGGACTGGACGCCGAAGGCGAAGCCGCGGCGCTCCGGCGGGAAGGCGGAGGACACGATGGCCATCGACGCCGGGAAGGTCACCGCAGCCCCCACGCCCTGCAGTGCGCGGCCCGCGACGAGCCACCCGCCGGTCGGTGCGGCACCGGCCACCAGAGATCCCAGCGCGAAGAGGCAGGCGCCGGCGGGAAAAACGCTGCGCCTGCCGAGCAGGTCACCAAGCCTGCCTCCCGTGGCCAGGAAGCAGCTGAAGGTGAGCAGGTAGGCGTTCACGACCCAGTGGCTGGCCAGGGTGGACATGCCGAGGTCGGAGCGCATCGTCGGAAGGGCGACGCCGACCACGGTCTCGTCGAGCACCACGAGTCCGAGCACGGTGCTGGCCGAGATGAGGACCCACCAGGGGCGGTTGAGGTCGGTGATCACCGATCCGCTCCTCTCATGGGGAAGACTCTGAGGCCCTATGACGATGAAACACCCATGACCACCCCTGTGTCCCGCCCCCCGACGCTCGCTGCCGAGAGCGCGGACGCGACGACGATCCGCCTGGCCAGCATCGCGCTGGTCGTCGGCGGCTTCGGCATCGGCGTGACCGAGTTCGTCACCATGGGCCTGCTGCCGCAGATCGCCCGCGGCATCGGCGTCGACATCCCGACCGCGGGACACACCATCTCCGCGTACGCCCTGGGCGTGGTCCTCGGCGCGCCGTTGCTGTCCATCCTGGGCGCGAAGGCGCCGCGCCGGGCCATGTTGCTCGGCCTGATGTCGGCCTTCGCCGTCGGCAACGCCCTCGCCGCGATGGCGCCGAACTACGAGACGTTGATGCTGGCCCGGTTCGTCTCCGGCGTCCCCCACGGCGCCTTCTTCGGCATGGCCTCGCTGGTCGCGGTGAGCCTGGCCCCCACGGGCCGCAGCGGTCGGGCTGTCGGGCGGATCATGCTCGGCATCCCGCTGGCGAACATCGTCGGGGTCCCGGCGGTGACCTGGCTCGGCCAGCTCTACGGCTGGCGCACCGCGTACTGGGTCGTGGCCGGCGTCGGGGTGCTGACGGTCGTGCTGGTGCGCCGCTGGGTGCCGCGCACCGACGCCGACCCCGAGCAGAACTGGCACCGTGAGCTGCAGGCCTTCCGCAGCGCCCAGGTATGGCTGACGATCGGTGTCGGTGCCGTCGGTTTCGGCGGGATGTTCGCGATGTACTCCTACATCGCCCCGACGGTCACCGAGGTCACCGGTCGGCCGGAGAGCTGGGTGCCGGTGTTCCTGCTCGCCTTCGGTCTCGGCTCGATCGTCGGCACCTGGCTCGGCGGCGTGCTCGCGGACTGGTCGGTGCTGCGGTCTCTGGCCATCAACGGTGCGATCATGACCCTGCTGCTGCTGGCGTTCTCGGTGACCGCCCAGTGGACCGTGCCCGCCATGCTCACGGTGTTCGCGGTGTCTGTGGTCACCGGCGCGTGGGTCATCGGGCTGCAGATGCGGCTGATGAGCGTCGCCGGGGCGGCGCGCAACCTGGGCGCCGCGATGAACCACGCGTCGCTGAACTTCGCCAACGCCACGGGCGCGTTCCTCGGCGGATCGGTCATCGCCGCGGGGTACGGCTACCGCGCTCCGAGCGTCGTCGGCGCGGCGCTCGCCCTCGGTGGCCTGCTCCTACTGGCCTGCTCCGTCGCCGTGCACCGGCGCGACACCGCGCTCGAGCTGGGCGCCGTCGACCCCGCGCAGTGAGCATGTCCGAGCCGGCGCGGCGGGGTCTGCGCACCGCCCTGCCGCTCGCGGTCAGCGCCCTGCCCTTCGGCCTCGTCTACGGCGTGGTCGTGGTGGACAGCTCGATCTCGCCGTGGGTGGGGTTGGCCGGCTCCTGGCTGATCCTGGCAGGCGCAGCGCAGATCAGCATGGTCGAGCTGCTCCACGCCGGAGCGGCATGGCCCGTGGTCATCGGCACCGCTCTGGTCATCAACACCAGGATGGCCCTGTACAGCGCCGCACTCGCCCCCGCCTTCTCCGCCTTCGACCGCAGGTGGCGGTGGACACTGCCCTACTTGCTCACCGACCAGGCCGCGGTCGTCTCGATCAGCGAGTTCGAGCACCGCCGCGACCCGCGGGAGCGGCGCGTCTTCTACACCGCGGCCGCCTTGCTCATTGCCGGGTTCTGGTGGGTCGGTTCGGTACTGGGTGTCCTCGCGGGTGGCTCGATCCCGGAGGAGACCAACATCGGATTCGCGGTCCCGGCCATGTTCCTGGCCTTGCTCGTCCCGTCCTTGTCCAACCGCCCGACGGTCCTCGCGGCGGTGACGGCCGCGGTCGTGAGCGTGGCTGCAGCCGGGTTGCCCAACGGTGTCAACATCACCGTGGCCGCGCTGGCCGGGATCGCCTCGGGTCGACTGGCGCTGGGTCGCAGCCGCTCCGCGGAGGCCATGCCATGAGTCCCTTGCTCCAGATCATCATCGCGGGCGTCGGGACCTACCTGCTGCGTCTGTCCTTCATCGGGCTGTCCGCCCGGCTGGGCGCGCCCTCCGCCCGCACCGAGGCGACCCTGGGCCTGATCGCGCCCGCCGTGCTCGCGGCGATCATCGCCGACCAGCTCTTCGTCGGCGACCAAGGGCTGGTCGTGCAGTGGAGCTGGTGGATCGGCGGCGTCATCGCCGGTCTGGTCGCCTGGCGGTGGCGCTCGGCCGGCATCACGATGGTGGTCGGGCTGGTCTGCGTGTGGGTGCTCGACGCGATGCTGGGCATGTGACCCCGACCGAGCTCGGCGATGCTTCCCGGTGGCGTCGCGGCCGACGCTGGGCACCCGCGACCCCGCCGAGTGGGGGTGGCGCACACCGGCTCTGCGCGGCCTGATCGCCGCAAGGGCAGGGAGTGTGTCACAGTTTCCCCATGACGAATGGGGCACGTCCGGCCGAGGAGCCGAGCGCCGAGGGTGGGGAACAGCCGCCGGAGCAGGCCGGTCGCACGCGTGAGGAGAGCTCCAGCACCGCCACGGGGGTCGACGACTGGCGCGTCGAGAGCGACCCCGCCTCGGAGGTGACGGCGGCCACCGGGCAGGGCGGGTCCGACCCCGTCGGTGGGCAGGCGAGCCACCCCGGGCCGGACAACAGCGAGGGGACGCTCGTGCAGGCACCAGCCGGGGGCAAGATGGGCAGCGAGGAGCCGGCCAGCGACCAGGAGGCGGAGGAGCTGCAGTCCTTCGCCGCTCGGGCGACCGACGAGATGCACGAACAGTCGTGATCGCCGACCTTCCCGACTTCGAGCTGGAGGCGTACTTCTCACGGTGGCAGGGGTCGATGACCCACTCGTTCACCGCCTCGGAGGCTGAGACCATGACCGTGGGCGAACTGCTCGCCCTCGCCGGGGAGCCGCTCGAGGCGCTCGCCGAGGTCGACCTGGGTTACCGGTCCAGCGCCGGTTCGCCGTCGCTGCGCTCGGAGATCGCCGCCACCTACGGCCAGGTCGGCGCCGGCGGCGTCCTCACCTTCGCCGGAGCGCAGGAGGGCTTGTTCTGGACGCTGGCCGAGCTGCTGCGCGGCGGCGGACACGCGGTGGTCACCGTACCCAACTACCAGTCCATGGAGTCACTGCCCCTGTCGAGCCCGGCCGAGGTGACGGGCCTGCCACTGTGGCGCGGCTCCGGCGCAGACCTGCGTTGGGAGCTGGACCTGGACCGCCTGGAGGACATGCTGCGCCCCGACACGCGCGTGGTAGCGGTCAACTTCCCGAACAACCCCACCGGATACCTGCCCGGTGAGGCGACGTTCCGCACGCTGGCCGCGATGTGCGAGGAGCGGGGGATCTACCTGGTCAGCGACGAGGTCTACCGAGGGGTCGAGATCGACCCGGCCGACACCTTGCCGCAGGTGGCTGACCTGAGCCCACTAGGGGTGAGCATCAACGTGATGTCCAAGTCGTTCGGGCTGCCCGGAGTGCGCGTGGGTTGGGTGGCGAGCCAGGACACGGCGCTGCTGGCCCGGCTGGAGGGCCGTAAGCACTACACGAGCATCTGCAACCCCGGGCCCAGCGAGTATCTCGCCACGCTCGCCTTGCGTCACGCCGACCAGATCCACGAACGGGTGCGGGGGCTGATCGCGAGCAACGTCGAGCTCGCCGCCGACTTCTTCGCCGAGTTCGGTGACCTGGTCGCGTTCGAGTCCCCGCGGGGAGGGTCGGTCAGCTTCCCGCGCTATCTCGGCACGGACGGTGTCGAGACGTTCGTGCGGCGATCGGTCGAGGAAGCCGGGGTGATGATGCTGCCGGCGTCGGTGTACCAGAGCCGACTCGCGCCCACTCCCCTGGACCGCTTTCGCCTGGGGTTCGGCCGCGTGGGGGTGCCGGCCGCGATCCGGGCGCTGCGGTCCCATCTGAACGGCGAGGACCGCCTGTCCGCCTGACCCGACGCGAAGCGGGCCGGATGGCCGTGGTGGGATGACGGGAACGACGACGCGGGCGTGCCGCGTTGTGAACCAGCATCCGCATCCCCTCTACCGCGAAGGATCCGCTCGTCGCATGGCCTCTTCCCGCCTCGGTGCCGCTGCGCGTACGGCCCGCGCACGCCTCGCTGTCGCCGTGGCGGTCGCGGTCGCGGTGGCAGGTATCGCCGTAGCGCCTCTGGTGCTCCCGTGGCCCGCGCTGGCTGCCGCCGAGCGCACGGAGATCGAAAGCATGCGGGTGCCGGTCGGCGACGAGCCGGACGGCTCCTCGGTGCAGCTCGACGTCGACCTCTACCGCCCCGACGAGACGGGGTCGGCGCCCGCCGTCGTCCTGGGTCACGGGTTCGGGGGCAGCAAGGACGACGTGGCCGACCGGGCACAGCGCCTCGCCGGTGAGGGCTTCGTGGTGCTGGCCTACTCGGCTCGAGGTTTCGGCGACTCCGGCGGGCGGGTCCACCTCAACGACCCTGACTACGAGATCGCCGACGCGCAGGTGTTGATCGACGAGCTGGCCGACGATGACCAGGTGCGCCAGGACGCCGCCGGCGATCCCCGGGTCGCGGTGGTCGGCGGCAGCTACGGCGGCGCCATGGCGCTGATGACGGCGGGTGCTGACTCCCGGGTCGACTCTGTCGTCGCCTCGATCACCTGGAACGACCTTGGCCGCGCCTTCTACCCGCAGGCCGCTGCCGGGGTCGGCGACCCTGGGCCGTTCAAGAAGCTGTGGGCCTCGACGTTCTTCACCGCTGCCCTCGGCGAAGGCGTCGACCCGGGTGCAGCCGGGCAGGTGTGCGGCCGCTTCGACCCCGAGCTGTGCGCGCAGTTCCGTGCCGCCATGGAGTCTGGGGACAGTGGGGACGATGGAGGTGACGCCAACGCCGTCCTGCGCGAGCGGTTGCGTGAGCACAGCCCCGCGCCAACGCTGGCTGACGTCACGGCGCCGACCTATCTCATGCAGGGCATGTCGGACAGCCTCTTCGGCCTCGACCAGGCCGACGCCACCGCGCGCGCTCTGCTGGAAGCGGGGGCTCCGGTGGCCGTCGACTGGTTCAACGGCGGCCACGACGGTCAGACCTCGGTCGCCACCGCACAGCAGGACGAGGGTGGCCCGCCCGGCAACGACGGCTCGACGCTCGCCAGCGAAGAGGGCAGCGACATCGAGGAGGAGCAGTTCCAGGACACGCTGACCTGGCTGCGGGGGACCTTGGCCGGGCGGGACAGTCTGGGTCAGGGCAGCCTTCCCCTACCCGCATTCACCTACCGTGCGCCACCCCCGCGCGGTGATGAAGCCGCGCCGGCGTACACCCTGGACGCCTATCCCGGTCTGGGCGGCGTGGGCGGGGAAGCGACATCGGTGCCGCTACGCGAGCCTGCCGTCCCTGCTCTGGTCAGCCCGCCCGGGGCGGTTCCGGAGTCGCTGACCATCGTGCCTGGCGTGGGTGGAGCACTGGCCGCCGTGTCGACCTATCAGCTCGCCGCCCTGCCCGGGCAGCACGTGGCCGTGGACACCGAGCCGGTGGAGGAAGCCACCCTGGTGGTCGGCGCGCCGGAGATCAGCCTGCAGGTCACCTCCTCGGCATCACAGAGCAGCCTGTTCGTCTCGCTGTGGGAGGTGCAGCCAGGTGGCCCGGTGCTGCCGCGTCGCCTGGTCGCCCCGGTCGAGGTGCCGCTCAGCCCCGGCGAGCCGCAGCGGGTCGATCTCACCCTTCCGGGCGGTACCTGGCAGATGTCGGCCGGATCGACCTGGCGTGTGCTGGTCAGCGCCACGGACGGCTCGTTCCGGGTCGACCCGGCGACGCGGGTCGACCAGATCGCCCTCGCTGAGCCGGCCTTGACCCTGCCCGTCGCCGAAGGGACCGAAGTCAGCACCGCCAGCGGCGTGGATACCGAGGTCGTGGGTGTCGCCTCGGCGCTCGGCGTGCTCCTGCTCGTCGTCGCGGTGGCCGGTCTGCGGGCTCGTCGGCGGCCCCACCCCGAGGCGCCGCAGTGGCGCGACGTCCCCCTCGTGGTCAGCGGGCTCACGAAGGCGTACCCGGACGGTCACCGCGCGGTGAACGACGTCTCCTGGCGGGCCGAACGCGGGCAGGTGGTCGGGCTCCTGGGTCCCAACGGTGCCGGCAAGACGACGACGCTGCGGATGGTGATGGGCCTGATCACCCAGGACGCAGGCACGGTGCATGTCCTGGGGCAGCGGGTCAGCGCAGGGGCTCCGGTGCTGCAGCGAGTGGGCGCGCTCGTCGAGGGCCCGGGCTTCCTGCCGCACCTGTCGGGGCGCGACAACCTCCTGGCGTACTGGGCGGCCACCGGTCGCCCCGCGGGCGAGGCTCGTCTGGCGGAGGCGCTGGAGATCGCGGCGCTCGGTGATGCGGTCGAGCGCCCGGTGAAGTCCTACAGCCACGGCATGCGCCAGCGTCTGGGCATCGCCCAGGCGATGCTCGGCCTGCCCGAGGTGCTGATCCTGGACGAGCCGACGAACGGTCTCGACCCGCCGCAGATCGCGGCGATGAGGCCCATCCTGCAGGACTATGCCGCCGAGGGGCGCACCGTCGTCGTGTCCAGCCACCTACTCGCCGAGGTGGAGATGACGTGCTCCCACGTGGTCGTCATGCACGCCGGAGAGGTGCTGGCCGCGGGGTCGGTGAAGGAGGTCGGGGTGGCCGAGGGTCGCAACCTCGAAGAGGTGTTCCTGAGCACGATCGCCGGCGCCGCGCCTGGTTCGGCGCTCAACGCGGTGCGGCCCCGATGAGCGGCACCGCGCTGTCGGTGCGCGTGGAGGCGCGGCGACAGCTGACCAGGCTGCGCACCAGGTGGACGTTCGCGGTCCTGTTGGTGCTGCCGCTCGTCGTCGTCGGCGCCTACGCCCTCGGCGACGGCGACGGGGAGGGCCAGCGCTTCTCCGACCTCGCGACCCTCGGGTCGGCGAACTTCGCCATCTTCATGCTCTTCGTCACGGCCCCGCTGCTGTTGCTGATCGTGGCCGCGCTGTTCGTCGGTGACCCCGTGCCCTCGGAGGCCTCGTGGGCGTCGTTGCGCTACCTGCTCATCGCTCCGGTCTCCCGTGCGCGGCTGCTCACGAGCACGTTGCTGGTGGGGCTGGGCGCGACGGTGGTCGCCATGCTCACGCTGCTGCTCTGGGTCCTGCTCGTGGGTGGCCTGTTCTACGGGTGGGACTCGCTCACCCTTCCGGTGGGGGGCACCCTCGACTGGCCGACGATGCTGGGCCGCCTGGCGGTGGCCTCCGCCTATATCTTCGTCGGCCTCCTGCCGTTCGCGGCCATCGCCTTCTGGATGGGAGTGCGCACCGACGCGCCCCTCGGCGCGGTCGGAGTCGCGGTGCTCGCCTCCATTGTCTCTTCGATCCTGGACGCACTGGACGCGTTGGGAGACTGGCGCCGCGGGTTGCCCAACCACTACGCGTTCGAATGGGTGGGCCTGTTCTCGCCCGAGGCGGACTACGGGGCGCTGTTGCCGGGGGTGCTGTGGGCCCTGCTGTGGGCCACGGTGTTCGTTGCCCTCGCGTACCGACACTTCTCCCGCAAGGACATCGTGAGCTGAGGGCCACTTCTCAAGCCGCCTTCCTCGCCGTCGAGGGGAGCTCAGCGCCCCGCGCGCCACGGCTCCTGGGTGCACGTGCGCGGACAGCGGCGGGATCGACCGTGGCAGGCTGGCCAGATGAGCAGGCTGTCCGGTGCCGATGGAGCCGGCGGAGACCGTGACGGGCAGGCGCGATGACCGAGGTGCTGCTCATCGCGACGGTGGTGTTCGCCTACGCGCTGGTCTCCGCTCCGCTGTCCGCGTCGGTGGTGACCGCCCCGATGGTGTACACGACGGTGGGCTTGCTGTTCGGCGCAGCCGGCACGGGTTGGTTCGGTCTCCAGGCCGACAGCGAGGCCATCTCGATCGTGGTGGAGGCCACGCTCGTGCTGGTGCTGTTCACCGACGCCGCTCGGATGAACGTGCCCTCCCTACGCCACGACATCGCCATCCCGGCGCGCCTGCTGGGTCTCGGGCTGCCCCTCACCCTGCTCGCAGGCACGGTGACCGCGGCGTGGCTGCTGCCCGAGATCTCCTGGTCCGGTGCGTTCCTGCTCGCCGCGGTGCTGACCCCGACCGACGCCGCGCTCGGACAGGCAGTGGTCAGCGACCAGCGGTTGCCCGTGCGAGTGCGGCAGAGCCTGAACGTGGAGAGCGGCCTGAACGACGGCCTCATGGTCCCGGTCGTGGCGGTGGCCATCGCCTTGGCGGCCAGCGAGGACAACCCCGCCGCGCCGAGCGACTGGTTCTCCTTCGCTGCGCAGCAGATTGTGGTGGGGGTCTCATGCGGCCTCCTGGTGGGTCTGGTCGGAGGCAGGCTCCTGCGACGGGCGGCCCGGGCCGGAAGGGCCGAAGGGGTCAGCCGACAGCTGGCCACCCTGTCGCTCGCCGCAGCGGCGTACGCCAGCGCAGAGCTGCTCGAAGGCAACGGGTTCGTGGCCGCTTTCCTGGCCGGGATGGTGTTCAGCGTGGCCGCCGGCGCCCAGCATGTGGAGGCGTCGGACTTCACCGAGGACGAGGGAGACCTGCTGAGTGCGGTGACGTTCGTGGTGTTCGGGGCGGTGCTGATCCCACCGGCGCTGTCATCACTGAGCTGGCCGGTGATGGGGTACGCCGTGCTCAGCCTCACCTTCGTCCGTGTCCTTCCTGCGCTCCTGGCGCTGCTCGGGTCGGGTCTGCTCGTCCAGACGCGCCTCTTCCTCGGCTGGTTCGGGCCACGCGGCCTGGCCACGATCCTCTTCGCCCTCCTCGTCGCTCAGGAGGTCGACGGCCC
>Ga0102946_1000849_pt1 | contig 10660 bp, 8 predicted proteins | sample SalPon2A_A_D1_MG_FD_78209 | JGI IMG/M metagenome (GOLD analysis project Ga0102946, IMG submission 78209) | Soil microbial communities from South San Francisco under conditions of wetland restoration - Salt Pond MetaG R2A_A_D1_MG | ecosystem: Environmental > Terrestrial > Soil > Wetlands | place... | reverse complement strand
TCGGGATCAGGGGCGAGCACGTCGACGGCGGCCGTTTCGCCGGCGACGCGCTCTCGGCCGGAGCATGGGGGGTGCTCGTCGATCCGGTGCACGCGGCGGAGCTCGCCGACCGCCACGGCGACGTGAGCAGCGGCCGCGGCTGGATCCTGTCGAGCTCCGACCCGGCTGCGTCGCTCCAGGCGCTTGCCCGCGCCTGGCGGCGCACGATCGGCTGCCCGCTCGTGGGAATCACCGGCTCGACCGGCAAGACCTCGGTCAAGGACATCACCAAGGCGCTGCTTCCGCGCCACGTGCACGCCAGCCCGCAGAACTACAACACCGAGATCGGGATGCCCCTGGCGCTGCTCTCCGCCCCACGCGACACCGAGATCCTGGTGATGGAGATGGCAATGCGGGGCCTCGGGCAGATCGAGCAGCTCTGTGAGATCGCTGAGCCAGATGTCGCCGCGATCACCAACATCGGGCCCGTCCACCTCGAGTTGCTCGGCACGATCGAGGCGATCGCCGCCGCGAAGGCCGAGATCCTGCAAGGGCTCGGCGACCGGGGCAGGGCGGTGATCCCGGAGGACGCCGAGGCACTCGACCCGCACCTCCATGACTCCCTGATCACCTTCACCTTCGGAGCGGGCGGCGACGTATTCGTCGAGTCCTCGGGAAAGCTCCCGGACGGTCGGGGGACGGCGGCGCGGATCGGCACCCCGCACGGGGAGGCCGACTTCGAGTTCCCGTTCACCGAGGGCTACAACCTCCAGAACGCGCTCTGCGCCGTTGCGATCGGGGTCGCCCTCGATCTCGATCCGGCCGAGATGGCGGAGCGCACCTCCCGGATCGAGTTCTCCCGCCTGCGCGGAGAGCGGGTCGAGCTCAGCGGCGGAATTCTCTTGCTCAACGACTGCTACAACGCGAACCCGACCTCGATGCGGGCGGCGCTCGAGCACCTCGCCGGACAGGCGGCCCGGGGCCGGCGCATCGCGATCCTCGGTGGGATGGCTGAGCTCGGGCCAACCGGCCCGGAGTTCCACGAGGAGCTGGCAGCGCTCGCTCGCGAGCTCGGGATCGCGTCGCTGATCGGAGTCGGCGAGCTCGCCCGCCACTACTCGCCGGACCGCTGGGTCGCCGATGCCCGGGAGGCGGCGGAGCTCGCCGCCGCCGAGCTCGAGTCCGGCGATGTGGCGCTGATCAAGGGCTCGCGGGCCGTCGGGCTGGAGCTGGTCGCTGATCAACTCCGGATCGAGCTCGGCGAGGCGGCCGGGGAGGGTGAGGGCTCGTGAACGCGGCGCTCAGCCTCGCGCAGATCGGCGGCGACGCCGGAACGGCGGTCATCGATCGCGGTGAGGTCCTGATCGCCGGGATGGCCGCGATGCTGATCACGATCTTTCTCGGGCCGCGCTTCATCGAGATCCTCCGCAACCGCGAGTTCGGCCAACAGATCCGGGAGGAGGGGCCGCAGGGACACCACGAGAAGGCGGGCACGCCGACGATGGGCGGCCTGATCATCTTCACCGCGATCGCCGTGCCCTACCTCGTGCTCTCCGACCGCGATACGGAGAGCCTCGCCGTGTTCGCGATCGCGCTCGGCAGCGCCGCGCTCGGCTTCGCCGACGACTGGCTCAAGATCGTCAAACGGCGCTCGCTGGGCCTCGCGGCCCGCTACAAGCTCGCCGGCCAGATCCTCCTGAGCCTCGCGCTCTGGTGGTTCGCGTTCGAGTCGGTCGGGCTCGATCCGACCCTGCAGGTCCGGACCTGGGACTTCGACATCTACCTCGGCCCGGCCGCGTACCTGATCGTGACCTTCCTGGTCCTCGCCGGCGCGAGCAACGGCGTCAACCTCACCGACGGGCTCGATGGCCTCGCGGCCGGGTGCTGCGCGATCGTCTTTCTGGCCTACACCGCGATCACGATCACGACCGGCCAGGGCGGCCTCGCGCTGCTCTCGGCCTGCCTGGTCGGCGCCACCGTCGGCTTCCTCTGGTTCAACGCTCACCCGGCGACGATCTTCATGGGGGACACCGGCTCGCTCGGCCTCGGGGGCGCGATCGGGGCGCTGGCGATCATGACCCAGACCGAGGTGCTGCTGATCGTAATCGGCGGCGTCTTCGTGATCGAGGCGCTCTCGGTGCTGATCCAGGTGCTGACGTTCAAGGCGGTCCGCCGGCGCGTGTTTCTGATGGCCCCGATCCACCACCACTTCGAGATGCTCGCCTGGTCGGAGACCAAGATCATGCTCCGCTTCTGGATCATCGCCGCCGTCTTCGCGGGCATCGGCTACACCCTGTTCCAGAACTCGATCGGGATCTAGCGGCGCCGGCGATGCCGCCGGCTTCCTGCGTCGGCAGCGCGGCGATAGGCTCTTCGCGTGGACGACGGCCAACAGCAACCGCAGTCTCAAGGGGCGGTGCCGGCAGGCTGGTATCCGGACCCCGCGGGGCAGGGGCAGCGCTACTGGGACGGCAGCGGGTGGACCACGCACACCGCGCCCGCGGCCGGCGAGCAGCAGGCTCGGACTGAGGCGGCCGAGCCGGTAGCTGGGGAACAGGCGGCGGAGCCGGAGGCCCAGGCAGCCGCCCAGACCACCACGGTGACCGAGCCGGGGGCCCCGGTCTCGAGCGCGTCCGCGTATGCGACCCCGGGCCCGGCAGGTTCATCCCAGGCCGAGGGCGACAAACGGCCCCCGACCCAGGTCGAGTGGGCGCTCTCGGTCGGCCTCGCGCTGGTCCCGATCGCGGGCCTGATCTGGGGCATCTACCTCGTGCGCAAGGAGGACGGGCGGCAGAACGCCGGAAATCTCTGCGTCGTGCTCTCGCTCGCCGTCATCCTGATCGCGATCCTGATCTTCCGCTAGCAGGTGGCGGCGCGGCTCCACGAGGGGGATCCGCGCGCCCCGCGGCGAAGCATGTGGGGTGGACACCGGTGAACTGCGACTGCCCCTGCCCGCGGGCCCCTATCTGATCGTCGGACTCGCCCGCTCAGGGAGCGCGGCGGCGGCGGCGCTCGCAGGGACGGGCGGGCGCGTGATCGGCGTGGACTCCGGGTCCCCGCCGGATCTGGAAGGACTGCGGGACGCCGGCGTCGAAATCCACCTTGATGCGGACGGAACGGAGCTTCTCGACGAGGTGGGCCTGGTGATCAAGAGCCCGGGGGTCCCTGCCGACGCGCCGGTGATCGCCGCGGCGCGGGAGCGTGAGGTGCCGGTGATCGGCGAGCTCGAGCTGGCCTGGCGACGGCTCACCAACAGGTTCGTCGCCGTCACCGGCACCAACGGCAAGACCACCGTGGTCGAGTGGCTCGGCCACCTCTGGCGCGAGGCCGATCGGCCGGTCGCGGTCGCCGGCAACGTCGGCACGCCGCTCTCGGACCTGATCGGCCAGGTCGATCCCGAGACCTGGGTGATCTGCGAATGCTCTTCCTTCCAGCTCGAGGACACGGAGGCCTTCGCGCCGCCGATCGCGGTGCTGCTCAACCTGACTCCGGACCACATCGACCGCCACGGCACGCTCGAGGCCTACCGCGAGGCGAAGCTGCGGATCTTCGCCGGACAGCGGGACGGCGACTTCTCGATCTTCGACGCCGACCAGGCCGCCTTTGCGGCCTCGAGCCGCCCGGGCCGCGGCGCGACGATCGCCTACGGAGCCTCCGCCTGCGCGGAGGGCGGCTGCCTGGTCCGGCTGCGGGACGGCTCGATCGAGGCAGACGGTGAGCCGCTCTGCGCGGTCGACGAGCTCGCCCTCCCCGGTGAGCACAACGTCCGCAACGCGATGGCCGTCACGGCGGCGGCCCTCTGCGCGGACCTCGATCGGAATGCCATTGCCCGCGGGCTGCGGACCTTCCAGGGCGTCGCGCACCGGCTCGAGCAGGTCGACGAGATCGATGGCGTGCGCTTCGTCAACGACTCGAAGGCCACGAACGTCGCCGCCGCGGATGCGGCCCTGCGCAGCTTCGATGCCGGGGTGCACGCGATCCTCGGCGGCAGCCTCAAGGGCGGCGGATTCGACGAGCTCGCTGCCGCCGTCGCGGAGCGCTGCCGGGCCGCGTACCTGATCGGCGAGGCGGCCGGCGAGCTCCGACAGGCGCTGGAGGGCACCGGTGTCGAGCTGGCCGATTCCGGCAGCCTCGAGGACGCGGTCGCCGCGGCCGCCGATGCTGCGACCGAAGGGGAGGTCGTGCTCCTGGCGCCCGCCTGTGCGAGCTTCGATGCCTTCCGTGACTACGTCGAGCGCGGCGAGCGCTTCCGCGAGCTGGTGGGAGGACTGAGGTGAGCGCGGCGATCGCGGCTCTGCGGTCGGGCATCCGGCTCGGACCGAAGCGGGCGCGCGGAAAGCGTGGCGCGCCGCCGGTCGAGTACCAGATGATGCTGACCGCGACGATGTGCCTGTTGGCATTCGGCGTGGTGATGGTCTTCAGCGCCAGCTCGACGACCTCCCTGCTCGGCGAGATCGGCGACGGCACCTTTTACCTGAAGCGCACGCTGATGTTCGGCGTGATCGGCCTGCTCGCGCTGAAGCTGCTCTCGGGACATGGACTGACCGCGATCCGCCGGATGACCCCGGTGTTGCTCGCCGTCTCGCTGGGCCTGCTCCTGATCACGCTCGTCCCCGGGATCGGCACCAGCGCCAACGGCGCCCAGCGGTGGATCGTCGCCGGCCCGATCCAGATCCAGGCTTCGGAGATCGCCAAGATCGCGCTGATCCTCTACGGGGCGCACCTGATCGCGGCTCGCCCGAAGCTCACGACCGACCTGCGCTCGATGCGGCCCTACCTGCTCGTCGCCGGCGCGGTCTGCGGCCTGATCGTGATCGAGCCGGATCTCGGCACGGCGATGATCGCCGCGTTCAGCGTCGCCGCGCTGCTGATCGCCGCGGGCGCCAAGCTCCGCCACCTGGCGCTGCTCGGCGGCGTGCTCGCCGCGTTCGGCCTGATCGCGGTACTGATGGAGCCCTACCGAATGGAGCGCCTGACCAGCTTTCTCAGCCCTGGCGCCGACGCGTCGGGCTCCGGCTTCCAGAGCGCTCAGGCCGCGATCGCCATGGGCTCCGGCGGGCTGTTCGGGACGGGGCTGGGCGAGGGGGTCCAGAAGGCCTTCTACCTCCCCGAGGCCCACACCGACATGATCGCCGCCGTAATCGGCGAGGAGGTCGGGCTGCTCGGCATCAGCGTGCTCGTCGGCCTCTACATGCTGTTCGGATATGCGGGGTTCCGCACGGCGCAGCGGGCCAAGGACCGCTACGGGCGCCTGCTGGCCGCCGGCTTGACCGCGATGATCATGTTGCAGGCCACGATCAACCTCTACGCCGTGATGGGAATGGCCCCGCTCACCGGCGTCACGCTCCCGTTCGTTTCCTACGGCAATAGCAGCCTGATCGTCACGCTCGCGGCTGTGGGTCTGCTCCTCAACGTCGCATCGGGAGGTACCGCCAAGCTCGCCACCGACGGTCGTGAGAGCGGTCGCACCGGGGCGCGCCGCAGTAGGCTGCACCTCGTCGATGGCGGCTCCTCGCCGTCGAAGAGGCGTGCCCCGGCCCGGCGGGCGACCGCGACGCGGCAGGGGCGCACGAGCAGCGGAGGTCGGAGTGCCACACGTCGTGATAGCAGCCGGCGGAACAGCCGGGCACGTGGTGCCCGCGCTGGCGGTCGCCGACGCGCTCAGTGAGCGCGGCGCCGCCGTCAGCTTCGCCGGCACGCGCGATCGCGCCGAGGCCGAGCTGGTACCCGCTGCGGGCTACGAGATCGACTTCCTCGACGTCCAGGGGCTGGACCGACGCAATCCGGTCAAGGCCGCACGCGCGGCGCTGAAGGCCGCGGCTGCGGTTCGCGCTGCGCGCGGGCTGCTCACGGCGCGGGGTGCCGATGCGGTGATGGGTGGCGGCGGCTACGTGGCGGGACCGGCCGGCCTCGCGGCCTCGCGCATGGGTCTGCCCCTGATCCTGACCGAGGCCGACAGCCACCTGGGGATCACCAACCGGCTCCTCGCGCCTCGCGCCGACCGCGTCTGCCTCGCTTTCGAGATCGAGGGACGCGAGGCTCCCCGCTACCTGCACACGGGGCGCCCTGTCCCAAGGGCGATCCTCGACGCCGACCGGACCGAAGCCAGGGACCGGTTCGGTCTCGGATCCGAGCAGCCCTGCCTGCTGATCTTCGGGGGCAGCCTCGGCGCGCGTTCGATCAACGAGGCGGCGGCCGCGGCATTCGCCGCCGAGCCGGGCTCCGGTCCGCGCGGCTTCCACGTGCTCCACATCACCGGCAGCCGCGACCACGAGGCGATCAGCGAGTCCGTGGGCGAGAGCCCCGACTACACGGTTATCGAGTACCTGCCCGATCTCGGTGACGCACTCGCCGCCTGTGACCTCGCCCTCGCTCGCTCGGGCGGCTCGGTGTTCGAGTTGACCGCGGCCGGGCGCCCCGCGGTGCTCGTGCCCTATCCGCACGCAGCCGCCGACCACCAGCGCAAGAACGCACGCTGGATGGCGGACGCGGGTGCGGCGCGCGTGATCGATGACTCCGAGCTGGACGCCGGCCGCCTGCAGGCCGAGATCCCCGCCCTGATGCAGGACCCCGCCAGGCTCGGCAGGATGACCGCCGCCTCCCGCTCGATCGCGAAGCCCGATGCCGCCGACCGGATCGCGGATCAGATCCTCGAGCGCGCGCGGGACGGAGCCCGGTGAGCGAGTCCGGCCCGATGCGGGAGCGGGAGCTCCACTTCATCGCCATCGGCGGTGCCGGGATGAGCGGCCTCGCCCTGATCAGCGTCGGGCTCGGCGCCACCGTCACCGGGAGCGACCGGGCCGAGTCGAGCTACCTGGAGCGCCTGCGTGCGGCGGGGCTCGAGCCACGGGTGGGCCATGACGCCGGCGCGGTCCCGGCCGGCGCCGACGTGGTCGTCTCGACCGCGATCGGGGAGGACAATCCGGAGCTCCAGATCGCGCGGGAGCGGGGCCAGCGCGTGATGCACCGCAGCGAGCTGCTGGCCGAGCTCACCGCCGACCGGCGCCTGATCGCCGTCGCCGGCGCGCACGGCAAGACGACGACGTCCGGAATGGTCGCCCACGCGCTGCGTGTCTGCGGTGCGGATCCGGCGTTCGTGCTCGGGGGCGAGCTTCCCGGCGGGGCGCCCGGCGGCGGTCCCGCGAACGCGGGGTGGGGGGAAGGTCCTGTGACAGTTGCCGAGGCCGACGAGAGCGACGGCAGCTTCCTGGCGCTTGAGCCCGAGGTCGCCCTGGTCACCAATATCGAGCTCGATCACCACTCCCACTGGGCGGGTGAGGCCGAGCTCTGGGGGGCGTTCAGCCGCTTCTGTTCCTCCGCGGAGCGGATCGTGCGCCCGCCCGGGAGGGCCTTCGAGGCGCTGGGGCCCGGGACGACGTTCGCGGTGGCGCCCGCCGGTGGCGCCCGCGGGGCGGCCGCGGACTTCAGCGCCTCGGCCATCCAGCCGAACGCCGGCGGCAGCGCCTTCGACCTGACCACCCCCGGCGACGGAGTCATCGAGGTCGAGCTCGCGATCCCCGGGCGGCACAACGTCGCCAACGCAACCGCCGCGCTCGCATCGATGGCGGCCGCCGGGGCCGGCTCGAGCCTGCCGCCGCTGGCCGACCTGGCCGGGGCGCTCGCGAGCTTTCCCGGGATGGCGCGGCGACAGGAGCGCAAGGGTGAGCGCAACGGCGCCCTGATCTACGACGACTACGCCCATCACCCGACCGAGGTCGCCGCGGCGCTCGACGCGCTGGCCGAGCTTCCCCACCGGCGTCTGATCGCGGTCTTTCAGCCGCACCTGTACTCGCGGACCAAGGCGCTCGCCCCGCGCTTCGGGCGGGCGCTCGCGGCCGCTGACGTGATCGGCGTGCTCGACGTCTATCCCGCGCGGGAGGAGCCGGTCGGCGAGCTCGCGGGGGTGAGCGGTCTGATGGTCGCCCGCGCGGCGGCGTCGGCCGCCCCCGGTCGCCGGGTGGCCTGGCTCGAGGACGCCGAGACCGCAGCCCGCGTGCTCGGTCCCGAGCTCGGGGCCGGCGACATCCTCGTCACGATCGGCGCGGGTGACGTGTTCGAGCTCGCCGAGCGCCTGATCGATTGACGAGCGTTGCGGTCGCGGCGGTAGGAGTGGCGGCGCCGGGGTCGAAGGTGTTGCCGTGAGGACTTCGCTGCACGAACCCAACGTGAGCTGATGGCCGGCCTGGCCCGTGCGCTGCCGCGGCCTCGCACGCCCTCCCTTCCCGGCTGGCGAGTGGCGCGCCGTCGTGCGCTCGTCGTCGCCATCGTGCTGGCCGCGCTGGTCGCCGGCTACATGCTCTGGCTGCGGAACTCGTCTTTCGTGGCGGTCGAGGAGGTCGAGATCGCCGGCGCCGAGGGCCTCCCGGAGGCCGAGGCCGCGCTGCGTGCGGCCGCCCTGGACCAGACGACCCTCAACCTGGACCTGGCGGCGCTCGAGGAGGCCGTCGCCTCCGAGCCGGCCGTTCGATCGGTCGGCGCCACGCCCGACTTCCCGCACGGCCTCTCGATCACCGTGGAGCGGCGCGAGCCGATCGCCTATCTGAAGGGCGAGGGCGCGATCGTAGCCGGAGACGGCGTCGTGCTCGAGCGGGCCGGAAGCCGCCCGGAGGGACTGGCCGTGATCGCGCTCGGCGGTGAGGCGACCGGCGGTGCCGGAGCGGGCGCGGCCACGGGGGACGCCCAGCGGATCGCGCGGGTCCTCGGCGCCGCACCGGCGCCGCTGCTCGAGCTCGTCGAGCGCGGCTCGCTGGATCCCGACCTTGGCATCGTCGTCCAGATCGGCCCGGGCCTCGAGCTGCGCTTCGGGGACGCGAGCAGCGCCACGGACAAGTGGCTGGCGGCGGCCGCCGTGCTCGCGGACCCGGCGTTCGAGGGGGCGGCATACCTGGATCTGAACGTTCCCGATCGCCCCGTCGCCGGCGGCATCCCCGATGCGCCGGGAGCCGAGGAGCTGGAGGCAGCGGCGACGGACGCGGCTGCCGGCCCCGCCGCGGACGAGGTCGCGGAGACTCCAGCGGCCCCGGTCGAGCCTGCCCCGGAGGCACCGGCAGCGGCGGCTCCGGCGCCCGCCGAGCCCGCCCCGGCGGCGCCCGCAGCCCCGGCGACCGGCGCCGAAACGGCCGGTGGAGCAACCCTCGAGTAAGGGTCGAGAGTCGCGAAACTCTCAACCACGGCTTGAGACAGGGATCTTGCAGCGTGGTGCCCCGTGCGTTGACATACGTCAGGCTGTGCCGTACGTTTCCGGCAGTTTGCGGGAGAAGAGCCCGTAAACCCTCAACTATTGGTCCAGCATCGGACGGAACCTGGAAAGGCGTGTGAAGCTCAAATGGAGGCTTCTAGTTACCTGGCGGTGATCAAGGTCGTCGGCGCAGGAGGCGGCGGCACCAACGCGGTCTCGCGGATGGTCGATGCGGGCCTCAAGGGGGTCGAGTTCCTCGCGGTCAACACCGATGCGCAGGCGCTGCGCGCCTGTGAGGCGGACGTCAAGCTTGCGATCGGCCAGGAGCTCACGCGTGGGCTCGGCGCCGGTGGCAATCCCGAGGTCGGCGCCGGTGCCGCCTCCGAGAGCCGCGACGACATCAAGGAGGCGCTCAAGGGAGCGGACATGGTCTTCGTGACCGCCGGCGAGGGTGGTGGGACCGGGACCGGTGCGGCCCCGGTGATCGCCGAGATCGCCAAACAGGAGATCGGCGCTTTGACGGTCGGCGTCGTGACCAAGCCCTTCGAATTCGAGGGCTCGCGCCGTATGCAGCAGGCCCTCGACGGCATCGAGCGGCTTCGCGCGGAGGTCGACACGCTGATCATCGTCCCGAACGAGAAGCTGCTCAACATCGTCGAGCGCCGCGAGCCGATCAGCGAGGCGTTCCGAAAGGCCGACGACATCCTGCGCCAGGGCGTGCAGGGGATCACCGACCTGATCACCGTCCCCGGCCTGATCAACCTCGACTTCGCCGACGTTCGGGCGATCATGGCCGACGCCGGATCCGCCCTGATGGGGGTCGGCACGGCCGGTGGCGAGAGTCGCGCGGCCGAGGCCGCCAAGGAGGCGATCTCCTCGCCGCTGCTCGAGTCCGCGATCGACGGTGCCACGGGCATGCTGCTCAACATCACCGGCGGCGAGGACATGGGGCTGTTCGAGGTCAACGAGGCCGCCGACGTGGTCGTCCAGACCGCGGACAAGGGCGCGAACATCATCTTCGGTTCGGTCGTGGACAACACGATGGGCGAGGACCTCCGAGTGACGGTCATCGCGACCGGCTTCGAGGGCTTCGAGATGCTCGCCCGCCGCCCCGCCGAGGTGCGGCGCCGGAGCCGCGAGCGCTCAGGGATCAAGCGCAGCGACCGTGAGATGCGCTCGCTCGAGGTCTCCGACGACGAGATCGACATCCCGCCGTTCCTGCGGGATACCTAGCGCCATCTCCTCGGGCTGCGCCCTCCGGGGGCGCGCCCGCGTTTCATGGGCGGCGGTGCCGCCCGGTCTATAGCCTGCCGCGGGTGAGTCACGCCGAGCTCAAGCAGACCTCGCTTTATGCCGCGCACCGGGAGGCCGGGGCGCGGCTCGTTCCGTTCGCGGGGTGGGAGATGCCCGTTCAGTACGCGGGGGTCAAGGAGGAGCATCTCGCCGTGCGTGAGCACTGCGGAGTCTTTGACGTCAGCCACATGGGGCAGATCGAGACGCGCG
>Ga0102946_1000848_pt1 | contig 10664 bp, 11 predicted proteins | sample SalPon2A_A_D1_MG_FD_78209 | JGI IMG/M metagenome (GOLD analysis project Ga0102946, IMG submission 78209) | Soil microbial communities from South San Francisco under conditions of wetland restoration - Salt Pond MetaG R2A_A_D1_MG | ecosystem: Environmental > Terrestrial > Soil > Wetlands | place... | reverse complement strand
GAAGGCCTGAGCGGCCAGGCGCTGACGCTGGGCCAGCGTGAAGCCCTGGTCACCCACCGCCCGCAGAACCTCGTCGTAGTCGGTCGGGTCGACCACCACGGCGACGCTGCCGTGGTTCTTGGCCGCGCCTCGCACCATCGCCGGCCCGCCGATGTCGATCTGCTCGATGCACCCGGCCACGTCGGTGCCCGCGGCCACGGTCTGCGCGAAGGGGTAGAGGTTGACCACGAGCAGGTCGAAGGCCTCGATGCCGAGGTCTGCGATGGAGCGGGTGTGCTCGTCGTTGCTCTGGTCGGCCAGCAGGCCGCCGTGCACCGCCGGATGCAAGGTCTTCACCCGCCCTCCCAGGCACTCCTCGAAACCCGTGACCTCCTCCACCGGGGTGACCGGAACGCCTGCATCCGCGATCCGCGCCGCCGTCGAGCCGGTGGAGACCAGCCTGACTCCGGCGTGGTGCAGACCGCGGGCGAGCTCCGCCAAGCCGGTCTTGTCGTAGACGGAGATCAGCGCCCGACGCACGGGGCGCCGGGACTCGGATGAAGCGTTCACGCGAGGAGGACCTTTCTGTCGTGCGTCTCGTAGCCGCGGGTCAGCACACGCCGCACCGTGCGCACCAGCAGATCCCGCTCGACGACCTTGATGCGTTCGTGAAGCGACCCTTCGTCATCGTCGGGACGGACCGGGACGGCACGCTGGGCCACGATCGGACCGGTGTCGGTGCCCTCGTCGACCAGGTGCACCGTGGCGCCGGTCACCTTCACGCCGTGCGCGAGCGCATCGGCGACGGCTCGCGTCCCCGGAAACGAGGGCAGGAGGGCGGGGTGGGTGTTGAGCACGGAACAGGCGCCCAGGACGGCCGTGCCCAGGAGCCGCATGAAGCCGGCGGTGACCACCCATCGAGGCTGGTCCGGTGGGGTCTGCCGGAGGTGTCGGCTCACCTCCGCCTCCAGCGCACCGTCCCACTGCCCGCGGTCGGGGAAGTCACCGGGCGAGCAGACGAAGGTGGGGATGCCGGCACCCTGGGCTCGCACCAGACCGCCCACCCCGGGCCGGTCGCTTCCCACCGCGGCGATCGTGACGCCGTACTCGGGGTCGTCGCACGCGTCGATGAGCGCCTGCAGGATGCTGCCGCTCCCCGAGACCAGCACCACGGCGGGCACCGGGGAGGGGGGTGAGGGTGGCACGGATGAGAGCGTAGCCCCCCGCCGCCCCCGCTAGAGGCGGCGGCGCAGGATATGCATCGTGGTGAGCACCAGGAGAGACCCCGCCACGAGCTCGACCCCCAGGGCGGCGGTCGTGCCCCAAGGCTGCGTGCCGATCGTTCCCATGAGTCCTGGGGTCATGCTGCCGGCCGCGAGCCAGCTCAGGGCCAGCACCGTGAACGCGACCCACGCGCACGCAGCCAGGGCGACCTGGGCCTTGGTCCACCAGGAGGCCAGTCGAGGGGCGGAGCGCGCACTGCGCAGGCCTATCCACCCTCCGACCAGGACGGGAAGGGCCGCCACGACGGTGACCCACATCGGGTGGGCACCGGGTTCGGGCAGAGAGGCCAGCACGGGGACGAGTGGCAGGTCGCCGGTAGTGGTCTCCTGCCAGCTCACGTGGACGGTTCCGATCGACATCCCCGGCCCGGCCATCCATCCCAGGGCCCAGAGCATCAGGTTGGGAAGCAGCAGCAGCTGGCCCAGGGTCAGGACGCCGACGCCGACGGTGCCGGTGTCCAGAGCCCCGTAGAGAGTGACGATGCGACTGCCTCGCGTCACGAGGAGGGCCACCACGATGAGCAGGGCCAGCACGCCCAACGCCGCGAGGGCCTCCCCGGCCGGCTTCAGCGCGCGTCTCGCCAGCACCGGAACGCGCAGGGCCATCCACCTCAAGGCACGGTCGATGGTGGGGTTCTCGGCTCGACGATGCTCCCGGAGCAGCGCCAGGCCGATCCCGCTCAACGGCACGAGCACCAGACCGGGTACCGCCAGCCATAGCGACGCCGCCGCCGCGCCCAGCCGGGAGACGGCGCAGATCGCGACCCCGGTGGCCAGGTAGCCCACCACGAAGGCGACGAGCTCGGCCCCGTGGACGCCGCGCCACGCCGCCGCGAACCCCTTGATCGTGTCCTTACGGGACCGGCGCGAGCCGACGTCGGGGTCGGTGAGCACGTGACGGGCGGCGTACCGGCATACCAGCACCGGGAGGGCCGTCAAGAGCAACGGGGTCAGCTGGACCGACACCTCAGGGGCGACGACCACGCCGCGGTGTGCCAGGGCCCATCCCGCCGAGGCCACACCCAGGGCCTGCCACACCGAGACCGTGGACAGCGTGTCCGCGAACCACGCCACCAGCACCGGCACCGCGACCAGGAGGTAGGTGACGAGGGCGGCGAGCCCAGCCGCCGCAGCGGCACTGGCCCACGACTGCAGCCGGGCCAGGTCCCACCACCGGATGACATCCTGCGTGGCGCGTGGCTTGCTGACCGAGGTGAGCCGGGTGGCGGTCATGATGCGCTCGTGGACAGTCATAGCAGGCCCATCGTCGCTGGCTGAAGGCGCCAATTGCCGCAGGCACACCGCGCACCACGACAGCACGTCCGGACGGTGACGCGGCGGTCGCCAGATCCTGGGCCGGCGGCCCCGGGATGGGCCTACAGCTGGGTGACGACCTCACGCATCAGCTCGGCGGTCTGTGAGGGGGTCTTGCCGACCTTGACCCCTGCCGCTTCGAGCGCTTCCTTCTTGGCCTCCGCGGTTCCCGACGAGCCCGAGACGATGGCGCCGGCGTGTCCCATGGTCTTGCCCTCGGGCGCCGTGAAGCCCGCGACATATCCGACGATGGGCTTGCTGATGTGCTCTCTGATGTAGTCGGCAGCGCGCTCCTCCGCGTCGCCGCCGATCTCGCCGATCATCACGATCGCCTCGGTCTTCGGATCGTTCTCGAAGGCCTGCAGGCAGTCGATGTGCGTCGTGCCGATCACCGGGTCCCCACCGATCCCCACGCAGGAGGTGAAGCCGATGTCCCGCAGCTCGAACATCATCTGGTAGGTCAGGGTCCCGGACTTCGAGACCAGGCCGATCCGACCGGAGGTCGTGATGTCCGCCGGGATGATGCCGGCGTTGGACTGTCCGGGACTGATCAGCCCCGGACAGTTGGGACCGATGATCCGGGTGGTGCCGCCGGCCGCTGCGTAGCTGTAGAACTCGGCGGTGTCCTTGACCGGAATGCCCTCGGTGATGACCACGACCAGCGGGACCTGCGCGTCGACCGCCTCGACGACAGCAGCCTTGGTGAAGGCTGCCGGCACGAAGATCACCGACACGTCAGCCCCGGTCTGCTCCACGGCCTCGGCGACGGAGGCGAAGACGGGCACCGAGACGTCGTCCTCGAAGTCGACGCTCTGCCCTCCCTTCTTGGGGTTGACCCCGCCGACCACGGCAGTGCCCGAGCGCAGCATGCGCTGGGTGTGCTTGCGGCCCTCGCCGCCGGTCATGCCCTGGACGATGACCTTGGAGGACTCGTCGAGAAAGATCGCCATGGCGTGCTCCTGACTGCTCAGCGGCTGGGGTTGAGGGCGAGCTCGGCGGCCTGGCGGGCGGCCCCGTCCATGGTGTCGGCCAACGTCACCAACCGATGGTCGGCCTCGGAGAGGATGCGGCGTCCCTCCTCGACGTTGTTGCCGTCGAGCCGGACGACCAGAGGCTTGTAGGCCGAGTCGCCGAGCTGTTCCAGCGCCCCGACGATGCCGTTGGCCACCTCGTCGCAGGCCGTGATGCCACCGAACACGTTGACGAACACCGAGCGCACCTGCTCGTCGGAGTGGATGATGTCGAGACCGTCGGTCATCACCTGGGCCGACGCGCCGCCCCCGATGTCGAGGAAGTTGGCCGGGGTCGCCGTCACGCCGTCCTGCTCACCGAGGTCGTGCCCGGCGTAGGCGACGACGTCCAACGTCGACATCACCAGCCCGGCACCGTTGCCGATGATGCCGACGTTGCCGTCCAGCTTCACGTAGTTCAGGTCCTTCTCCTTGGCTCTCGCCTCCAGCGGGTCGCTCGCGCCCTGGTCAGCGAGGTCGGCGTGGTCCTCGTGCCGAAAGTCCGCGTTCTCGTCCAGGCTGACCTTCCCGTCGAGAGCGATGATGCTGCCGTCGGCGGTCCGCACCAGCGGGTTGACCTCCACCAACGTGGCGTCCTCCTGCTCGTACACCCGCCAGAGGTGTTGCAGCACCTCGGCGATGGCGTCACGCTCCTCCTCCTCGAAGCCGGCCTCGGCAGTGATCCGGGCCGCCACCTCGGCGTCGATGCCCACCAGAGGGTCGACGTGGACTCTGGCGAGAGCCTCCGGACGTTCCACGGCCAGCTTCTCGATCTCGACCCCACCCTCCCGGCTGCACATGGCCAGCAGGGTGCGCTGGGAGCGGTCGAGCAACAGCGAGAAGTAGTACTCCTGGTCGATCTCGGCGCCCGCCGCGATCATCACCCGGTGCACCGTGTGCCCCTTGATGTCCATCCCCAGGATCTCACTGGCGGCCGTGGCTGCCTCCGGCGCGCTCTTGGCCAGCTTCACTCCCCCAGCCTTGCCCCGACCGCCGGTCTTCACCTGCGCCTTGACCACGACGACACCGCCACTGTCCGCGCCGATGCGGGAGGCGACGGCCTCGGCCTCGCTCGCGTCGGTGATGACCTCACCGGGAAGCACCGGTACGCCGTGCGCCTCGAACATGTCCCTGGCCTGGTACTCGAAAAGATCCACGAGTCACTTCCCGATCGTTGGTGGTTGGCGGACTGGAATCGGCTGCACCCCGCTAGGTGGTGTTCAGCTCGGAGTGCACCCACGAGGTGATCTCGCTCGTCGTCGCGCCGGGCGTGAAGACCCGGGCGACGCCCATCTCGGAGAGCAGCGGGATGTCGGCCTGGGGGATGATGCCGCCGCCGAACACCACGATGTCCTCGGCGTCCCTGGCCCGGAGCAGATCGATGACCTTGGCGAACAGCGTCATGTGCGCGCCGGAGAGGACCGACAGCCCCACGGCGTCGGCATCCTCGGCGATGGCGGCCTCCACGATCTGCTCTGGGGTCTGGTGCAGACCGGTGTAGATGACCTCGACTCCGGCGTCGCGCAGCGCACGCGCCACTACTTTGGCCCCTCGGTCGTGCCCGTCCAGGCCGGGCTTCGCCACGACCACACGCAGCGGGGAGGAGGTCATGCCAGGCACAGTAGCGCAGACGCGCTCCGCGAGGGCGGGTCGCGCTCCGCCCTCATCGATGGTCACGTTGAGGTCACGATCAGGTTGCGTTATCATAAAGTTTCTCCTGGCGGCCTGTGACTCGCCGAGCAGCACCCGACCCGACGCTCCCCTCCACGGTGGGGCACCTCCCCTGTCCATGAGGTCAACCCTGATGTCTCCTGTCTCTCGACCGCGCGACGGCGGCCGGCACCGCGATGCGGGCCACACAGCGGCGCTGCGCCCGGGGTCCCGCCTCGTGCCCGCCTTGGTCCTGGCCATGCTGTTGGTGGCTTCCGGGGGCACACCGTCGATCCCCTCAGGCGGCAGTGAGCACGCGGAGGCCCTGCTGGCTGTCGGTGCGGACCGGCCCGGCCCTCTCGGCGGGGCGGCCCGTGCCTCCTTGCGCGAGGGCAGCACGACGTCGGCCTCCCGCATTCATTCGCGCACCGCGGCGAGAACGCTGGGCACCCATGCCGGGGCCGCCCGCGCCTCGGCCACCGCTGTCTCCGCGGGGGCCTGGATGGCCACCTCGAGGGCCGCGGCGAAGGTGAAGGACGCCTCCGACGAGGCGGCGAGCAGCCGGTACACGCGTCCGGTGCAGGGCCGGGTTACCTCGGAGTTCGGGCCGCGGTGGGGACGGATGCACAACGGGATCGACGTGGGGGCCCCGCACGGCGCAGGGCTGTACGCGGTCGCCGCCGCCACGGTGACCGCGACCGACTACAGCAGTGGGCTCGGGCACCACGTCACGCTTCGCTTGCCCGACGGCACCGAGGTCACCTACGGCCACATGTCGCGCATCGCGGTCGAGCGCGGTCAGCAGGTGTCAGCGGGCGCTCGCGTGGGCGATGTCGGCAACACGGGCAGGAGCACGGGGGCACACCTGCACCTCGAGGTGCGCACACCACAAGGCACGCGCATCGACCCACGCCCCTGGCTGAAGCGCCACGGCATCCTCTAGCGGCTAGAGCTTCTCCAGCGGCGCGAAACGCAACAGCAGCCGCTTGACGCCGGTCTCGCCGAAGTCCACGTGGGCCATGGTGTTGTCACCGGTCCCCTCGGTGCGCACCACGGTTCCGAGCCCGAAGGTGTCGTGGGTCACCCGGTCGCCAGCACTCACCGAGGCCACCGTGGGGGCAGGGGTGCTACGGGCCGAGCCGCGTGGGTTGAGCCGGACCACCGAGGAGCGCGACGACGCGCTGCCTCGGCCGGCGAAGCTGGCGCGGTCGGCGTCCGTGCGCTCCCACGTCACCAGGTCGGCGGGGATCTCGTCGAGGAAGCGCGAGGGAGGGTTCCACTGCGGCGCGCCGAAAGCGGACCGCGACCCGGCGCGGCTGATGAACAGGCGTTCCCGGGCGCGGGTGATGCCCACGTAGGCCAGCCGCCGCTCCTCCTCCAGCTCTCCCGGGTCGTTGAGGGAGCGCATGTGCGGGAAGGTGCCGTCCTCCATCCCGGTGAGGAAGACCACCGGGAACTCCAGCCCCTTGGCGGTGTGCAGGGTCATCAAGGTGACCACACCGCCTCCGGCCGCTGCCTGGGCGTCGGGGTCGTTCCCGTCCGCGACCGCCCCGTCGGGGATGTCGTCGGCGTCGGCGACGAGCGAGACCTGCTCCAGGAACTCGACCAGGTCACCTTCGGGGTAGTTCTCGTCGAACTCGCGACCGACCGCGACCAGCTCGGCGAGGTTCTCCACCCTGGTCTCGTCCTGAGGGTCCGCACTGGCGCGCAGGCCGGACAGATAGCCCGAACGGTCCAGGATGGCCTCGATGAGGTCACCCACTCCCCGCCCGGGATCTGCGGCCACCTGCCCGAGCTCCTCCAGCAGCGAGGTGAACCCGGTGACCGCGGCGACGGACCGCGAGGCGATGCCCGGCGCGTCCTGGGCTCGCCCCAGAGCGGCGACGAAAGAGATCCGCTCCCGGGTGGCCAGGGCCGCCACGCAGGCCTGTGCGCGGTCACCGATGCCCCGCTTGGGCACGTTGATGATGCGGCGCAGGTTGACGTCGTCCGCGGGGTTGGCCAGCACGCGCAGGTAGGCCAACGCGTCCTTGACCTCGCGGCGCTCGTAGAACCGGGTGCCGCCGACGACCTTGTAGGGCACACCGGTGCGCACCAGCACCTCCTCCAACGCCCGTGACTGGGCGTTGGTGCGGTAGAACACCGCCACGTCGGCGGGGCGCACTGCGTGCTCGTCGCCCAGGGCGTCGATCCGCTGAGAGACGAAGGACGCCTCGTCGTGCTCGTCGTCGGCGACGTAGCCGACGATCTGCGGCCCTGATCCTGAGTCCGTCCACAGCCGCTTGTCCCGGCGGCTGCCGTTGCGCGAGATCACGGCGTTGGCCGCGGCGAGAATGGTCTGGGTGGAACGGTAGTTCTGCTCCAGCACGATCGTGCGGGCCTGCGGGTAGTCCTGCTCGAACTCCACGATGTTGCGGATCGAGGCGCCGCGAAAGGCGTAGATCGACTGGTCGGCGTCGCCCACCACGCACAGCTCCGCCAGCGGAACGGCGTCGTGTTCCCCGTGCTCGCCGCTGCCCACCAGCTCGCGGATCAGCACGTACTGAGCATGGTTGGTGTCCTGGTACTCGTCCACCAGCACGTGCCGGAACCGACGGCGGTAGTGCTCCCGCACCGCGGGGAACGCCTGGAGGATGTTCACGGTGGTCGAGATGATGTCGTCGAAGTCCAACGCGTTCGCCGCCCGCAGGCGCTGCTGGTACATGGTGTACGCCGAGGCCACCATGCGCTCGTAGTGGTTGTTGCCCACCTGGCCGGCGTAGGTCTCCTCGTCGATGAGCTCGTTCTTGGCGGAAGAGACCTTGGCGGTGAACGCTCGCGCCGGATAGCGCTTGGGGTCCAGGTCGAGGTCGCGGATGACCAGAGCCATGAGCCGCTGGCTGTCCGCCGCGTCGTAGATGGAGAACGTGGATTTCATCCCGATCGTGGTGGCCTCGCGGCGGAGGATGCGCACGCACGCCGAGTGGAAGGTGGAGACCCACATCGCACGCGCCCGGGGCCCGACGAGGTCGGCCACCCGCTCACGCATCTCGGCGGCCGCCTTGTTGGTGAAGGTGATGGCCAGGACCTGCCCCGGGCTCACCCCCCGCGAGTCCAGGAGGTGGGCGATGCGGTGGGTGAGCACCCTCGTCTTGCCCGAACCGGCCCCGGCGACGATCAACAGCGGGCTGCCCTCGTGCACCACGGCCTCGCGTTGGGGCGGGTTCAGTCCCGCCAGGAGGTCGGAGAAGCCCGTCGTCGGTGCGTGCTGGGGTCGCTCCCCCGCAATGCCGTCCACGAACGGCGGCGCCTGCCCGCGCTCCTGGAGGGCCCAGACGGGCACCCCGGCGTCGTCGACCCCGGTAGGGGCGGGAAAGGTGAGGTCGTCGAACAGGCTGGCCATGTTGCCCTCAGTCTAGGCAGGAACACCGACCGCGCTTCGAGTTCGATGACCCGACCCCGTCGCGCACGCGACCAAGGTCCGGGAGGGGCGCTTCACGGCTGATAGGGAGGCGCTTCGCCCCAGCCCCAGCGAGGCACCGGCGCGCGCGGGGGTGGTGTGGCACCGAGCTGGGAGTTGGCGAGGGCCAGACGCGTTCCCCACTCCACGTAGGCGAGCAGGGCGGAACGGAACTCCGGGTCGGCGGGAAGGGCCGCGTCGTCGGCAGCCAGACTCATGGTCGAGACGAACGTCGCGCGCTGTTCTGCAGTGATCTGGAGGTTGCGGTGGTGACGCACCATGTTCGGGTAGCCGCCGTACTCCTGCGTGTACCGGCTGGGACCGCCGAAGACCTCGACCCACCAGGCCGTGACGGCTTCTCGGTGAGCGGGCGAGACGCCGCCGGGGAACACGGGGTCGAACACGTCGATGGTTTCGACCCGGTCGTAGAAGGCCCCGATGAGGCGACCAATGGCTTCTACCCCGCCCGCCCAGTCACACAGGGTCACGGGCGTCGCGACGTGGTCTTCCATCCCACCACTGTAGGCACCCGGGGTCCGCTTCCCCACGCGATTTTCGGCCGAGACGGTGGCCACACGATCGGCTGTGCTCGAGCCGCCTAGGCTGGGGCGGTGATCCGAGTCGCTACCGAAGCCGACGTACCGGCCCTGCTGGCCCTCGTGGCCGAGCTCGCCGAGTACGAGCGCGAGCCGGACGCCGCGACCGGCACCCACGAGGACTACCTCACGGCGCTGTTCCCAGCCCACGGCGAGCCGGCGGTCTTCGCGTTCGTGGCCGAGGTCGACGGCGTCGTGGCCGGTACGGCGATCTGGTTCCGGACCTTCTCGACGTGGACCGGGCGCCACGGCATCTGGTTGGAGGACCTCTACGTTCGGCCGGCCTACCGGGGGCAGGGCCTCGGCGCTGACCTGATGGCCGCGCTGGCACAGGTGTGCCAGCAGCGGGGCTATCCGCGCATGGAGTGGACCGTGCTCGACTGGAACACGGCCGCCATCGAGGTCTACGCCCATCTCGGCGCCGAGGCCATGCACGAGTGGACCACGCGACGCCTGACCGGACCGGCGCTGGGTGAGCTCGCGGCGCGGGCCCGATGACGGCCAGCGTGGGGCGCGCCCAGGCGCCCGGAGCCACGGTCGACTACCTGGACGGGTGGGCCACGGCAGCCCTGTCGGTAGGCCTGCTCGTGGCCGCCCTGTGTCTGGTCGCCGGGCTCCGGGGACGTCCTCCCGGACGGTGGACCGTGGGAGCCTCGGTGATACTCCAGGTCGTCCTGCTCGCCTATCTGGTGCGCTACCTCGTGGCGATGGCGACCGGGAGCTCTCCGGTGGGCCCGGCCTGGGAGCTGTGGGCCTACCTCGTGACCGTCGCCGTGCTACCGGCCCTCGGCCTGGCCTGGGCACGGGAGGAGCACAGTCGATGGGGCACCCTCGTCCTCGCCGTGATGGCCGTGGTGGCCGCGGTGATGTGCGGGCGGGTAGCGCAGATCTGGTACGGGGTCGGGGTCGCCCCGGCATGAGCGAGGCGAAGGCCGCAGACCGGCTGAGCGCGCGTACCACCGGACCGGGTCGAGTGATCCTGGCGCTGTACGTGGTGTTCGTCATCGGCGCCACGTCGCGTGCCGCTGCCCAGATCCTGACCCGGTTCGACGCCGCCCCGCTGGCCTACAGCCTGTCCGCGGTGGCCGCGGCCATCTACATCGTCGCCACCGTCGCACTCGCGGTGCCGGGTGAGCGAGCCTGGCGGGTCAGTGTGGCCGCCATCAGCGTTGAGCTGGCGGGGGTGCTGGTCGTCGGGACGTGGAGCGTGCTGCGGCCCGAGCAGTTCGCCGACGCCAGCGTCTGGTCCCACTACGGGCGGGGCTACCTCTTCATCCCCCTGGTCCTGCCCGTCCTGGGCCTGTGGTGGCTGGCTAGGTCCAGAGGACCGCGACCCCGGCGTTGAGGATGGCGACAGCCCCCGCCGCGTGGACGACGCCGGCAGCGAAGCTCT
>Ga0102946_1000847_pt1 | contig 10666 bp, 13 predicted proteins | sample SalPon2A_A_D1_MG_FD_78209 | JGI IMG/M metagenome (GOLD analysis project Ga0102946, IMG submission 78209) | Soil microbial communities from South San Francisco under conditions of wetland restoration - Salt Pond MetaG R2A_A_D1_MG | ecosystem: Environmental > Terrestrial > Soil > Wetlands | place... | reverse complement strand
GGCCTCCTCGAGCTCGTCGGGGGTCTGGGCGACCCGGAAGCCCTTGCCGCCACCGCCGCCCGCCGCCTTGCAGGCGACCGGGTAGCCGGCTTCCTCGGCCTGGGCCCGGGCGGCCTCGACGTCCTTCGCGGGCTCGGTGGCGCCAGGCACGATCGGCACCCCGGCCTCGGCCATGATCTCGCGCGCCCGCGTCTTCGAGCCCATCGCTTCGATCGCCTCCGGAGGCGGGCCGATCCAGACGATCCCCGCCTCGGCGCAGGCGCGGGCCATATCGGCGTTCTCGGCGAGAAAGCCGTAGCCGGGGTGGATCGCCTCGGCGCCGGCCTGCTGCGCGGTCTCGATGATCTTGGCGATGTTCAGGTAGCTCTCGGCCGGGACCGCGGGGCCGATCAGGAAGGCCTCGTCGGCCTCGCGCACGTGCGGGGCTTCGCGGTCGATCTCCGAGTAGACGGCGACCGAGCCGATGCCCATCTCCTTGAGCGTGCGGGCGACGCGGATCGCGATCTCGCCACGGTTGGCAATTAGAACCTTCTCGAACACGGCGGCGCAGTCTAATCGGAGCGCGAGCGGAGAGGACGGGGACACCCCAGCCCGGACTCGCGGGCTTCGCCCGCTCTGAGTATCCGCCCGTTCTGGGGTGTCCCCGTCCTCTCCTTCACGGGGCCGTTGGCTGCGCCCCCCCGATCTCGGCGGTCAGCTTGCAAGGGACGGGAGACCCCTGACCCCGCCATGTCGAGCCTCTTAATAGGGTCCAGCCGATGTTGATTGAGCTTCAGTCGCACTCGACTGTGTCGGACGGGCAGCTGGCGCCGGCCGGGGTCGTTGAGGAAGCTGCGAAAGCTGGCGTTACCACGCTGGCGCTGACGGACCATGATGCGATTGCCGGGGTCGCGGAGGCTGCCGAGGCCGCGGTGAAGCTTGGGGTTGAGCTGGTTCCGGCGATTGAGATGTCCTGTGTGCATGAGTATGCGGAAGACCTGCATGTGTGCGGGTATTGGGTGGATCTGGGGGCTATTGCTCCAGCCTGCGAGCGGGCGCAGCACGAGCGGGTCTCGCGGGCCGGGGAGATCGTCGAGAAGCTGCGTGGTGAGGGCTTCGACCTGCATCTGGAGGACGCGGTCAAGGAGGCCGGCGACGCGCTCTCGATCGGGCGGCCGCACATCGCCCGCGCGGCGGGCGCCGAAGGCGACCTCGGGCCCTTCTTCGAGGAGTACCTGGTGCCCGGCGCCAAGGCCTTCGTGCCGCGCCGCTGGCCGACCGCCGAGCAGGCGGTCGAGACGATCAAAGCGGCCGGCGGCGTCGCCGTCGTCGCCCATCCCTACTGGGACATCGACGCCCGCCACGAGGTCGACGACCTGATCCGCTCGCTCGACGTCGACGGGATCGAGACCTTCTACCCCACCCACGATGAGGAGCAGACGAAGCACCTGCTCGAGCTCTGCGAAGAGCTCGACCTCGTCCCCACGGCGTCCTCCGACTACCACGGCCCGACCCACAGGACCTTTGCCGAGTTCGGCGCCTACGACACCTACGGCCTGGCCGACCCCCAGGTCCCCCAACGTCCTTAGCTCAGCGGCGGCGCTTCTTGCGCTTCAACACTACGCGACGTTCCTGCGCGCGGGGCAGGGCTTCGTTCGGCTGGAAGCCGACATTGACGCGGATCGCCGCCTTGCCGTGGCGCTTCAGGTAGCGCTTCAGCGGCACTTTCGGCAAGACGAGCATGCGCATCCGCCTGGCCCGCGGCGCATAGCGCTTGAACCGCCGCACCCCACGCCCCCAGACGAACACCCGGCCGGGCCCGGAGACCCGCACGAACAGCACCGCCCGCCCGTTGCTGCGGTTCCGCTTCAGCCCCCCGACCCAAAGCTTCGCCGGCTTCGCCACCGGCGCCGGCGTATAAACCGGCCCCTCGTCATAGACCGGCCCCTCGGCAGCCGCCACGCCACCGGTCGTCGCAAGAACGACAGCCACCAGCACCAAGATTCCAATCCCCCGCCTCACAGACTTCAGGTTAGAGAACCAGGTGCGCCGGTCCCTCCTACGACTAAGCGGTGACCGCGGCCGCCGGGATCAGGTCGCGCGACTCGAGGTACTCGATCAGCTTCTGGGCCGACTCCTCGGCCGTTTCGTTTTCGGTGTCGCAGACGACCTCGGGGCTCTCGGGAGCCTCGTAGGGGTCCGAGACGCCGGTGAATTCCTTGATCTCGCCGGCGAAGGCTTTCGCGTAGAGGCCCTTGACGTCGCGCTCGGCGCAGGTGTCGACCGAAGCCTTGACGTAGACCTCGATGAACGGGGCCTGCGCCTTCTCGCGCGCTTCGGCGCGGATCTCCGCGTAGGGCGAGATCGCCGCGGTGATCACCGGCACGCCGTTGCGGCTCAGCAGGTCGGCGACGAAGGCGATCCGGCGGATGTTCGTGTCGCGGTCCTCTTTCGAGAAGCCGAGGCCCTTGGAGAGGTTTTCGCGGACGATGTCGCCGTCGAGGATCTCCAGCTTCGAGCCGCGCTCGCGCAGGTGGCCCTCCAGCAGCCGGGAGATCGTCGTCTTGCCCGCGCCCGAGAGCCCGGTGAACCAGAGAGTGAATCCTTGCTCGTCAGCCATGCTGCGTCAGTCCTCCTTGTAAGCGTCGATGAGTATGTCGGCGACCTCGTCGCGCGAGAACTCGTGCGGCGGCCGTTGGCCGTTGCCGAGCATCTCGCGGACCGCGGTGCCGGAGAGGAAAAGCCGGTCCTCCGCCTCGTGCGGGCAGGTCTTGTTCGAGGCCAGCCCCTCGCACTTGTTGCACCAGAAGGTGTGCTCGAACATCAGCGGCTCGATCCCGAGCTCGTCGATGTCGATCGTCTCGAAGATCTTCTGCGCGTCGTAGGTGCCGTAGTAGTCGCCGGCGCCGGCGTGGTCGCGGCCGACGATGAAGTGCGTGGCGCCGTAGTTGCGGCGGACGATCGCGTGCAGGACCGCCTCGCGCGGGCCGGCGTAGTGCATCTTCGCCGGCTTCACGCCGAGCACGACCCGGTCGGCCGGGTAGTACTTCTCCATCAGCACCTCGTAGCAGCGCATGCGCACATCGGCGGGGATGTCGCCGGCCTTGGTCTTGCCGATCAGCGGGTGGATGAAGAGCCCGTCGCAGGTCTCCAGCGCGGCCTTGGTCAGGTACTCGTGGGCGCGGTGGATCGGGTTGCGGGTCTGGAAGGCGACGACCTTCTTCCAGCCGCGCGCCTCGAAGTCGGCCTTGTGCTCGGCCGGCGTCTTGTAGCGCCGCATGAAGGCCTCCTCGTGGTCGGGCAGCGCGTCGACCTCGATCGGGCCGGCGATGCAGCGGCTGCCCTCGGCGTAGATCGCGGCCACGCCCGGGTGCTCCTCGTCGGTCGTGCCGTAGACCCGCTCGGCCTCGCTACGCGCGTCGCGCTCCCAGATCTCCTCGACCCGGATCCGGCCCAGCGGCTTGCCCTCGTCGCTGGAGAGCGCAACCGTGTCGCCGACCTCGCACTCGAGCTCGGTCGCAAGGGTGATCGGGATCGGCCAGTACTCGCCGTCGGCGGTGCGCATCTCGGCGCAGACGCGCTCCCAGTCGGCGGAGCCCTGGAAGCCGGTCAGCGGCGCGAAGCCGCCGTTGCCGATCATCTCGAAGTCGGCCGTGTGGCGCTCGTCAAGGGTCAGGGAAAGCTCAGTCATCGTCTCGCTCATGCGGGTGTCTCACCAATCGTTCGGGGGGTCGGGTTCAGGAAGGTCGGCGGCGGTCGCTCTGGGGGCCGCTAGTTGATCCCGCACTCGGTCTTCTGCGTGCCCGCCCAGCGACCGGCGCGCGGCGAGCCTCCCGGCCCGACCGGCTTGGTGCAGTGGGTGCAGCCGATCGAGGGATAGCCCTGATCGTGCAGAGGGTTGTACGGGAGGTGGTGCTCACGGATGTAGTTCCAGACGTCGCGCTCGCTCCAGTCCGCGATCGGGTTCAGCTTCCACAGCTCGAAGCGCTTGTCCCAGGCGAACTTCGGGGTCTTGGCGCGACTGGCTGAGTCCTCGCGGCGGACTCCGGCGAGCCAGCAGTCTACGGAAGAGAGGGCGCGCCGCATCGGCTCGACCTTGCGCAGGCCGCAGCAGGCGTCGGGATCGCTCTTCCACAGCTCGTCGCCGTACTGCTCCGCCTGCTCGGCGAGCGTCAGGTTGTGGAAGCGGTCGAACTCGACCCCGAGGCGCTCGGCGAGCTTGTCGCGCGTCTCGTAGGTCTCGTCGAAGAGGACGTCGGTGTCGAGGTAGAAGAAGCGCGCGTCGGAGTTGACCTGGCTCGCCAGGTGTGCCGTGACCGAGCTCGTTTTCTGGAACGAGCAGGCGATGTAGTGGCTCTGGCCGAAGGTCTCGAACATCCACTCGATCGCCTCGGTGGCATTCTTCTGCTCGAGCTCCGCGGCGACGGCGTCGGCGTCGATCTCCGGGGTTGTCGGGGTTGCAACCGGACTCATATTGCGCACTCGCCCTCGCCCCGCTCGACCTTGTAGGGGCTCTGGCGGCTCCAATCGATGAACTGCCGCATCGTCTCGAGGCTGAACTCGGCCGGCAGCGTCAGCTCCTTGATCGCTTCTTCGAAGCGGGCGGCGCCGACGCGCTCGGCGAAGGGGTTGAACTCCTCGTCCCCCTCGCGCTCGGCCTCGTAGAGGCGGATCCAGCGCTCGACCGCCTCGGGCACGCGCTTGGCCGGCAGGCGCGATTTCAGCCGCACGCCGAAGACGACCTCGCCGCCCTCGTAGTTGCCGCCGATGTGCGGGATGTAGGCGGGCATCTGGCGGCCGCCGACTTTCAGCGAGGCGCCGTAGAAGCCGATGTTGGCGATGTGGTGCTGGCTGCAGCCGTTCGGGCAGCCGCTCATCTTGATGTGGATCCTGCGGGTCAGCGGGTCGGTGATCTCCATCTCCTCGACCCGCTGCTTGATCGCCTGGTTGAGCCCCATCGAGCTGGTGATCCCGAGTTTGCAGCTGTCAGTGCCGGGGCAGCTGACCGTGTCGGTGATCTCGCGCGCGCCGGGCTCGGCCAGGCCGAGCGCCTCGAGCCGCTGCCAGACCTCATACAGCGCCTCGTCGCGGACCCAGCGCAGGACCAGGTTCTGCTGCACGGTGCTGCGCGCGTAGCCGCCGGTGTGCTCGCGCATGATCGCGGCCAGGCCGCGGAACTGATCCGGGGTCAGGTCGCCGCGCTCGACCTTGACCTCGACCGCGACGAAGCCGTCCTGGCGCTGCGGCTGCACGTTGCCTTCGATGAAGCGGTCGAACTCGGTGCGGTCGCCGTTCGGCGAGGCCGGGGCGGGCGGGCGCTCGGGCGCGCGCTCCTCTTCGTCGTCGTCGAAGCGCAGCCGCTCGACCAGCTCGGCGTCGAAGCCGCGCTCGGCGACCCAGTCACCCTCGAGCTCCTGCTCGACCTGCTCGCGGAAGGCCTCGATGCCGATTTTGTCGACCAGCACCTTGATCCGGGCGCGGGCGCGGTTGACGCGCAGCCACTCCTGGCGATCGAAGATCCGCAGCGCGGCCTCGGAGACCTTGAGGTAGTCGCCGTTGTCGGCCTCGACGAAGTCGAAGAGGGTCGGCGCGACCCTGGCCATGATCGAGGTGCCGCCGCCGACCCGGACCTCGAAGCCCTTTACCCCGTCGCGTTCGCGGCTGAGAAAGGCGATGTCGTGGATGCCGGTGATCGCCCGGTCCTCGTCGGAGCCGGTGAAGGCGGTCTTGATCTTGCGCGGCATCAGCTGCGTCGTCGGGTGGCGGACGAAGTAGCGCACGTAGGCGCCGGCGTAGGGCGTCGGGTCGAAGACCTCGTCGGCGGCGACGCCAGCCCAGGGGTCACCCGTGACGTTGCGCACCGTGTTGCCGCAGCCCTCGCGCGAGGAGAGCCCGACCGAGGAGATCTCGCGGATCAGCGCCTCCATGTCGCGCAGCGGCACGTGGTGGATCTGGATGTTCTGGCGGGTCGTGATGTGGCCCTTGTTGAGCGGGGCCCAGCGCTCGACGACCTCGCCGAACATCTCCATCTGCTCCGGCGTGACACCGCCGAAGGGAAGCTTGACGCGGACCATTTGCACGTCCGCCTGGCGCTGGCCGTAGACGCCCTGTTTGAGCCGGAAGCCGATGAACTGCTCTTCGGCCAGCTTGCCGCCGAGGAACTCCTCGGCTTCGGAGTCGAAGTCGTCGAACTCGCGCTCGATGATCGGGATCACCTGCCCGGGGACGTTCTCGTATGTCTCCGGGTTCTCGAGCGTGCCCGTCCGGCCCTTGCCGCGCTGCTGCTTGCCCTCGTCTACGACTACCTCCATGCGAGGAAAATAGCAAAACCTGATTGGGATTAGGGGATTTAGGTCCCCAGGCGGCGAATCAGCCTTGCGAGGCCTTCTTGCGGGCCTCGAGGATCGCCGCCGCCTCGCCCGACTCGGCGACGTAGCCGCCGTCGGGCTCGAGCGGCAGGCCGGCCGCCGACCAGCCGACGATCCCCTCCGTCAGCTTGGCCGCGTCGAAGCCGGCCTCGGTGAGCGCCTCGGTCGCCATCTCGCAGCGGCTGCCGCCGCGGCAGTAGAGGATCACCGGCCGTTCGGGATCGAGCTCCCCGGTGCGCCCGGCGAGCTCGTCGAGCGGCAGATGCGCCGCGCCGGCGATGTGGCCGGCGTCCCACTCGTGGCCGGCGCGCACGTCGACCAGCTGCGCCCCGTCGTCGATCAGCTTCTGCGCCTCGTCGCGCGAGATCTCGCGGGTCTCCTGTGCCTCGTCGGCCATCGATGCGAACCCTAGCAACGCCGTGTTCAGTGCCCGGGGCCCGTTGATTCCTCCGCCTCGCAGGGCTGGCGGGTGTGCTCGCAGATCACCTTGAGGTCGCGATCGAAGCACCAGAGGATCACGTCCGGGCTCGCCGCCTCGGCCACGGCGGCGATCAGGAAGTCGATCGCCGGACGCCGGTGGCTCCCGTTCGAAGCGCACGCGAGGTCCCGCTGGACCTGCAGGGCGCGCTCGGCGCTCGCATCGTCCAGCGGCAGCCGGTCCAGCGGCGCAAACAGCCCGCCGAAGCGGTCCTCGTACTGCGCCGCAGTCTCCGGCCGGTGCATCGCCTCGAGCACCACCGGCACGCAGGTGACGACGGCGCCGGCCTCATAGCGCTCGGCAAGGCGGTCTTTGATGTCAGGGCGCTCGGGCCTCTGCGCCCAGGCCCAGATCGAGGTGTCGGCCAGGTAGCGGGACACCTATGCGCGCGGGCGGCGCTGCTCTTCGAGCTCAGCGGGTTGAATCAGGTCGAGTTCGCCGCTGCGGATCAACGCCGCGCCGCGCTGGAGCTGCTCGCCGCGGCTGACGACCTTAAGAGCCTCGTTGATCGTCTCTTTGTAACCGGCGGTGCCGAGGATCTTCCTCGCCCTCTCGAACGCGGGCACCTCGATCTCGATAGTCGTCCGATGCACAGCATCAGCCATATCGCGACTATAGCAATTTATATATCGGCGATATAGCTAGAACTGCGAAGTTGTATGCCTCAGTCGACCTCGGTGCCCTCGACCAGGAACGCGACCCTCACGTGGGCGCGGTACTCGTCGAGGTTCTCGCCGCGGATCCCGGTCGAGACTATGTCGACCGCGCGGATGTTGCGCAGCGTGCCACGGGCCTGTTCGAGCGCCTGTTTCGCCGCGTCGTCGGTGGACGTCTTCGAGCTGCCGACGAGCTCGATGATTTTCACGACTGCCATTCGACTCCTCCTCCTTCGAGATGCCTCTGAACGATGCCCTTCGCGCCGACCCCCTCGGCCAGCGCAGCCCGCTGCCACGGGCTCACCGCGTCTCCCTCGGCCGCCGCGACCGGCGCCGTCTCCGCCTCGAAGCGCGCGACGGCCGCGGCGATCGCCGCAGCCTCGTGCGGGTCTGCGGTGCTTGGAGATCCCATACATCGAAGCCTACTCGCAGCGATCCCGACGACGGGACCAGTGACTCGTTACGTCGCCCCGTTGCCTTCGAATTTGTAGCCGATGCCGCGCACGGTGACGATCAGCTCGGGGTCCTGGGGGTCGCGCTCGACCTTCTGGCGCAGGTTGGAGATGTGCACGTCGCAGGCGCGCTCGTCGCCGTCGAACTCGGTCTGCCAGAGCTCCTCCATGATCTGGCGGCGGGGGAAGACCTCGCCGGCGCGGCCGACCAGCAGGCGCAGCAGCTGGAACTCCGAGCGGGTCAGGCTGACCGGCTCGCCGCGCACGGTGGCGACGTGGCGGACGAGGTCGATCGCGACCGCGCCGGCCTCGACCTTGACCGCCTGCGAGAGCGGCGCGCGGTCGAGCTCGCGGCGGCGCAGCTGGGCGCGCACACGGCCGAGCAGCTCGCGCACCGAGAAGGGCTTGGTCACGTAGTCGTCGGCGCCGACCTCGAGCCCGACGACCTTGTCGACCTCGGCGTCCTTGGCGGTCAGCAGGATGATCGGCACGGCGCTGCGCGAGCGCACCTCGCGGCAGATGTCGAGCCCGCTCTGGCCCGGCATCATGATGTCGAGGATCAAAAGGTCGAAGCCGGCGCCGTTGGCGACCATCGCGGCGGCCTCGTCGCCGTCGGCGGCCGAGGTCACGTCGAAGCCGTCCTGGGCGAGCGCGTAGCCGACTGAGTCGCGCACCGACGGCTCGTCGTCTGCGACCAGGATGTGCCCGCTGCTCATCTCGCCCTCACCGCCCATATATATAGACGGCTGCTCACGCGACCGGCGTCCTGCTCGGCTCCGCCACCGGCAGCCGCACCCAGAAGGTGCTGCCTTCGCCCTCGACCGAGGTGGCGCCGATCTCGCCGCCCATCACGCTGACCATGCGCTGCGCGATCGCCAGGCCGAGCCCGAAGCCCTCCTGCTTGCGCGACTCGTCGCGGCGGTAGAAGCGCTCGAACACGCGCTCGATCTCCGCCCCTGGAATGCCCGGCCCGGTATCGATCACCTCCAGCACGACCTCCCTCTCGCCGTCGCGGCGGCCGCGAACGGTAACGCGCCCCGGCAGCGGCGTGTGCTTGAAGGCGTTGGTCAGCAGCCCGACCAGCACCTGGCGCAGCAGCGTCTGGTCGCCGACTGCGATCAGCTCGGGCTCGACCTCGGTCGCCAGCTCGATGTGATCGGGGGTCTCGACCGCTTCGACCGTGTCGCGGATCGCGCCGCCGATGTCGACGTCCTCGGTCTCCCCCCCACCCAGCGACTCGACCCGGGCGAGGGTGAGCAGCGAGCGGGTCAGCCGGTTCATCCGCTCGGCGTCGTCGGCGAGCCGGCCGAGGAAGTGCTCGAGCGCCTGCGGGTCGTCCTTGGCGCCCTCCTGCAGCACCTCGATCGCGCTCGAGATCCCGGCCAGCGGGTTACGCAGCTCGTGCGCGGCGTTGGAGATGAAGTCGGCTTCGGCCAGCTCGCGGCGCATCTCATCGGTGCGGTCGCGGGCGACGACGAGCACGGCGCGCTCTTTCGGCAGGGCGCGGGCGCTCATCGCGTAGGCGCGGTCGCCGATCCGCAGCGCCGGGTGGGCGGCGAAGCCGAGGTCGTGGGCGCGGCGCAGGTGCGGCCGCATCGAGTCGGGCGGCTGGCCGAGCGGGTCGAGCAGGTTGACCGCGGCGCTGTTGGAGAAGCGCAGGCCGCCGTCTTCGTCGACGACGATGACCGCGTCGGTGAGGCCGTCGAAGATCGCTTTCAGCTTGTTGCGGTCGGCGGTGAGCACGCCGAAGCTCTCCTTCAGCGAGGCGCTCATCGATTCCAGCGCCCGCGCCAGGTCGCCGATCTCGTCGCGGCCGCCGACGTCGAGGTGGGTGTCGAAGGCGCCCGCGGCGAGCTCGCCGGCGCCGCGCGAGAGCCGCCGCACGCGGCGCGAGATGCCGAGCGCGATGAAGAAGCCGGAGAGGATGCCGAGCGCGATCGCGCCCAGCACCGCCCGCGGCCGGTCGCCGAAGAGGTAGACGACGCCGGCGGTGAGCAGCGTGACCGCGGCGAAGGCGCCCACCAACCAGAGCCTGATCCCGATCCGTCGCATGAAGAGTTACTAACAGAATGGCGGCATGGGAGAATCGCCGCCGATGCGCACGCTGGTCTTCATCCCCGCCTGGAACGAGGCCGACGCCGTCGCCGGCGTGATCGCGGGTGTGCGCGACCACCTGCCCGAGGCCGACGTGCTCGTCGTCGACGACGGCTCGACCGACGCGACCGCGGCGCGGGCCGCCGAGGCGGGCGCGACCGTCGCCTCGCTGCCCTTCAACCAGGGTCTCGGCGCGGCGCTGCAGACCGGCTACCTCTACGCGATGCGCGGCGGCTACGACTTCTGCGCCCACCTCGACGCCGACGGCCAGCACCCGCCGGCCGAGGTCGCCCGGCTGCTCGAGGAGGTGCGCGCCGGCCGCGCCGACCTGGTGCTCGGCTCGCGCTACCGCGAGGCGGGCGGCGGCGAGCCGGGCGCCGAGACAATCGCCGGCGAGGACTACCGGCCGACCTTCTCGCGGCGGATCGGCACCAGCGTCTTCCGCTTCTTCCTCACCCTGGCGACGCGGCAGCGATTCACCGACACGACCAGCGGCATGCGCGCCGCCAACCGCCGCGTGATGGAGCTGTTCAGCGAGAACTACTCGCCCGACTTCGCCGAGATCGAGTCGCTGCAGCTGGCGGTGCGCGAGGGGCTGCGGGTCGAGGAGGTGCCGGTGCGGATGCTCGAGCGGGTCGG